>JAEEGL010372774.1_pt1 | contig 25592 bp, 19 predicted proteins | sample 9134231 | NCBI WGS metagenome assembly JAEEGL01 (sample SAMN16246548, study PRJNA631951) | gut metagenome | biome: gut microbiome; feature: rumen; material: fiber-attached | host: Bos | place: Iran: Karaj | collected 2018-10
ATCTGAAGGATTTACAAGTCTGAAAGAGGCTGAAAACTCTCGTGTTCCCAAATAAGGTTGTGTAAAACACTGCCCTTTACTTGCCCGGCGTTCAAACATCGCATTATATTTGCCTGGATTCTCATCTAGTCTCAAAGAACCATTTTCTTCTTCGTCAATTAATGGATTCTTTGTATTCGTTCTTTTCCATTTCGGAATAAACACCAATTTTGCAGTAATGCGATATTTTACATCTTGCAACAATAAAGTACTTTTTTGTTGGCGGTTTTCCTCGATGTAGATGGTTTTTTTTGCTCCAACGGCTCCAACCTCATTTCGTCGCACAGTAGTCCATTTGATGGGATTGAGAACCTCAATCTTCGTAACCTGCCAACGAATGGCGGGTTTCCAGAAGATGGCCTCAAAAATGGCACGGGCAGCCGATGGGGTTATCACATCATAACTGACCCTCTCAACTTTTAATTCTGGTCGGGTGAAACACGCGAATGGTCCCCAAACCTCGATTGTGAATTCTTTGTCTGTATATTCCATAAACTTATACTATTAAAGTTTCTTCCAGCCAATGATTATTGATTATTAATCCGACATTATCGTCATAAAAAGCCGTGTCCTTTATTACAAAAACGTTTTCAAGTATCTCATCAATAGCACCGGCTTCTCGTAATTTCTTCATGTCATTATTTCTGACATTTACACTATATTGCGCTAACTGTTTCATCAAAGAATAGGTAATACCATTGCTTTTAACTTGTTCCAACAGATCTGCAGTTTTACCTTTTCTCCAATTAACAATAACTGACGTTGTTTCATCTTGTATTAATTGAAATTGTTGTGACGCTGTTTCGAAATTCAATTCTTTACTATACAATAATTTTCCAATCTGTGCTTTGTCAAAGTTCTCAATTCTACAATACAACTGATTGAAATAGTCATTCATCGCATCAGGAGAGAACCAGTCATAATCATGCCCCATGTTAACACGTGCATTATTAGTTTGGGAAATAAATCCCCGGGGAAGGGCATGCTCTTTCTGTAAATTAAAAACATGAGTTGTGCCTATTTTAAGTTTTCCTTCTCTATAATCCGCAAAACGAAATGTTTCCAATAAATAAAACGAAACGTATATTTTCGTAAAACGAAATGTTCCTTTTTTGAGCTCCCTCCCTTGAACGCATAACTCCTCAGATCTCTCTGGGACGTTATGCGTTCATTGTTCAAATGGCATTATAATATGATTCAAGTTGAAGTGTAATTAAAATAGAACCTACCAAACACCCTCACGCTCACGTAGTAGAGTGTGGCGATCAGCGTGAACCATGTGTGTCGCAGAGGTGTCAGCCCCTCTTCCCCTGACACAAGGCGCATCATTCTCCAGTATAGGTTTCTGTCCGCAAGCTTCCGTATTTCCTCTGTTCCGCCTCGATCGTAGTCATCGTCGTGAAGAACGCACGGCACATAGAACTTCGTCGCATAGGGAGGCTTGAAATACCTTAGGAGCCCTGTCTGACACCCGCATCCTTTCATATGCTCAGTTGGAGTTTCTCTGGATAGCCCGATATGTATTCGTACCCCAAGATGTCGCAGACATCGTCCATTCCTTGAATTGCTGCAATGCTCTGCGCCGTCCTGTCATAGCACTCCGATGCGTAGTTCTCCAAGGCGAAAAGGAACTGCATGGCAACGCTCATTGGGAGCGTGATGGGTATCGTACCTGCCCATAACGTTGTCGTTGTCTTACCGACCGCTTGTTCCGCTTGTAGGCGCAAGAGCAATCCCGCCCTTGTCGCCTTGTCGAGCCAGTAGGTCATGTTTCCAATGCAGAACGAGTTGACCGCCTCTGATTGGTCGTACGCATTGACCCTTGCAAGCATGATTTCCTTTGCTTTAACAACTACGTCTTCGTTGTAATACTCGCACACCTCCGTCAGTTCATCTGCCGTGAAACTGCACACGGAAAGTACATCGCCCAATGTCGGCAAGTGGTCGAACACATAACTTGTGAGGTCGTACTCATATCCTTCCTCACATTCCGTGATTTCAGTGCAGATGTTGGCGAACCAATTATCCGCCACCCTCGACCGTGTTATTACGGGAGGCCTATCTTCAGTTGTTGTTCTCATAATCAATTCGGTTTAGTCCATACATACTCGCAATAGGGAACAGTTATACCGCCAGACTTGGCTCCAGCACCAAGGCCTGGGCCTGCGGTAAGAAAATATGATATTCTCCCTGTTTGCTCCGTTGTCACAACATCAGACCAATAACTTGTATATGTCGCACCTTTCAATGATGCCCTATAGATTGCGTTTGAAAAGATTGGTTTTCTCGCCTCTTTTGTAACTGTGCCATAATACGCAGACGAGGGGTCTTCATCTGAATATGTAACTGTTGGTGCAGCATTCCAAGTGTTTTGCACCCCAATGCAATATCCGTTTGAGTTTCCACGGCAAGCCGCCATAATCCACCCTTGATAAAAGGACGGTAGAAACCAATTTGTCTTCTTGTATTGGTCATCAAGCGTTTCCCACAACTCAACATTCGGCTCATAAAGGTAACACGCATAGGCACACCCATAAAGCAAACGTGACCATCTTCCATAGTTCGTGGAGTCATATCTTTGCTGTGCGTCTTGAACCGCCTTGCACAAGTCTGCCCATTCCGTCAGATTTGTCGGAATTTTCACTCTACTATCGTTCTTATAAGTGTCATCAACCATAATATAGCCTCTTATCACAACATTAGCGTGCGCCACTATGGCAGCCGTGCTTGATTTTCCATCAGGGTCTGCATTGATAGTATCCGCACGCAACACACCGTACCCGTCCACAGTATTGTCATCAAAATAACTATCACGAATTGTGTAACTTGCTTGTGCTGTTTTATTTTCAAGGTTTGGAACATCATACAAGGATGGATAAAGTTCGTATTCCAACTGCTCTTTTATTGTGTTGAAAATTGTTGTTTGCTCCGATGTTGTTAAATTATCTATATTACTACTATCTGTTGTTATTCCCCAACATAAGCGACGTATTCTATCATTTATCGTTGCATCATTTCCATATACTCGACCATCTGTAGAGGTGGCAGATACACGTTTGTCTGCATAAATGAGCATTTTCCACTGGTTTGTTCCAACACTATATCGCCTAATGACCAAACCTACTATGGTCTTGTCCGTGAAATACTCATTATCAAACGTTCCGTCAGCGTAAGCGAAATCACCGACCTGAGGAACTCTTCCGTAGAAGGCAATCGTAGCATCAGCGGTCAGCGTGGTTGCGAGTGTCTTGACACTTACATTCAGCGTGTGGATGGTGGAGTCTCCCAACTGCAAGACGTTGATGACACCGCTGTTCTCATCAATCGTGGCGAGAGTGGACACGTTCTCTCCGAACGACCATGTGATGTCGAACACTGCTCTTCCGTCCTGCAAGGTCTTCATCTGCAAGTTGTTTCCATACAAGAGACTCTTGATGGTCACTTTGTGCGTGGTGTTCAATCCAGTTTTGTAGAAATACTTGTCCCCGTCAATCTTGATGCTCGTGATTTGGAACGTGGTATAGGTCACGGTTAGTCCATCAGAACCAGACTGGATATTGCCGAACTTATCCATGAGTATCTCAAGGTCGGAGATGGATAGATAGTTGGTGTGGTCTGCTTGGTAGTCGCTGACGGGCATGAGAGCAATCGTTCCCTTGAGGTCTGCGTTTTTGCTCGCCAACCACATCAGTGCCGCCCTTGTGTACGATGTCCAACTGATGCCCTTGAACAAGATGTCCATGTTGCCAGTTGCGTTCTTCCTCGCATTGTAGAGTGAGGTGCTGATAGACTGCACACCTGTGATATGGGTGCATACCGTCTGGTCGATGCGGAGCGTGGTGAAGTAGGAGTAACCCTCAATCTGCAAAGTGGCGAGATTTGGTTGTGCCTCCACGGACAGTTCCGACAAGGATTGAGGCAAGCGTAGCGTGACAAGCGAGTCGGTGGCAGGTAGCGTCACGGACGAAAGACTTGTGCATCCACGGAGGTCAATCTCCGTGACCTTTGTCATTCCCGACAACGAAGTGCCTCCAAGACCGCTCAATGCCGTGCATCCCCTCATGACCAAACGTTTCAATCGTGGGGTGGCGAACGATATGGTTATTGACCTATTATTGACCGTCTGGGAGCCTCCGTCATTGATTATCCATTCCGTCAGTCTGTCGCCAGACACGTTGATTGACGAGTTGCTCTCCGTCGGGTGCGGTGCGAAGTCGCCCACACTGCGCAAGTAGTCAATACCGAAGATGAACACGTTGTTGTTCTGCGTCACATTCAGAGTAGGAAGAGTGACAATCTCGCCTGGCCTCGCACGTTTGTTGCTGTAAGCGTACGAACTCTCCGAACCTGCTGATGGGTATAGGAACTGGTGCGGTGTGACCCTGAACACATAGTTGTGCGTTGTGCCATAGTCGGTGGTTGCGAGTGACGAACGGAACGACAAGGACTTGGTGTTACCACCTCGTGTGTCGCAGAACACGGTTGAGTTACCGTAACTCTCCATGTAGGGAATACGCATCTTTATCCACTGTTTCTCGCCCTGCAACTGGTCGCCGAGGCTCTGTGTCATCGGGTCGGTGTTGTTGGAGTAGCGACCTTCAGCAGCTGCTATGCTCGCTGTCTCATACGCTATTCGTGCCACCTCGTTGTAGGCAACGGCAGGAAGGTACTCTTGGATGTCAAAGAAATACTTTTGGTAGAAAGCGTTGACCGAGCCCTCTTGCGCCACCATTGTCTGGAAGATTGTGCCGACCATTCCCTTGAGTTCGGTCGGTCTGCAACGCTCCCTCAAGACGAACGGAATAGAGTCCTGCGAGTTGAAATAGGTGCTTTGTGCGTTCGCCACATCATTGTAGTCGCCTTGCACTGCATCCCATATCTCGCCCTTCCCGTTCTCGTCACACCACTGACCGAGTTCGTTGAAACGGTCATGCTCCTCCACTTGGTACGGTGCGCCAGTCTTTCCCACGTTGTCCTTATCCATGATGGTGTCATCGTCATCACGGTTCTGCGAAATCTTCCCGTCTGGGTTGAGAACGAAATAGGTGTTCTTGCACCAATTATCCTTCGCCGCCATTATCTTACCCCACGCTTGGCAGAGGTCTCCGTCCTCCTCATGCCACCAGTTCCCGCTCTGCGCCCTGTAACGTGCGATGCGTGCCGCAATGAGGTCTTCGGTAATCTTTGACGCAGGTTTGCCTGCCGTGGTCACTTGTAGGTCATCATAGACATTCAGAACGGAATAACCGTCAACCGTTGATGCGCTCTTGGACGCTCCTGCATTGACCCAAGTGTCGGTCAACGGATTGTACCTAAAGCAGTCCCCTGCGTTGTGACCACCGCCGCTCGTTGTGATGAAATACTGGTATGATGTGTCCTTGTTCTGCGAGGACATGAACTCGTTGTAAGAGCCTTCGTATGCCTTGAGGAACGGAGAGTTAAGGTACATGAGATTCCATGCCCTGCGGTAGAACTTGATTGTGTTGCCCGAGGTCTTGTAGAGGTCGGTCGGGTCGTTGAACTCCGTATCCTCCGTTTCCTTCCACATATTGTCAGCCACGAGCGTGAACCCTTTCGGTGTGTCATACTCATTGCTCTGACCCTCGTTCTGCGTGTTGGCAGGCCCCTTGTCCCAGTCAAAGGAAGCGGCTCCGTTGTAGATGAACGTCTCATTCAGAGAGTCATCATCATCAAGCGGATTATAGTAGTAGAACACCTCCTCACGCAACCACGGAACTTTCGCCTCAACAAGTGGTCGTCCGTTGGATGAGCCCTCAAGGCAAGTGTACATCTTCTGTGACGCTCCGTCCTTCATGTAGTGTGATGACTTGATGTTCAGCCCCCATGTCGCCTTGTCGTTCTTCGCTGGGCCGAAGGTCATGAAGTTGGAGAAAGAGACATCACCGCCATCGGATGGTTGCGTGAAGAAGAGGAATGCCTCTTGCAACACGCACGGACGGCACTTGCTGTCCGCAGCGTAGATTGGCGAGCGTGTGCCGATGATGCTCTTCCACAGCGTTCCGTAGGCGTTCATCATGCCCATCTTGTGACTCTGCGAGGACGATGCCCAGTTCATCTTCGCGTCAAGTTTTGTCGCATGTGCGCCACCTTCCTCAAACTGCATATAGCAATCGTCACCGCTCAACAGCAAGGTGTCTTTCGCCATATCGTCCGTCACGCTCCACACCTCCGAATTGGATGTGAACTCAAAGCGCATATTCCACATCCAATATGTCATGGATGATGTACCCTGACCTTTCACTTTCATGTGCGTGAGAACCCTTGAGAGGTTGTAGTTGATATCACCCACGTTGTGTCCGTTGGTTGCGTAGCGGTAGCGGAAGATGACGGTCAGCGTCACGTTGGAGTACTTGACGGTAGGGCCGTTGGTGTAGTTCGGAATGAACGGCTTGCTGGTGTCCTCGCAAGTCATCAGCATCGTGGAGTAGAGTTGGGATGCCTTGCCGTAGTCAATCTTGTTGTTGGCATCAAGGATGTCGTTGGCATTGTGAAAACGCAGTTTCTCAGCCGCTGTGGGGATGGATGACTTGTAGTCCTGCATCACTTGCTGTGACGATAGCGCCTGCTTGTACACCCTTATTCCGTACAAGTCAACCTCCGCAGTGTCCGACCCGATGACAAAGCCTCCGCTACCGCCTTGTTGGGCGAACCTGTCGTTGGAGTAAGTGAACTCACGGTTGATGATTCCGTTGACGAAGATACGGCAGAAGTTCAGACCCGCTCCACCGAGGTTGTTGACGATATTGATTGCGATGTGCGTCCTGACACCCTCTTGGAACTGAATGTCCTGTGTTCCGATAGCACGTTGGTTGACACTCAGAACGTGCGCTGATGTCGGCAACATGAGGAAACCAGTGATTTTGTTGTCCTGCCCATATTGACCTACACGGAACACAGGCTCTGTGGCATCATACACGTTGTCTATCTTGACATCAAGTTCCATTGTCATGGAGTTGCTTGAACCGCTCTCCGCAAGTCCGCTGAAGGGGTCATAACCAGTGATGTCCAGTTTCACACCCGCCGGGATGTGCAGATGCACCGTACCGTCAGCGTCGGGAACGTATCCGTTTGGCGAGGAAAACACCATATTGCTTGACCATGACGATGCCACCACCGAACCTGTCTTGGCATTGATGATTTGTTGAGGGTTGCTCTCAAGATTGCTACGGGTGGAAGGGTCGAGGATGAATCCGTTGTTGTCCATCATTGCTGGGTTGTAGTCCACGCTTTGGTCAACGATAATCTCCCAACTCTGCGCTGTCTGCAACACCCCGTCAACGACAAAGTAGAGGAACACGGACGATACATCAGAAGGTATCTTCAATGCGCTTTGGTATGAGTAGTTGACACCCGTGACCACGTTTCCCAAGTCCTGCGACACATAGGTCACAGAGCGGTTCTGATTGTGCAGTCTGAAACCGAGAGCAACTGTATCCGCTCCGTACTTGAACACCGAGTATTCCATGAGTACGCTGTCCACATAGGGATGGATGATGTTGGCGAGTGCGTTGACCATGATATACGTTCTCGCCTTGTCTTCCGCAGTTGCGGTGTCCTCATCAAAGTAGGCTATTTGGTTGACAACAACAGGACTTAATACGGTGGGGTCAACGGAGGATGCGAGCCATGCCCTTATGGTGTGCAACCCATTCGTCATGAGTGATATGTCCGTGATGCTCACGGCACGGGCGACCTCAGTGGATGCCGTCACCGTGAGACCATTGACAATCATCGTGGAGTCCATCTGCACATAGAGGTACATCTGTCCGTAACCACGGATGAAGTACCCTATGTCAATGCTGTTCCCATTGTATGGTGTCCACCACTCACCGCTGAACTCAAGTCGCATCTGCGTCAAGATGACCCTTGAGATAGTGATGTAGGAAGACGATGCCGTCCTCACCGTTTCGTCAGCGTCAATATATTGGTAGGACACATAGAACCTTATGCTCTGCTCTCCGTCTTGAAGGTACTTGCCAACATCTATCGTCTCGTAGGCGGTGGAGTCGAGGTCATAGGAATGCAGTGACGCTGTGCCTACCTCCGTGTTGCCACGCAAGATGTGCAACGTACCGTCAATACCAGCGTTGAGCCTGTCTCCGTCCGATGTCTTGATACCGCAGAACCTCAACGGAACCTCAAGCAACTTGTCCGCAGTAACGATTGGTTGCGACACATCCATTGATGTGAACAACCTTGCGGAGTAACTATCTCCTTGCACGGTGCTGATGGGGAGTTGGTCGTCTAACAAGAGCAACCCCGATTCCTCTTTTTCCTCAGGAGTTGGGAGTGAGTCATATTCCCTCGAACTCGCTAAGTCTGCGAAACCTTGGATGTAGTAGAAAGTTTCCTTCTGAACCCATCTGACATAGCCTACCTTTGAACCGAATTTCGCCCTTATCCACGATTCAACCTCTGTGCCAGTATGACCTTCCCAACTTGTGTTAATATCTGCCATAGTCTATATTAGTTTTCGTTTTTCCATTTTTCCTGACCGAGCCACGGCTTGTGCGGAACCCACACACCGCTGCCGAAACATGAGCGCACCGCCTGCCAAACAAGTCTTGCACCCCAATACACCGCTTGCACGGCTCGCTTGGTCACCGTGATTGCCGTAATCTCCTTGTCACCCCAGTATATCATTCCTCATAGATGAAATATGGTCTGTCCTCAAGTTCGTCCGCCTGCACGAGGGCATCGTACTGCTCCTGCGTGATAGGGCGGAGGAAGGCGAGGATGGCCGAGTTGATGTTGTTGATGATTCCCGTAGCCTCCGAGGTGGCTGCCTCAAGGTTCGTGAGCGCATCCTGCAAGTCCTTCATTGCCTTGGCGGCGGCAGCAGCGGCTCTCAATGCCCTCTGCGCTCCCTCGTTGTTCTGCGTGTTCAGTGTCTCCGCCCATTCAGCGAACGCTGTCAGCGGAACTTTCACCACCTGCCCCGTGTTGGTGTTCACGCAAGTCACCGCCACCGTGTTGAGCAAGGTGGTCTGCTGTGGGAGTTGCGTCACATCCGTTCCGTTTTGGATGAGCCACGCTCGTATGGTCTGTAGGTCTTCGTTTGTTACTGCCATATTATGTTGTTATATTGATGTTTGCCGTGATGTCCTGTTGCTCGACGGGTATGATGTTGCTGAAAGTGGCGTTACTACCGTAAGCCGTTCCGTTCTCGTTTGTAACCGTCCCCGTTGACGGTGTTGAGGCACTATCCGATGTATAAACCTTCATGGTGTATTCAACACCAAGTTCTGAACCTTGCAGATAAATCGCATACTTTCCTTCGTTGTCCGTGCGTGTCTTGTACTGCTGACCTTCCGAGGATGCACTGATAAGCCTACCAAAGACAACCTCCATGTGTTTCAATGGCGTGTTGTTGACCTTGGCTGTTCCGCTGACCTTGTATGTCACCTCACCTCTTTGTGCGGAGCAATACACCTCCCAGTATATGCACTCGTACCCAGAGTACCTACCCATTTTGCATTCCGCAGTGAAATAATAATTACCTGTGATGCCTCCGTAGTTCGCCACCCCTATCCACTCTCTTCTCGTATATTTATGTTCTGGGGTTACTTCTGTTCCCAAAGACATGCTACTCAAGTCAAGCGTGCTTGCGCCTATGTAGTCTTCTCGCTGTATGAGTACCGCACCAATCACTCTCATGTTTGCGCTGACATCGTTCGTCTTGCATAGGAATGTGTATTTCTTGCCAACGCACTGACGTAAGTCACGCATCGTTAGACCAGCAGACGAGTCTATAATCATCGTTCCGTCTGTCGTATAGGCGCAAGGCAAGTACAGGCTGTGGGTATCGTGAGCATGTTCAGGGTTAGGTGTCCACTCTATCACGCTCCCATATTTGAGAGGGTTGAAATCCCACCGTAAGTTTCCGTCCTTGAACTCCTTCTCTTGTATGAGATTGTTCAGCACACCTACGATGGTTGCGTTGTTCATCGTGGCGTTTCCTTGTTCGTCAACTCTGAAACCATCGTTGATGGTGGTGTAACCCTCGAGGTTAATCTTGTCAGCGGAAATAAGGACGTTGCTTGTTATCCTTTGCGTTGTCGGGTTGTACTGCACCGATGTGGACACCTTGGCAATGTTATAATCCTCATCTTCTACCGCCTCTGCGAACAAAGTGGCGAAGTTCCCGTTCTCGCCGCTGATGACAAGACCGCTCACGCCTTTTACTCTATTGCCAAAACCCTCCACGGGAACGTATTCAGTCTCCACCTGTGCGAGTATCTGCGAGGACGAGATGCTTATCATGCTCCTTGTCACCGCATCGGTGTCAGCGTTGAGCATGAGGGAATGGATGCGGACGTGACCGTTGCGGACGGTGATGACGAAATCACCCGTGGCATCCCAACCTTTGCTGAACTTGTAGCGCAAGAACCCTCTGCCTGTCTCGTCTGTGCTGATAGTCCCCATGTTCACTCCACCGAGCGAGACAAGAACTATAGCTGATGTGACCATCTCAAGGTAGAACTCCGCTACAACTGGGTATGGCTGTGGTGTGTTCCCATCGTTGAAGAGGGTAGGCTTTTCCTTGAAATCAGCGTTCGCCTGCGTGATAGTCAATGCCTGCCCTTGGGCAGCGTCCATGTCAAGGATAACCCTTCCGTTAAGCACCTCGCTCGTTATTGCGGTGGTGTTGTTGCGAGTCCACTTGTCCCACCCATTGAACGATGCGTTGTTGAGGTACTTGTTTCCGCTGTCCGCAATCTTCTCCGTGACGGACATCGTGATGTTGTCAGCTGTTTGGTTGATGGTTGATTCGGTCTGCGAGAACCTATCCTCAATATCAAAGCGGAATTGGTTATAAGTTTGGTAGAACTGCGAGAAATACACCGTGTCGTACTGTTGTGTCTCCTCGTTCCATACCTGTGCGCTTGCGCTCATGGTGATGTCCCTCGCTGTCTGCTGAATCTGCGTGACATAATGGTCAAGCATGGACTCGTCCACGTTGCCTGTCAGCACGATTCCGTAGATGCGGAAATGACCGAACCCGTAGATGGCGAAGTCGCCCTCTCCGTCCCACTTGTACGGAATGCTCACCTTATGATACCTATTGTCCGTTGTAGCGGAGAGCGATGTAGTCTCCACATCCCCATTGAGGTCGGTGTAAACCGTTGAGGAAGTGAACGCATAGTAATAGAACGTGAGCATGAAGTTCTGCTTGACTATCTCTTGCGTTGTCTCATCCGTTTCAAATATAGGCAAGTTTCTGAAATCTGCGTTCTTCTGTACTATTCCCTTGCGTGTGTTATAGGACGATGCCTTTATCTCAAGCACATCGCAGTAGCCCACCGTGTCATCCTCCACAAGCCTCGCATACTCCGCACCGCCCGTTGACACGAGCATACCTGTGGAGTCGTTGAGCGTTGTTTCAGTACCGTCACTCGAAATGACGTAAATCTCGCCTCCATCGTACAGCCACCACTTGTCGTAGCGGTTGAAGAACATATTGTTGCTGATATGCCCTTCCTCACCTATCAAGTCTTGCCTCGTGGCCTCAACGGTGGAGCGAACCATGCCGTCAAGCACCTCAAACTGCGTACCAACATCCTTGTCCTGATTGTTTATCTTGACAATGAACTTTCCTTTCAGCCAAGCGTTGTCCGAGTAGAGTCCGTAGCCGTTGGGTTGCCCGTCTATAGGCCAGTAACTGTCAAATATTCCGTCAAGGCATCCCACCCTCGTCCGTAGGTTGCCCGTGTTGCCGACCGAGTTGCACCCTGTCTTTATGTCTATCCGGGGAACACCATCCTCTGCGGCTGAAATCATGATGTAGTTCTGACGTGCCTTGTTGTTAACGCTGTCCGTGTTGCCCATCAGCACGCACTCGTCACCGCTCGCAGGCTCAACTCCCACGGAATAGACCTCGCCCGTGTCTGGGTCGGCAATGGTGTCGTCAAACCTATCGCATCTCACGAGGATGTCCTTCTCTCCAAGGGTCACACCAACATCATCCGCAGTCACTATTGTCGGAATGTTTGTGCTTGTCATCGTGTAGTCCACCTCAACCCAATAGTATTTCATTGTTTCCGAGGTGTCATGTACAGATGAGGACGGGTCATAGTGGGTCTCGTCAAAGTCAACATCCCCACCGAGGTAGTTCTTCCCACTCCACTTCTGACAACGCATGAGGTCATGCTCCACGAACATGTTCCTGTCTTCAAAGGTGATTAGGTAGTGAGGCACGTTGTTGATGCCGACATACACCGTCTGCACCTTGTCTATCTTTCCGTCAGCGGCTGACACGAGAAGTATTCCGCCCACCGCACGAATCTTCTGTATGACGAGTTCGTAGATGTACATCGTCTGCCTCACACGGAGCGTGTCAAGCGTCATGCACCAACCTTTGGTGTCGTCATGCCACATCCTCATGCCGTGACCACCGAAACCGTCCTCAAAGAACATCGGCAGACTATTCGGAAACGCTGGGTTGGCAGAGGTCATGTCCCTGAACACTCCCTCCGTTATCCTCGCCATGGAACGGACGAGCAGGTTCTCCAACTCCGCATTGCCGTCCTTGTCAAGGAAACCACCATCAGCGTTAAGCCTCTCAAAGTCCCCGTTGTAGTTTCCGAGGAGCATCCTTGTGATGAGCCGTGCGTAACCCTCTATAGTTCCTTGTCGTGTCTCCAATGCCCCCGTGAGTTCAGTGTCGCCCTGCGCATCAAGCGTGTTGTCAACCGTCACCCTACCGTTGAACACGTTGTTCCCGTTGAACTCTGTGTCACCGTGCGCTGTGAGCGTGGGGTTGTCAGAACCTTGTGCATCTCCTATCTCCACATCACCGTTGAACGTTGCATTGCCGTTGGAAACAAGACCCTCCTCGAAGGTTATCAGCCCTTCAGCAACGTCAGCCTTCTTCTTGCTCAGGAACTCCTGGTGGCTCCTGCGTGCGCTGTATAGGTTGTTGTCGGTAGGACGGGTCGTGTCACCACTTCTGATGATGTCTGGCACATTCATGCTGCCAACCAGCGTATCCGTATAGTTCTTCACGGCGGTGATGGCATCGTCTATCTTATCCAGCGTACGCGTCGATAGAGCGTCGCTGATTTCCAAGTCCATCTGGCTCGGTAGCGACACCTGCCGGCTAATCCGCGTGATGCGGCTCGCACGGTATCCCGTGTCCAGGAAATACTCCTGGCTCTCCAGACGCACCCTGCGACCGATATACAGGTCAACACCCTCGTCCTCAATCCATACATGGTCGGTCGGAGCCTTGTAGCACGATACATCCAGCGCGTGTTTCTGGTTGTATTCGTTCACCGCACCCAGGAACTCACTCTCTGCCAGACCGTAGTATTCGTCTGGCATCCTGATGTTCCATAGGATATATCTGTCACCAGCCTTTGGCACCAGAGTGCCGCCGGGCAGTTGTGTGTCGTCATCATAAGGCCATATCGTGATTATCTCGAACTCTCTGGTCTCACTGTTATAGTTCACCTCAAAATAGTGGTCGTTGTCCACCCCCAGTCCGGCAAGCTCGCTACCCTCCTGGAACGACACATGCTTCACCAGCCCGCCTATTTCGTAGTCGTTGGGGTCGAAGGGGATGTCGTTGTCTTTGAAATAATAGATGGTGAACGGGTTGCCGTCCGTGTCAGTCACGTTCTCACTGCGTACAGAGCTCACCACGCCAACACGCCTCGGGTAGATGCCTGAGAAGGCTTCCTGCTCATAATGGTGGATGATGCCGTAGCGCTCCGAGTTCACGTCCACATACTTCACGCCGCCAGGAAGCTGCAGACGGCTTGAACCGTAACGGTCGGGGTCGATGTTACGGCTGCTGCCTATCGGGAACAGGCGAGTGTAGAACTTGGCATTGTCGGACACATCCCTGTCCAGGCTCGTCAAGCCATTCCCATAGCCCAGCGTCACTTCCTCGCCGTGCTCACAGCGGCAAAGGTTCACGGTCTCGCCTTCTATCCACCATTCCACACCGACCTTCTCGGCAAGTTCCTTCAGACCCTCGTCGCAGTATTTGCCAGTGTAGTCTATCACTACGTTGTCGGTGCCTTCCACCGTGCCAACCTTGAAATTGGTCGTGTGGTCCATGCCGTCGTTGATGTTCTGCACAATCAGCCGCATGTGCTCGATGGGACGCGCAGTCAGAGTGAACACGGCTTCATTGCCACCGTCCACCGTCATCAGAACCAGGAAACGCTTAATCAGGCTCTCTATGCCGTACAGCTTCACGTTATATTCCCACTCCACAGTGCTCTTCTCATTGGGGAGGTATTTCTCCACGGCCCAGTAGCGCTCCCCCTCAAAGTCCACGTAGTCGTTCACGTCTATGTTTACATATTCGTAGAGAGTGAACGAAAGGCTCAGCACGTTGTCGCCCTGGATCTCCTTGTCCTGGGTGCTCGTATCGTTGGGAGAGAGCGTGGCCTTCACGCTGCCATATTGGTTGTATAGCGTTAGAAGCATATTCTAATGGTATTATAATGTCGTTAAATGATTGGGTTAGGCTCCCTGAACCTCACCTTGTAGCGGCTCGCCTGCACGCCTTCTTTCCATAAGTACGTCAGCGGGCGGTAGGCACTGCTCTCTACATAGAATACGCGCAACGTCAAGTTCAGTTCCGTGAACGTGATATTCAGCCAGCCGTTAGTGCCAGCCTTCAAAAACTGGATAAACTCCATGTAGTTCTGGAGCCAGTCGGATTTGGTGGCAGCATACTGAGCAAAGTGGAGCGTCACGTCGCGCTCCTCGTTCGCCACAACCAGGCTTTGTGAATAGCGTTTGCCATCCTCTTCCCTGATATTCACGCCGACATGCCCTTTCACCTTGCTTGCCGTCATGATGGCGGTCAGGTTCTCACGACCCCCTTTCTTCTCCTCTGTCAGGAATACACCATATCGCTGCCAGATGTCGATGCCGTTCACCAGCACCAGACCGTTCAATATATGTTGTTGCACTGCCATGTCACTTCACTTTTAGTCCGTCACGTTTGATAATCTTGATGTCGTTCTTTATTTCTTCAAGGCTAGAGGCGCTGCTGCCCGTGTTCGTCGCTATCTGACGCAGGTGGTCGCCTGCCTCGTCCATTTGACGGGTTACATCGGTCAGCTTCTCGTCCATGCTCGACCAGTGCATCTGACCGCTCACAAACAAACCCTCCAGCTTCGTCGCCTGGTCCTGGCTCATCGTAGTAAAGGCTCCGGCCTTGCCGCTCTGCGTAACGCCGCTGTTCTCCTCCGTGGCTTTCACGATACCCTCAGTCCGCAACGTCTCAATGTCACGCTTCGCACTCTCCACATAGCCCTCATACTCGGCTTTCAGGGCATCAAGCCGCTTCCTGTATTCCTCGTCGGTAATCTCGCCGTTGGTGCGGGCTTCGTTCAGTCTCGCCAGATTCTCATACCAGTCCTCCAGGTTCTTCTGGAACTTCGCACCCACGAGGTTGTTCACCGCCATACGGTTCACCATCTTCTGCCAGTTGTCCGCGATATTGTCCATCACGTCCTCGCTGCCGTCCGCAAGGTCGTACAGGGAACCGAGGAAGTCGTCAAATACATTCTCCTTCGTCGTTGTCGTCAGGTTCTCATACAGGGCATCGGTAATTTCCTGCAGTTTGCCGGCTTGGTCAATGTAGGCACTCAGTTTCTCCTGGACTGATTCACCGTAGGGTCCCTTGCCTGTGTCGGCTATCAGTTTCCACATGTCAACATTGCTGCGCAGCATCTTCATCTCCTCCGGGCTCAGGTCCCACAGGTCACCGTTCCACTGCCGGCCTATCTGACCGCTCAGACGGGCTATCTGCTCCTGACTGAAACCATCCCAGTAGTAGTTCCAACTGTGGTGTGAACTGTGATAGCCGGCTTGCGCCTGGGCAATGCTCTTATAGTTGGCGTTGGTCTCTTCTTGTAGCTGCCGGGCGCGCGTTGAGGCATCAATGGCTCTCGCGCCCCTTGCACTCTTCATCTCGTCCGTCAGGTCTTCAATGGCTTGCTCCAGCAGTTCGTTTCGCTTCGTCAGCCTGTCTATCGTCGCCGCCACCTCTGCCGCATTCGAGTTCGTGAACCAGTCGCTCACGCTGCTGCTCAGGGCACCGAAGGTCAGAATGTTGCCTATCCTGCCAATCACACCATCCAGCAGACCGCCCACACCGTTCACCACAATGTTCTCCAGTACCTTGAAAAGATTCTCTGGCAAGTCGAAAATGGCATCTATCAAGTTGCCCACTGCGTCTAATATGCTCACCACGAGATCATCTATCCAACGGAGCGATATCAGTTCCTTAAGATCATCCAAAATGCCTGTCACAAAATTCTTGATACCATTTACAAGGTCAAGTATCAGTTTAGGTATTTGGGCAACGATGCCGATAATGCTGCCCATGCCACTTGACAGCAACCCTTCTATGCCGCTGCCGATGCTGCCCAGCGTACTGCCGATGGTGCTGCTCAACTTCGTGCCTATCGTCTTCGCCATGCCATCACCCATCTGGGGAAGCAGACTGTCAAGCGTTCCTTTCAGTTGGTCAATGCCGCCAACAGCATTCTGGATATTGGCGAATCCATCGTTACCAGCCCAGCCCTTGGCATTGCTCAGGGCTGTAGTCAGACCGCTCGTGAAGTTCGCAACCTCCTCGCTGGTCTGGTTCAAAGCGTTGCCGAAAGCTTCCATGTCCTCACGAGCATGGGCAGTCGCGTCACCAAGTTCCTGGGTACGTTGCTCTAATGCCTTATACTCATCTGCAGTAATCTCACCGGCATCCAGACGCTTCTTTCCTTCATCACGGACTCGTACGGCTGCTTCTTCCTCTTTCTTCGCCTTGTCGTAGGCGGCGACGGCTGCCGTGAAGTCCTTGATGGCTTTGTCAAGGCTCTGCCAGGTCACGCTTTGGTCTGTACCTACATACTTGCGCATCTCCTGGATTAGTTCCGTCACCTTCTGCTGGGTCTCCGCATCGGCATTTCTGTACTCATCGGTCTTCACCCATGCCTGCAGTTGCTCCATCATCGGAGCCATCATCTCCTTCGTCAAATCACCGACACCACTAAACAGCGCGTGCCAGTCAATGCCACGGGATATATTTTCAAAGGTAAGACTCGCTTCTTTCTGTAGCCTCTCCTTGTTCAGTTTCTTCTTTTGCCATTGCTTGGTGGCTTCGTCGGCTTCCGACGCTTCCACGTCCGCAATCTTCTGTGCGTATTCTTCGGCTATAGCCAGTTTCTGCTGTTGGTAGGAGCCATATTCCTTCAGGTACTCCACCATCGCTTGGATTTCCCCCTTTCTTGCTTCTCTATGGGCATCAGCTATGCGCTTATCTCGGATGGCTTCCGCTTGTTTAAGTGCTTCTTCCAAAACATCAGACTGTTCTTCAGTCAGGCCGTTGTCGCCAGTGGCTATGCCAGCTTTAACATTATCACGTTTCCAGGTGTTTTCTTGTTTCGTGACAGCGTTCTTGCGTGCCTGATATTCATTCTCTATTTCACGAAGTTTCTTCTGGAAGCCTTCCTCCATCGTTTCAATCTCCGCCGCGTCATTAGCACGTTGGAGTTCGACGAGTTCTTGCCCCAGTTTTTCTTGTGCTTGTTTCCTTCTTTCGGCTTCAGCTTGCTCTTTTTGATGTTGCTTGGCTGCCTTGCTGGAGTCTGAATCATTTGAGGGTTTAACCTTATCGTATTCCTTTTTCTTTTGGTCAAGATCGTCTTTCAATTCCTTTCGGCGTTTCTCAAATTCTGCTTCTGTCAATTTATGCGTTTTGTCGCCGACAAAGTCATTATAGGCTTTCAGAGCCTTGTCATAATCTTTCTTTGCTTTGGATGCCCAGCCACTACCCGAATTTCTGGGAGCATTACGCTCGTTTTTCTCAGCACGCAGTTTATTCAACTGGTACTGCAACTCATCGCGTGAAAATGTACCTGTTAAATTACTTTCACCTTGCGTAATCGTGCCATATTTCTTTTCATTGTTCGTCATTATGGCAAGCAAGTTCTCGCGTTGTTTGATTTGTTGCTCAAGTGTCTCATTGCTCACCCCTGTCAGGTTCTCAAAGTATGAATTAACCTGGTTTTTTCGGATTGTTCCAGACAAGTTTTTCTTCTTCTCCTGAAGCATCTTATATTCTGCTCGTTGGTCAGCAGACAGTGTTCCTGAGACAATTTCGGTTTTTCTTTCCCATTGAAGCGTTTGATGGTTATAGACATTCCGTGTTACTTTATGCTTTGAGTTAAGTATCGAATCCAACTCAGCTAATCTATCATTAACACCCTTCAATTCATTCTCGGGGTTAGTGATGGATTTCTGTCCATCGAGCGCGGCAATCTCCTCTTTTATTTTCTTGATGTTCTTCAGCTTCTCTATTTCTGTATCATATTTGGCAAAGATGTCAGGGTATTTTTGTTCCAGCTTATTCAAGGCTTCGCGGCGTGTGTCCGTGGAAAGTGCTTCATCGCTGGCGACCCCTGCAAGTTCTTCCAGCCTACGCTTGTGTTCTTCTTCTGCTTGGATGACTTTCTGCTTCTGCTCCTCATAGGCTTCATCGGCTTCTTTCATTCGCTCTGCCTCAGTTTTCATGCTCACCATAGCAACTACTACACCGGCTATCAACGTTGCAACCAAGACATAGGGATTAGCAAGCATGGTGGCATTAAGCATCTTTTGGGCTTTTTCCACCAGCAACAGCCAATTGTAGTGCAAGGCTTCAGCTGCTGTTGCCCATCCTTTGGCAGCTGTTACAAGCATAATGGCGGTACGGTAGGTTCCATAGGTGGCCACCAATCCTAAAAGGATGCGCCCAAAACGCTCATAATGCTCTATCACATACGATATACTGGACAAGGTGGTGTTGATGATACCTTCACTCTGCTGCCCAAGTTCATTGAACATCATCGAAATTGAGTCCTCAATGTTGGATATTTGCCCAGTAATAGTCTTTGACTGTTCCTCCATAAGTCCACCGAACTTGCCGCCTTCATTGGTCAAACTCTCTATGACTTTCTGAACTTCAGGAAAACCTACCTTGCCAGCTTCCACCAATTCACGCACCTTACTTTCTGTCACTCCGAATTGTTTGGCAAGTTCTGCAATCATTGGAATACCACGGTTGGTAAACTGATTGAGGTCTTGTGTGTACATACGGCCTTGCGCCATAGTGGTGCCATACAAATACACAAGGTCATTCAATGGTACACTCAAACCTGCAGCAATATCTCCAAGTCGTATCAGCGTCTCATTCACTTTCTCGGCTTCAAAGCCATAGGCGAGTAGTTGCTTGGCTCCTTGGGCAACATCTTCTAATCCGAAAGGGGTTGTCGCTGCAGTCTTCGTCAGCTGTTGCATCAGGGCATCGGCTTTCTCTGCACTTTGGAGCATAGTGGTAAAAGCCACTTCCAACTGCTGGAACTGACCGCGCACCTTAGTTACATTCGCAACAAGTTCTTTGATTGCGAATGCTCCAGCCAACTTCCCTACGCTACGGGTTAGGCGATTGGAGATGCGCTCGGTATTCTCCAGTTCCTTGTTGGCGTTGGCGACGTTCTGTTTCAGTTCTTTGACTTTCCTCTGGCTCTTGTCCATGTTTGAGGAAAGTTTATCGACCATCAGAATCTCTATTTTTACAGGTTGCGAATTAGCCATTTGCTGTTATTTCAATTGGCTCTGGAAAAAGCCTACGATGTCTGCAGCTTCGTCCTCGGCACTTTTGTTTTCATTATCGTTTTGCTTCACATCTACATAGCGTGGCGCGTCGGCAATCATCATGATCAGCGTCTGGTAGTTTACACCATTCAGAATGTAGTCAACGCTCCAGCCTGTCGCACTCGCTATAGACCATATAAAACCGAAAGGGCTATGGGAGCCTTCCCAACGGCTCTTTAACTCCCCTTCTTTCTGCGGCTCAGCCTCAGCTTCATCGGATTCGCCATCTCTGCTGATCTGATAATAGGTATAAAAGGGTCTGTTCCCATCAGAGTGACGAACTTCTTCATCACCTCCATCTGGTACTCATGTGTCATAAAGTTGCGTATAAACCATGCCGTCAACCACACACCGAATTTTCGGGCAAAATAACCGCGACATATCATGTAGGCTATCATACGGCTCACCTTCTTTCCATGTTTAACGAGGAACTGCATCTCTTCCTCTTTAGTGAAATTCCACATCTGTTCACTTGTCACCCCCATGGAAAGATATGTCCGGGCAATTAGTAACTGCCCAGACATACAAGGTCGTTTCATGGTCACACGCAGCACTAAGGGAGACTTCTTGAATGGTATGCGTATAGCCTTTAGAGGCACACTCACACCAATATCAAGTAACGCATCTGCGCCCTCCCTTTGTATCTGCTTGATCACATCGTTTTCCATCAGCCTTCAGTAGGGGTGTTGTTGATTTCGTATGGAGCACCACCAGCGGCGGGCTTGTTCACCTTCAACTGGCACTCCACCTTCGACACCTCCGTCAAGGTCAGCTTGCCGCCCAGGTTCGCAAGGATGGTTCCGTTCGGGATCGTCATCGTCTGACCGCTCACGAAGTCGATGGTCCACGCACCGCTCTTCTCAACGAGGCTCGTCGGGGCTTTCCATCCAGTAACGGTGGCATTTTGCCCCTCACCAGTAGTTACTAACTCGCCGCCAAGCACGTTGTGCAGGTTCTCGTAGTCCAACTGAATCAGGTTGAACGTCGGGCTGATCTGACCGTTCTTCTGAACCAAGGTCAGCACAGGAGCATCGGGCACCTGTTCGGCTTCCACATCTGTGGTTTCGGGCTTCGTGCCGCCCCAGTCCCAACTGCCTTTCTCGATGTAACCGATGAGGACATTTCCAAAGTTCACGGCTGCTATGCCGTAGATAAATTTCTTGCTCATTTTTTCAGTTTTATAAAGATGATAATTGTTGCTAATATACCGGACAATAGTCCGTAAAAATACCATTTCAATGCCGTTCCAATAGCATTAGGGGGCTTCTCCTTCACCTCCTCCAGTTCATGCGACGTGGCTGCCAAGCGGTTTTGCATCTCGTTCAGGCGCTCGCCGTACTTACTGCGAAGAGTTCGTATCTGGCGCTCATATCGTTCGCACTGGAGCTGCAGACTGTCGCACGAGGCATACACATAGATGTATTCGGGTTCGGTCGCTGTGGCGGCTCGTCTGCTGACCTTCACGCTCGCCTGACCGCTCCGCTCGCTGTAGCTTGCACCGACAGGGAGCCTACGGAGGCTGTCCGTCGCTATCGTCAGACTCACCTCCGACTTCGGTACCGTCAGAGGCTCTGTCCTCACTTCCACGAACTCGCTTACGCTGTCCAGGACGAGGCGAACCACGCTGTCGGTGCGGATAGTTTCCGACAACTGCTCTTGGCTTGCTGTCGTCACGCTCTTTCGATGTGACACGCATCCGCTCGAGAACAGGGCAGTCAGCATTATAACGGCAACTGTTAGCACCGTCAATGGCTTTCCGCAAACGGGCAACCTCGCGCTTGACTGAACCGATTTCTTTTCTTGTCTCATTAAGTTCCTCTGTTAAGGGTTTCACGATGTTCTCAACCAAGATCCGGGTGGCTTGCTCAGTGTTCGTAATCTTCACCGTGTCGGCCTCGGCAAGTGCCTTCTCGGCCTCCGCCCGAGCCTTTTTCAAGGCACTGCGGATGGTCACGATGGAGATAAGCGCACCGACAAGACTGCCACCGAGAACCACGTTGAGGATTTCACTGAGTTCCATATCCGTCTATTTTTATTGGTTGATGCCTATTTCCTTCAGCCACTTAGGTACGTCGAAACTCGGACAGGCCTTGTTCGCAACCTGATTGTGACCGATGATTTTCACTTTCGGAAAACGCTTGTGGAAGTCCAGCACATAACGCTTCAACGCTTCCTTCTGTGCCGGTGTCCTGGTGTCTTTCGGGGTCTGACCGTCAACAGCCAGTCCCCCTACATACACCACGTGGCGGCTGATGGCATTGTAGCCCACTGCCCCGTTGGTGATTTCCCAAGGGTCCACTAAGGCATCTTCGTTGTTCCTCACCAGACGCTCCACCTTGCCGTCCAGATGAATCATATCAGTGTAACCCACCTGCTTCCAGCCACGACCACCCTTAGACACAGGGTCTGTGTGCCAGTGGCGAATCTCACTGCTCTTTACCTCACGGCCTTCGCGCGTGGCTGTGCAGTGGATAACAAGATATTGCAGGAGCTTGCTCATTTCTTATTCCCTTTGGGCTTGGCGGCCTCACCACCATCGGCTGGGGATTCCTCGCCACCCTCGGCAGGAGTTTCAGCACCTTCAGCAGCAGGAGTCTCCTCCGGCTTCTCGGCAGGGGCTTCCTCACCCAGAGTAACAGTGGCGGCTTTCTTTCCTTTGTATTCAGCGCAGAGTTCACGCTTCACGAGGTCGTTGGCACGCTCATTGTCCTTCACTTCCAGAATGGTACCTGGCTCATAGACCGTCACATGGTCGGTCTTGTCACGGAATGTGTTTTTTACAATCAGTTTCATTGTTCTTTGTTTTATTTGGGTTTACTTATCCTTCTGGAATAGCTGCTGCAGTAGCCTGGTAGCCGCTTCTGATCACGCCGCCGGCATCGGCCTTCTTAGGCAGACAGATGAAATAATGGCGGAAGTTAATCTTGTTGCGCTGGTACTCTGGGTCGGTGGTTGCCTCGCTGAAGTACATCTTGGTGGAACCAGTTGCCTTGAACACTCGTTGAACATAGAAGGCAAACGAGCACTGGAACTCGCCGGTATCGGCACTCGCCCCGACGGTCTTCTTTACGCCTGCGGTGGTGTACAACGGGTTGTTCGCAAACTCGTAGATGTCAAAGCCATACTGACGCCCAACCGTACCGTTTCCACGATCAATGTTGTATTGCTCCTTGAAACGCTGGTCGGTTTCCAGCAAGTCGTTTACATGGTCGGTACACAATACCAGACGGCGACCAGCTGCAGGAACCTTCAGTTTGTCCAGTGCACGCTTCAGGTTGATAATGTCCTGCATACGTAGCTTAATACGTCCAGTTTCCGCATCGCGCTCACCTGTGGTAACCAGTACCGGGGTGGTGGCGGTGTTCTGTTGCGCACACAAGGCGTGGGCAGCCTTCTGGAACTTCGAGTCGTTGATGGCATTACCGTGACTTTCCTTCACACGCGACATCTTGTCGTAGGAGATAGCGTAGAGTTCATCGTCTGTCACAGGGGTCACCTTCGTCTGGAACTTATCCAACTGAATGGCGATGTCTGCGTCATCCAGTGCCTGCAGAGGAATAGGATAGGTTGTGTTGTTGATCAGTACGTCAGGGTCAACACCTACCTCCACCAGGTGAATCACGTCGTTGTTCACGATGCTCGAACTGTCGGGGATGCCGTCAAGCCATGTGGCTTCAAGACCACGGCGAAGGTACTTCACCAGCTCACCAGTCCAGATCTCGGTATAGACACCGGCACGGAGGCTTCCGGCAGGAACGCCGGCACCGGCAACGGTAGCGGCCACTACATTCATGCCGACGGCACCCACGGCGGGGTCAACGCCGACCACGGCAGCAAGGGTGCTGCCCATCACGCAGTTCACCAGAACCGCAGCGATCATTGCAAAAAGTCGAATCATTTCTCTTTTCTTTTTTGTTGGTTTAACTTCAGATTTCACATTCAATGCCGTACTCGGCCTTGTACAGTTTCTTGTACTGCGCAGGGTTCTGCTCACGCAGCTTCGACAACTCGTCGCTCGGCACGTCGCTCAGTTTCTTGTACTCGGCATGGCCACCGGCTGGAGCACCGCCGCCATTCACGATATTGCTCAGCTTCACCTGGGGCGACATGGCGTCGAAGGTCTGCTTCAACTCGTCGGCACCGATTTTCTTGCCGAGGTCCAGGAACTGCTGCTTCTTGTCCTCACCGATCTTCTTCTCGGCAATGGCAGCGTTCACAAGGGTTTCAATACGGGCGGCACGCAGCGTGTCGCGTTCCTGGCGCAGGGTCTCAGCCTCCGCACCGTCGGCCTTCAGCTTTGCCAACTTAGCGTTGATGGTGGCTTCGTCGGCATCCTTGGGCAAGCCCAATTCAAGGGCTAACTTCTCTTGATCCATTTTTTTTGTTTTTTGATTGTTGTTATTACTATGCAGCAGCGGCAACACCTCTGCCGCATTTTTGCCTAACGTCAGTCGCACACCGTCCTTCTGCAGAACGATGGCATCGTCATTCGCGCCTATGTCAACAAGCGACACCTCGAACAGCTTACTCTTGGTAATGGTCGGGGCGGTCTGTCCCTGTACCAGGTACTGGGGGTCATCGCTGGTCTCCAGGATGTCAATGCCCACGCTCACCATCTTCAGGCTGCCAAACTCCCACTGCTTCTTGCAGCGGACACTCAACTCACTGGCTTCGTCAAAGACCAGCTCACCGGTGACAGCGTCGTTCTCCACCTGCAGGTCTTTTACATATCCTATTACCTGCCCGCGCTGGTGCATGTATAACAGGACGGGGTTGCGGTTGTACTGTTCCACAATCATGCCTGCAGTCAGCACGCGCGTTCCGTAGCTGTTCAGGCTCTCGTTAGTGATTCTTACACGTTTTGTCTTGCTCATAATTTTCCGTTCTTTATGCTGTGCCTTTCAGCACAGCTGCGAATTTTATGATGCAAAATTGGCGGCTTTATTTGAACCTTCAAAAAAAGTGTGAAACGGTTGCACACTTCTATGAAACCATTGCACACTTTTTTTCAGACCTCGCTGAAAATAACCATTTTTGCACCAGTTTTCATAACTCCATAAAAACGTTTTTATGACAAAAGCAGAAAAGACAACGAAGAGAGAGGCAAGTGGAACCAGTTCCAACTTGCCCGAGCGCACGAGGCTTTCGCGCGAGCAAATTGAAAGAAAAAAATCGCTCGGACGGTCGTTATACCTCTCCGGCATGGAACTGACAGAGATTGCCGACCAGCTCGGTGTCTCTCGAGTGTCAGTCTCTAAATGGTGTTCCAGTGGGGGATGGAAGGAGGCACGAGCCGCCAAGAACATCACCCGTCCGGAACTGGTGAATAAACTGCTACTGACCATTGACAACCTCATCGAGAACGTCAACAAGTCCAACGACCCGACACTCATCGGATCACTCGCCGACAAACTGTCGAAACTCTCGGCGACGATTGAGAAACTCGACAAGAAGGCCAACGTCATCGACGCCATTGAGGTCTTCATGGCATTCAACAAGTGGATTCAGGACCAGGCATGCTATGATCCGGAGATTACGCCGGAACTCATCAAAGCCATCAACAAGTACCAGAACAAGTTCCTCATGGAGAAGATGTCCCCTAACTCCGAATTATAGAGCAAACCGAATACAGAAGTGCCCGAACTTATGTTGAGGTGCAGCCTATAATCAACAAAGTTAACTATAGCGGAATTATCGTGCAAACCGAACGCAGAAGAGCTCGCTCTTATACTGAGGCGCAGCCGATAATCTGAAAGCAAGACATTTATGGCGACGATTTCAGAATTTAAGAAGATACAGGACGAGTGGAAGGAACACTGCCGGCAGATACAGAATCTGACCGACACTAAAAGTCTCGTCCGTGAGAATGCCAC
>JAEEGL011955802.1_pt1 | contig 25592 bp, 10 predicted proteins | sample 9134231 | NCBI WGS metagenome assembly JAEEGL01 (sample SAMN16246548, study PRJNA631951) | gut metagenome | biome: gut microbiome; feature: rumen; material: fiber-attached | host: Bos | place: Iran: Karaj | collected 2018-10
CGCTAAAAAGATATACATACTTTTTGCTCATTTAAATTTCCTCCTTGTTTTTTAAAGTGGTACGAACCTACGATCCTAAGCCGAGTGAACGCACCCTATAACAACGTTTTTATTATATCAATTTATGTAAAAAATACAATATGAAACACAGTAAAGTCACGAAAAATGCACAATGGGAAAAATTATGTAAAGTACAAATAATATGGCGCACGTGAGTAGCGCCACTACTAATCTTTACTATAGCTTTGTAGCAAACAGCAGTGCTGCCCATGACGAGATATGCTCACCACTATGAATAATCTTTTTAACTTAAGAAAAGAAGGACCTCTTCTTGAAGAAGAAGTCCTTCTGTACAAGTTATTGTTCTAACTCAATACTAATATTTGAAAGAACGCCAGTGAAGTGTCTCCATGGTTCTCCATTTTTATATGAAGAACCAAATGTTACAGGAACATCAAAGAAGTTAGTGAAATTACTGTAATCATAACGATACTTTAACACTCCATTTTGGGTTAGAGAAACAACGTAGTCAACTCTCTCAATTACAATAACCATATTTTCACCTATTTGACCCATAGAAGAATAATATAATTCTGTACCATCCTTACATGATATTTCCATGTTACGTCCTGATGAATCCTTTCTTAATCTGACGCAGAAACCTGGCCATCTTGAGTCCGACTCATTCTTAGCGTTAACTATTGTAGCCTGATTATTAGCGTTTGCCGATGCCGTAAATGACTTAATTGTAAATGTAATTCTAAAGTCTTTTTGATAGTTATCAGAGTCGAATAATTTAACAGGTGTGATTAAGAAGTTTGAACCATTAAATTCATAGTCTCCACTATGGCTAAATACTAATGCCAAATTAGAACTATCAGCCAAATATGTACAATGATATGTCATGTCGTGTAGTTCTTCAGTAGTAGTTCTAAGTCTATATGAGTCCGAGTGAATGCAACGACCATTTGAATTAAATGGTCTATTTGTTCCTTTAACAACACCATCATAGAAGTTAAAATCAGCTAAAGCATTTATTCCATAACCAATACCACGAATTTCTGGGTTCTCTCTTGATAATTCGCTATCCATATTATTACCAATACGGGTAGTAGTACCAGCGTCAAGCTGTAGACCATATGAACCAATAGATTCAATTATACCGCCCTTTACTTCCAATGTTCCAGCATGGTTTTGAACTGCTGCTCTTTGTGTAGACGTTGAATACAGATTCGCATCTTCATCTATAATAACAGTTCCACCATCATTATATATACACTGTCTATCGCCTTCCATTTTTACATATCCACCAAGAACTTTTAGAAGTCCATAATTGTTAATTGTACCCTGAGCAACCGTGGAAGTAATAGTACCGCCAATAATAGAAAGAGTACCATAATTCTTAATAACATTACCAAAGCCATTATTTGAAAGAATATTATCCATTCCATCGAGCGCTATTATCTTTCCAGATTGAATTTCAACATTTTCGGTCAAATTTTTTAAAATCGTTATTGTATGTTCTTCGCCATCATTATGTACGCTATTAATTGCAAGCTGAAGCGTGTCAAAATAAGTTCCATCAACAAATGCAGCAAAATCTCCTACATTAATATAAGTAAAGTATCCTGGTTTTGCATTTCCACCATCAATTCTAATGTATGATCTAAAGTCAGACATCCAAACGTATTCTGTACCCATACCACCGACTAGTTTCACGCAACCATCAAATATGGTATCTACATTACATGAAGAGCTAGCGTTAAATAATGTGGTAGCATAAATTGTGGTTAACTCTTTGCAATCATAAAACATGCTTCTCATTGTGGTTACATGAGATGTAGCAAATGCAGAAAGATCAAGTTCTTTCAAAGATTCACATCCATAGAAGAAGCTTTCAAAGTTAGTAGCATTAGAAGTTTTAAATTTGGAAACATCAATTTCTTCTAGAGCTTTGCAATTATTAAACATGCCATAATAACTCAAAACTTTAGTAGTATCTAAATAATCAAGGCCAGTAATTGTAGTAAGCTTTTCGCAATTACTAAATAGTGAAGCAAGAGATGTCGCTTTTTCAAATGTACAATATTCTCCAAATTTAACTTCTTTAAGTTTTGTGCATCCACTAAACATCGCAAGAGTTTCCGGCACACCACCAACCGAATTTAAAACAACTTTTCTAGTATCGAAATCAGATATATCTACTTCTTCCAAAGAAGTACAACCCATGAATAAGCATCTCATATTGGTACAATCACTAGTATCAAAGTCAGATACATCAATATCTTCAAGATTTGCCATATTAGCAAAGCAGCCTTCTAGGTTTACTGCCGAATCCGTTCTCCAGCTAGATACATTTAATGAAGTCGTAGCGCATCCTGAAAACATCCAAGAAAAGTTTGTTACATTTCTTACATCAAAACCAGATACATCTATATTTGCAAGTGCATTACAAGTTGAGAACATATTGCTCATATTTGTTGCACTAGCGGTATTAAATCTAGATACGTCCAAGCTACTAACTAGCTTCATTCCACTAAATAGTCCAGACATATTAGTTGCAGAGCTTGTATCTAATAAAGAAACATTAAGCTTACCAAGCTTTTCACAGCTATTAAACATGTCACTCATATTAGTAACATTAGAAGAATCAATTGCTTCTATATCAAGTGATGCAAGTGCTTTACATCCATAAAACATTTGTGAAGTATCCTCAGTTTCATAAGTGCTCATTAGTCTTAAATCATACGCCAAATCAAGAGATTTAAGCTCAGATAAGTTTTTAAACATTCCATAAGAATTAGGACTTAAAAGAATGTTCTCTGCCTCACTCCACATATATAAAGTATCATTTTCAAACCATGCATAAATCTGATTTTCAGATAAAGGTGAAGAGACTACGTTGTCTGAAGTCTTATTGGCCGCGGTAGGCTCCGTTTCTGACCATTTTATGTACTTAATTCTTGAATCTACTGTTTCATCAGTAGCGCCTGTATCTCCAGCAATTCTCTTAATCTTAGAATTAAATGTACTACCAGCAGCATAGTACGCATTTGAGTCAGAATATACTGCATATAAACTCAATCCATTGAAAATTATATTCTTAATAGAGTCTTCTGAATAATACAATGGTCCTGAACCATCAGGTTTCTTAGACCAGCCTTTAAAGAATTTTGGTCTATATGTTGGACGGACATATCGTCCTGTATCTTCAGTAATACTAATATCTCCATTAACTAGGCTAAGCGAATATCTAACAACATTTGAAGTAGTAGAAGAAGCAGTAGAATCAAAGCTTCCAGAGCCAGAATGGAATGTAACAGTTGCATATCCTGATGCTTTTTGCCAAAAAGCATATAAGTCTGAAATTGAAGTATCAAATTCATCCCCTTCTGCATATTCAATATCACCATTAGTAGTTGTTGAATATCCTCTTAAGATATAACCTGATTTAGAAAACATTCCCGACAAAACAATTCCTGTAGTACTACCAATAGGAATAAACTGCTTTTTAATCAAGTTTTGTTCATCATTTGAATGATACAAAACCTCAATAGTATTTATAGCACTAGAACTATTAGGATCAAAGCCACTACCTTTTCCTATATTACCAACGGTGTATATACCATTTTCTGAGCCTCTAGTTTTTCCATTAACGTATTCCCAACTAGTTGAAACAACGTTTTTTTCTATATTATATGAGAAAAACTTTGCAGGAACATTAGAGTTAGAAGCAAGTTCAATATCACCTGCTGTAAGCTTAACATCATTACGATATATAGCATATTTATCTTTATCAGAATTCTTACTATCTAGCTTTCTAACTTCGTAGGTAATACCATTGCTCAAAGAAAGCTTATTATTAGAAAATTCAGTTACATCAACATTACCCTTGAGGTCCTTAATAAATGACGACTTAAAGTCCAAGTCTCTCGAAGAAACATTAGATTCATCAATCAGTTCACTAATATTGCTAAAAAACTGAATATTTAGAAATGTCAAAATACCTATAACAATAGTGGCAACAACGACATAGATTGTAAGTGACGTTATTGTTACACCTTTATTATCCTTAGTAAATTTATTCATAAATAATCTCTCCTTGGCATAATTTCCCTATTAAAATTTTATCTTCAATGCCCTTGTTTTTCAATAAAATGACATATACTTTAACATAAACTTAACACGACGAAATATAACAAAGATTCGTAGCGGCGAGCAATGCTCGCCGCTAAAAAGCTTGTTACTGATATGGCGCACGTGAGTCGCGCCGCTACAAGGCTTGTTACTGATATGGCGCACGTGAGTCGCGCCGCTACAAGGCTTATTACTGATATGGCGCACTTTAGTGCGCCGCTACAAAGTTTGTAACTGCTATGGTTCACTCTACCGCGCCACTACAAGGCTTGTTTCTGATATGGCGCACGTGAGTCGCGCCGCTACGAAATTAAAGAGACGATTATAAAATCGTCTCTTTGATATTTCTTCGATTAATTTGCACTAAGCGGTACAGGTGTAGTCCTTGTACGAACTAGGTATTCAGAATGAACATACGCCTCAATCTTGTGATTGTTATAAGTATATTCTATTCCAGTATATGTATCATTATATTCTAATACTTTAACAATTTTTTCGTTGTCATTATTTCCATGTAAATATCCATAAACTTGTGAATTATCGTCTGGAGCTCTAAATACACGTAAAGTATTAGCCGTAATTAAAGCATATTCATTGTCGCCTGCTCTTGTAAATGTAGTAGGTGATGCAGATGCAGAAGGTGAAGGTGTAAATGCACCAACTTCTACAACTACATAAGTAGATTTGCCAGCATATCTAATAGTTATAGTAGCTTTTCCATAAGTTTGACCTGCTTGTATATAGTCACCATTTACATAAGCTATACTATTATTAGAAGTACTATAAGTACAAGAACTCTTGGCAACAGAGTTACCATTGTATGTGATTTCCCAATGAGACGTTTTACGTCCTGGAGATAATCTAATGCTTGTAGGAGAACAAGCTAAAGGACTAGGTGTGGTAACAGGTCCAGGAGTAGTACTTGTACGAATTGGAGTTAAATACTTGTTGTGAACATATCCAGTAACTGAAGCTCCTTTATATGTATATTCTATTCCCATAAAGCTCGTTGATACTGAAACAACTCTTACAACATTTTCATTATCATTTGCACCATGTAGGTAGCCAACTGGAGTTTCTGCATCATCTGGTTTTAATCTAACGGCTAATGTATCACAAGTAATTATGTAATCCGCAGGATTTTTAAGCTGTACTGGTGTTTCTGCATTAGATGATGGTCTAGGTGTATTAGTCCTTGAAGGAGTCGGCGATGGTGAAGCAGTTACAACAGGTGTTGCAGTTGGTGAAACTGCATTATGAGATGTGCTAGCAGGTGTTGTTCTAGAAATCGGAGTTGGAGTTGGAGCAACATAAGTGCCAGCATTTAATATCCTGATAGTATGTCTCCCAGTTGCAGCAACTTGAGATGTCATTTTAGAGCCATTGTTTGTTGTATTCATCGCTTTATAGTATATATCTTTTACATTAACATATACATATTGATTCTTTGGATTAGAAGATGGCAACCCAGAAACAACTATAGTTGCTCTTCCTAGTCCATCAGTAGAAGATATTCCAGTAACATTTGCACTTCCAGCTTCAGATCCATCAGGATATGTTACTGTAACTTCAAAATTACCTGGGCCAGAGAAAGTAAATGGTATTTGTAATTGCCCACTTCCCATTGAATAATCAGTAGTACTCTTATCAAATACTACAAATCCTCCATCTTCTGGTTTCCAAGGAAGTCTATTAGATGGAATAGGCGTTTGTGTTGCACGTGATGTTGTAGCAGGTGTAGCAGTTCTAGGTGCAACAGTATTTGATGCAACAGGTGTAGAATTATTTAAGCTTGCAACATGATTACCTAATAAAATCTTGTATCCAACACCATTACTAATGCTTACCCATAGTTTAACTTTATTAACATTTTTCCATGTAATGTTTGAATTATCTAGTATATTAGAGCCTTTATAATTAAATACTGTGTCTGTATTATTAGCATAGGTTAAAATACCATATTTTGTTGTTCCCGAGAATCCTGGGAAGTATTCAACATCATATCCAACAGTTAAGCTCTCATCGAAAGCTAGTTTTCTACTAACACTAACAGTGAAATTAGAATCTCTTGTAAGTGTATTAGGAAAATCAGAATTATAAACTATTGCTACAAATGATGGTTCTTCTACATCAGAGCTTTGATAAGGAACTGACTTTGCGTTTATTTCAGCACTTGTTAGCACAGTGCCTGCATCATTAACTACTTCAGCAATAAATCCGATTTGCTTAATCTTGCTCCAGCTTGTTCTCTTAGAAAGAAGAGTCTGGCTTCTAATTAAGTAAGTAGATAAAGTTCCATTTGTAACTAAATATCCGGATAAAGGTTCATTGCTTGATGAAGAAGTATTAAGAGTATCTCCTGGCATAGTGATTAGAACATTTTCATCAGCAACCCACTTGATATTTAGCTTCTCGCCAGCATTTAATGGCCTATTTAATCTAAATGTTATAGAATTACTATCATTTAGAACTAGTGGAATACTAGCTGTAACCCTAAGTGGACTTGTAGGAGCCATAGTTCTTGTTGGAGTGATAATATTACTATTAGTTATTCTTGCGGTATATAATCCTAGAGTTTTATAAATGTTTCCATTACTAATAGTAACTTTGAAAGAAATACTATCAACCAAGCTCCATGCTTGAGTATCTTTAATAATTGTTGAGCAATCTACATTAAATACTTGCTTTGTATTATCAGCATATGTAACAAAACCTTTAGGAGGAATTCCGTTAATTGCTAGTCCACCTGTAGTAGATTTCCACTTAGAAGAATATGAAATAGTAATATTTTCATTGCCAACAAGTGGACGGCTTAAACTAATAGTGAATTTTGAATTCTTATTTACTTCATTAGTTAATGTAGAACAAGCAGTTATATCAACAATGTTGTCAGCTCTTAATGAACGACTGCCATAAGGAACTGTAGAACCTGAACCGCAACCGTAATCCATACTACCTTCTGAAGTAACTCTAGTTGCAGTAACAGAAATTATAATCTCACTAATGTCTTCCCATGAATTCATTTTGCTTAAAATGTCTGAGCCTTTTATAGAATAATTCCTATCTCTTCCTCCACTAATAATTGTTTCATACTTTTGAGTTCTTTCAGGATTATATGACTGTCCTGGACTTGTAATTAATTCATTATTATTTGCTTCCCACATGATATCTATAGTTTCATTACTAAATAAAGCTCTATCTAGTCTTACATAAACAATACTATCATTTGTAAGCGTTTTAGGTGCTACAACAGAAGCTTTTACTTCGTTATAATTTGTTACTTCAACCTCATTTGGCTTTGTAGTAGCACTAACTGGAGTAGCTGTAGGTTTATTTTTATTTGCAAGTTTATCTCTTAATGAAAAAGCATTTGAAATTAATTGTGCTATCTGAGCTCTTGTAAGGCTTTCTTGAGCTCTAAACGTACCATCATTATATCCATTAATTAATCCGTTCTCATAGGCAATTGCAACATATTTCCTGAATCCTTCCGAAATAGTAGAATAATCTGAAAATCTAGTAATAGAATTTACACTATACTTTTCATTTCCTAGATTAAATGCAAGAACAAGAGCAGCAGCAACGTCTTCTCTAACAGCAGATTCATCAGGGAAATAATATAGCTCTCCTCCAACGTCATAACCAGTTAGATAACGATTAACGCTATCAACAAATTTTTTTGCCCAGTGACCTTCAGGAACATCCTTGAAGTTAAGAACACCATGACCACTATCTGCAGGAATTTCTAGAGCAGATACTAATATTTTAGCAAATTCAGCTCTAGTAACATTTTGATCTGGTCTAAATGTTCCATCAGGATATCCAGAAAGAATACCTAGTCCTCTCATTTGCATTATAGGTTTGTACGCCCAATGACTTGGAGTAACATCCTTAAATGAAGTCACAGCAAAACATGTTGAAACAATTAGCAGAAATACAAAGATTAAACCATAGAACTTTTTCATATTGTCCTCCTAAAAAATATAAAAAGAATTTAGTTATTTACAAAAGTAACTGTTGTATTGTTAGCAGAATCTCGAAGCATTAGGAAAATAGTCTTACTACCATCTCCACTAGAAAGCATATAGCTTTCAACCGAATTGCTAAATGGTATCCAATGAATATCTCCTGCCGTTCTAGCATTTTCATTTGTAAGAGCCATTTGAGTAACTGCAGATTCTGCATCATAAGCATATATATCAAGTGCAACCGCTTGAGTTGAAACATACTCAGTTCCATTTTTGTTTTTAGTATTTCTAACTATGATAATTCCTATAGGTGCCTGAGTATCATTAACATATCCATCATCTACATTAACCTGAATTTGTTTTGTCATAGCATTATAATTGGTAGATTGAGGAATTGTTAAAGTTATTGTTGTGTTTCCAGAATACAATCCAGTTATTTGGATAGTACCCGAATTAGTATTACTTGTATTTACGCAAGTAGCAATTGAACTTGAAAACCCAGAAATAGACGTAGTTACGCTTTCACCATTATACTGATAAGTCAAAGTTTTGCTCTCATCTAAATCAAGTGATACAGATGAATCTACAGCTATACTTCTGGTAGCCTTACCAATAGTCAAAACAGCATATGATTTAGTAGGATCAGAGTTAGACACAGAAGTAGCTCCAAGATAATTCCTATCTTCTGCAATTGCGGCAACAGCGTAATATGTTCCTGCATTCTTCGGAGCAGATCCAGCGCCTTGAGCAGCACCACCACTAGCCGAAGTAGACGTTTTTGTCGTAAGAGTAGTATTTGTATAGTAAGTATATGTAATTGTTCCCTGTGATACATCACCAGCTTTAACACCAGTAACAACAGCAGGAGAAATTGAAATATAATTTCCATTATATGTGCTGTTTTTATTAATAACTTTAATAACTGGAGTTGCTTTTGCAATCGTAAGAGTTGCTGCCGAAGATACTCCGCTTGAATAATAACTATCAGCTTCTACTGAAGCAATTACATAGTATGTACCTGCATAAACTGGTGCAGAGCCATTACCTGCTGCTCCACTATTTGAGTATGTTGTAGTTTGTGTGCAATCACTATTTGTATAATATGTATAAGTTGGGGTTCTGGTTGATCCAGTAACAGTTGCATCTCCAATCTTTTGTACGCTACCATTATAGGTAGTATTTTTATTTTGAAGGACAACAGTTGTAGCATTTAAAGCCTTAACACCAAGATAAGCAGTTTTATATGTTTTTCCAGTTGAACTATCCGTGCCATATAAAACCGAATAGCCTTGTTCCACAGCAGAAGGCTCATTTCCAATAGCTTCAACTACTCCTTTAATCATTCCATCGTAGAATTTAAAATTAGTCGATGTGATTCCATATGTTTCTGCAGTAATAACTGGAGAATTAGTATTAACTCCTCCGCCTTGTGTACCTATAGTAATCAATGAATTATTATTAGATACAATTCCATCTCCTGCTTGAGATTTTATCTCTCCAGCAGTTACAGTAAGAGTGCCAGAATATGATGAATCAAGAACTACAGCATTACTACCTGTAGAAGTAATTGTTCCACCATTTACACTAACGTTTCCAGAACCATTAACATATAGAGCATTAGTCCCAGAAGTAAGGGTTCCAGAGCTAAATGTAAATGTACCAGATCCAGAAGAACTATATCCTATAGTAGCACTTGAAACTGTGCATCCAGAAATTGTTGTATTGCCTGAAGTGTTATTAACAATTGCACCATTAGCAGTTGAAGTAACTGACGCTGATGCACCTGATAGACTAATAGTAGAACTGCTAGATACTCCCGAAGCAGAATCTGCATTAATTGTAACTCCCTGAGAAGATACAGCGCCGCCAGAAATTGTAATTGTATTATTAAGCGCTTCTGAACTGTTATTTGCATAAGCATAAATAGCGGTAGCATTATTCTTTCCTTGGGCAGTTACACTACCAGAAGTAATAGTAAGATTACAATTCTTAACTAATCCTATACCTCTTGGTGTTCCAGAAGATGTAAATCCACTTTTAACATTAGAGTTAACCGTCGCACCACTAACATTAATTGAACCAGAACTACCATAAACAGAATACCAAGCACCACTAGCAATTCCCTGATGATTAATTGTTCCAGCATTTAGATTAAGAGTACCAGAATCATTTCTAATCAACATTGATAGTGAATTTGCCGTATTATTTGTAATTGTACCACTTCCAGATATTGTAAGTGTTCCGCCATTATTTATAATTGGTGTTGTTGTTCTTGTTAACGTCTTTCCATTTAAATCAATTGTAATCGTTTTTGTGTTTGAAAATGCTGAACCATCCGTAACACTGTTCATTACAATAATTGTTCCTGAACCAGAAATTGCATTATAGGCTTCAGCAAGTGTACCATATACTTGGTTTGTTGCCTGAACTTTAAATGATCCACCAGTTATGTCAAAATCAGCAGTCTTAGAAATCGCATTGTAATTTGCTGTTTCTGCAAAAGAAACTTTAACAACATAGCTACCGGCAGATGTTGGTTTAGTAGATGTGAAATTCTGTGCACTTGCTTCCTTGTATGTGACAACAGCATCAGATACATTGTAAGTAGTCGTTGTAATAACAGGATTAGAAGGAGTATTACCTTCAACCCATCCCGACATGCTAACTGATAAATCTCCATCAGCTTTACTAATTGTATATTCTATAGAACCATTGTTTAAAGAATAGTTAGCTGATGTACCACCAGTAACACTTGCTATTGTGGCCGTTGCCGTATAAGAACCAGCATTAGTATTACTCGAAACATTAAGTACAATCGTTTGTCCTGCAACACCAGTATAGCAAGTAGCGCTTGGTGCTTGAGCAGTGCCATTGTAAATTAAATCTGTATTTGCTCCCCAAGTCACATTAACTTGTTTTGGAGCGATAGTCCATGTAAAACCATAATCTTCAGTTTGATTGCCAGTATCCCACTTATATCCTTCGGCAAGTATAGCAGTCGCATTATAGCTTCCAGCATTTGTTCCAGAAGTTGTGCCCGACAACGTGTATCCTGTTCCAGCTGTAATACTTTGACTTGAACCATTATATGTTTTATTTGCATATGAAGGTCTAGAAATAAGTGTATATTGTTCCCTAACAATAACATTCATCGTATAAGACTTATTCTCTGTTGTACCTTGGCCAACAACTCTAAGAGAATTAACAATAACTTTAGAAGTACCTACTGCTAAGCCTCTAAAAGTTATTGACGAATTAGTTGCAGTTCCCTCAACACTACAAATTGTTTGGTCGAAAATATTTACATAAGTGATTGTGCTATATAATGAGTTACTTGGAAAATTGTAAGTTGCTGTACTTCCAACATAAACGGTAACAGAAGGAACAGGTGCTGGAGTTGGTGCTGACTGAGAAGCATATTCGTATCCACAAACAGTACAAATGTTATTGCTATCATACGTATGTGCATCTATGACTGGTGTACCTAGAGTATTACAAACAGAACATCTAAATTTTGAAACATAATGTCCCTCTGCAGTTGGAGTATACGTACTCCTATAAACTGGTGGAGAAACCCTATTCCATGACCTCATCTGTTGACAAGATCCGCACCAGCTATCAGCATAAGAATCTAAACTATTAATATTTAAAATGAATACTAAACTACAAATTAAAAGTAGCAGTATTTTACTAATTTTTTTGTTGTGCATTTACTATTCTCCATTCGAAAAAATCTATGGTATTTAGCAGTCTATATACTTATTCTATTGTAATTACATTCCCTTAAATTATACCTTATTTAATACGCCATTAGTACTATGTAACAGAAATGTAAAGCAAAAGACATAAAAAGAAAGCGCCTCAAAAGCGCTTTTCGTTTTATGCATTATGTTTACCATTGTTTCTTAATAATTCTAATACTTTTTCATCATTTAGGTCGTCTGCTATTCTTTCTCTATTTCCCAATGATTTATCAAAATGGCACACTTCTCTAAAACTGCAATAAGAGCAAACTGGTGTCCTTCCTTTTAGGCATAACGGCTCGTTTTTAACTTCACCTTGCAATATTTCTTTTCCTATCTCGCCAATTACCTTATGCATATGCTCTTTTAACTTATCAAAATCGGATTCAGATATAACAGGCATCTTTGAATACTTGCCATCTTTTGAGATTTTCAAGTTTAATGTTTCAGATTCAAATGGTAATGTGCTTGATTTATCACCAAAAGAAGCATCCATAGCCTCAATCAGTTTGACATTAGCTATAGCTATTCCATTCATCCTAAGAGCCTTTATTATTTCATTTTCTATAAATTCTTTGTCAACTCGCTTAGTAGTTTTTATAATTGGGTCATCTAGTTTTAAATAGAACACCCCTCCAAATTTATGGCTATTATTTGCTGCCGCTTCTGAATATGTTAATAGCTGAAGTTGTACCCCGTAGTACACATTTGAAAGCTTAATAGCTTTGTTCGAAGACTTATAATCCACTACTCTTACGTAGTTTTCTCCAGAAATATCTGCAATATCAATTCTGTCAATCTTTCCATTCAAGTATACTTTTTCTTCGTCATTAATATCTATAATTATTTCCGGTAATTCCTTGTTCTTGCCAAACTCTACCTCACTTCCAGCAATAATAAACTTTCCTGCTCGAATATGTAACACAATAATCCAAACCATATTTTTGACTACATTGCTAAGCTTTATTGCAAGATTTTTAAGCTTACCTGATGAACTGAATATATCATGTTTAAAGTCACCTAGTACTTGTTCAGTAATGCCAAATACTATTTCATCACACCTTGATTTGTCTAAATCATGTATATTTATATTTTCATCAATAACTGCTTTAGAGAATCTCTCTATAATTTCATGCATTAATGAACCCATATCAGGTGTTTCAATTTGATAAACTTTTCTTTCCTTAAGATTTAAACCATATCTTAAATAGAATGAAAATGGACAATTCATGTAGTTTTCTAACCTAGATACTGATGTCGAAAGAGAACTTCCATAAAGTGCTTTAGCAGATGAAGGCATTTGATTTTGAGGAACATTCTTATAATCTATTCCTTTAACTATCGCAGAGTATTTTTGCCCCTCATTATCCACATACCATTTTTCAATAGTATCCCATTTAGAGTCTACTTCAGCTCCGTCTTTCTTTTCTCTAATCTTAACCATTAATTCAGGTAAAGTAGCGTTAAAAGAAAAAACGTTATCAGATAATTCTAATTCCTTTATATCTTCAAAGATTAATCTAATATTATTTATAATGCTAGAATGCCTAATATACTTTCCTTCTAAGTCCGACGAAGGATAAGATATATACAATGCCTGCTTAGGTGTTGATAAAGCTTTATAAAGATTAAAATACTCCTGTACAAGTAACCTATCTGTATTTTTTGCAACTTCAATTCCAGAGTTTAATAGAGTGTCCCTTTCATTATCATTTATAAATCCTTCATTTGAAAACGCTTTTGGAAAGTTTCCTTCTGACATACCAATTACAAACAAGAATAAAACATTATTAGTTTTAGTTCTTTCAGTGTCACCAATAGATACGCAATCAAGCGTAGAAGGAATAACACCTATCTTTCGATTAGATATAGCTAATCTAAACACATCAACGAACCTATCAAAAGTAATGTTCTCATCACCAATTGCCTCATAAATATCTTCTAATATGCTAATTAATGCATTCCATACTTGTGTGTATTCTTTAGCCATTCTAATATCTTCTGTGTCGCTAGATGCTTCAAGATCTTTAATTCTTGCTTCAATTGTTCCATATACATCTATGCTTAACAAAAAGTCAAACAAAGCCGTGACAATCTCTTTTGCAGTCTTTCTGCCATGGAATTTTTCTTTAAAGGCAATTATAGGTTCCATTATGCTAGCTCTAATAGCATTGATTTTTTCAATGTTGTCATCTTCTATGTCAAAATCAGATTCCCACCTTTTGCCTTTAATTCCCCACTTCAAAATATAGTTTTCGATTAGATCAATGTCCTCAGCATTAGTGATGTTAGTAAGTCCTGTTTTTAAATATGAAAACATACTCTCATATCTGTAATTCTTATTAACTATGTCGCATAATGACATTATTAAAGACATAAGTGGCTCAAAAGAAAGCTCTTTTTTGTCATCAAAAAAGAATGGTATTTCATAAAAAGGAAAGACCATTTTTATAATGTTTTTATATTTATTAATATCCCTAGTAAGAATCTGGATATTATCATATCTGTATGAAGAAACTAGCTCACGTATTTTTTTTGCAACAGCATTTATTTCGTCATAAGCATTGTCATACTTTGTTATAAAAATATTATTGCACGTGCCCTGATATTTTGAACCATTGGCTTTATACAAGTTCTGTTCAAGGTGCTTAAGTTCATCGCTTATATATCTTTTTGAATCTCCAAGCCTTATAATATTGCTTTCTTTAAAGCTTTCAAAATTGCTTGAATTGGCGTGCATTTCAAAGTTTTTTTGAGATACTTTAAGAAGCTGATTAAAGGCATCATTATTAATCGAAAAGAAATCCTCATCTCCAGTAGTAATACAAATGGTGACATCTGCTCTGTTATCTAGTTCTTGTATTATATTCATCTCTTGTGGAATAAATCCATCAAATTCGTCTATCCAAATCTTAGCATTCTTTAAGATGTCGCTATTAGATTTAAGTAATTCTTTAAGAATTGTCAAATTGTCATTGTCATCAATAAAACGGTCTTTAATTGCTTCTTCATATTCCTTATATATTAGGCAAATATCATGAAGTTTCATCGAAAGAAATTCATTTTCTACATGCGTGTTTTCAAGTATTAAAGGCGTAATACCATATCTTTTTAACTCCGATATTTCATCCGATACAGTGTTAACAAGTCCAATATTGTTAGTAACACCTTTTAAAACTAGCAATTCTTTTTCAAATTTGCACATTATGTTAAATAGCACAATAGATTTTGTGGATGAAGAAAGCTCTTTATGTACAATGTTATTATCTAAGAACACCTTATATGCCAGTCGTTTAAAGGAAAGAACTTGAACATCAATTATTCCTTTATTATTTGTAGCAGAAATAAGATTTCTTTCCGCTTCAAAAGAGAACTGCTCGGGAACAATATAAATCATAGGCTGAGTACAGCCCTGTTCCAAACAGTTCTTAATTTCATTTAAGCAATATGTAGTTTTTCCACTTCCACATCTTCCAGTAATAAATTTCATAAAACTACCTTAATAACATTTCCTTTATTATTTAGTCTGGATTAATTATCAAAACATTCCTACATGCTGCGCCTCTATCAGGGTTGCGTTCTGTTGAAGTATAAGAGAACAAGTTGCCATCTAGTCCCCTCATAATATATGGTGCATCTGATGTTGGCATAATACTTGTTCCGCCAAACCATGAAGACTCTGAAGAATTTAATGATGATGTTGCAATCATTGCATCACCGTATTTTTTGTTGCTATCTTCGTAAGAAATATATGTTAGCTTGTCGCCTGAGCCTGATTTATACTTATCAGCATAATTTAGTCTTGCTTCGGTATCACCGAAAGCAGTTCTCAAGCCACCTGCCACGAAGCATTTAACGTCAAGTTCCATAACACCAGATGAGTTGTTAGGATTTAGTGACATTCCTTCGTCGCATCTTCCAACAGTGTACATTGAAAGATAAGCAACAGCAGCCCATTCAGTATTCTTTAATAATCTAGACTTAACTAGAGAAGCATCAAGTTCTCCATGAAGACTGTCTAAAGTACAAAGGTCCGCACAAGTTGTTCCAGAGTTTGGTCCTGAACTATTAAATAAGCAGTCTACCATGTTACTAATATTGTACTTAGCTACCCAAAATCCAGGAATATTAACTTCATGTCCGCCTTCTTCATATTTAAATGCAGGATGAACTTGATATCCTTCAGGTATAACCTCATCATTTGACATGTAGTCTGTAGTACCTTTTAAGAATATAATGTCAATTGCTGATGAAGGAATATTATTATAATCAGTTCCAATATAAAATGTTTGTATCTTATATGCAAACCTAGGAATCCAAACATACAAAGTATTATTCTTTGTCATTGCATTTGCCCAAATTGTAGACTCTTTTGAATAGTTGTACCAGTCTTCCGCATATAAATCATTTACTATGCTAGTTTTGATATCGCCTTTGCCATCAAAATAAGTGTTAACAGCTTGCATTCCATTAACTAGTAAAGGTCTATTAACGTTTTTGTTTGTGTCAAATTCAACTTTAAGATTTGTGTCTAATTTGCTCTCTTGATATGTAAATTCTTTAAACATAAAGTCTTCTGGCTTGTATGTTCCATTGCTTTTAGCTTGCATTGGAGTCTTTAACCTATAAGTACGAGTATTGCCTTGCGCAGTTTTATATACATATGTAGGTGCATAATTTTCAGTATTTGCATAGTCCTCTAACCCCATAATTATAAAGTGCTCTTTAGAAAGAACAATATATTTTTCATCTTCTGATGCATTAGGGTCATCAGTTGCCATGACTGTATCTGCAAAACCAAGCTCCTTTTCATGAGATAATATCGCATAATAAATAGTCATAAGCTTGTCGTTGGTTGCACGCTCTCTAGAACTTTGAACCATCTTTTGGCCATTGAATACAGTAATTGACGATATAAGTACTATTACGATTATAGTTATAACTAATGATATAACAGATATTCCTCTCTTATTCATATCATTCTCCTTCAGTCTCACCTAATATCTTTTCCTTGTAATAATCAAAGAAGCCATCAAAGTCTTCAAAATACCTATCAGTCTTTTTACTACCAACTGTTACTTTATAAATCTTACCCTCTAACTTAAACATAAAGCTAAATCCATCTTGTCCTTGTCTTAGCAAGTCTGCATACATGTCAATATCGCAGTTATTGTAATACTTTCTAAGATTAGCTAAGTACTCATTCATCTCACTTTCAACGACCTCAACGTCATAATTTTCCATAAGATAAATAAGATAAGTTTTAACATTTTTTACAGCATCCTCATACTTCAAAAATCTCTTTGGATAGAACTCCTTTTTAACCTTAAGAATGTCTTTACGAAGTTTTAGAATCCTTTCGTCAAGCTCTTCAGATTTAAGTGAAACTTTTAAAATAATGTCTTCCTCTTCATCAAAGCATGTTAAAAACTTATAAAAGCCATCAACGTACTCACGATTTGTAAACAAGTGCGCTTTAATAGGCTCCTGATCGAAGCTAATATAAATCTTCATCTTGTCCATATTAACTCTATAATAGAAGTCTCTTGGAATACACTCGATTATTTTAAACTTCTCAAGTTCATCATTATATTCGATTATAAGGTCTTCTTGTAAAAGGTTATCATTAATGATACCTATAACGTTAGTATGACCTTCTCTTTTATCTATTAATTCTAGTTTGCCATATTGCATATAGCCATCATATGAACGTTTAAGAAAAACGTTTTTTTCTAGAATTTTTTTCTTTGTTTTTATTGCTAATTTTGGCAATACAATCACCTCAGTTACCTTTAATCATAATATCCCATGAAAATATTATCATTTAGTGTAACTTTTTATCAATAAATGAAAAGGAAAATAAACATATTTGTAACACTTTATATATATTTCTAAGCCTATTGCTCATCATCAAGTTTAAGGATAGACAAAAATGCCTCTTGAGGAACATCAACCTTACCAAACTGTCTCATACGTTTCTTGCCTTCTTTTTGCTTCTCTAATAGCTTTTTCTTACGTGTAATATCTCCTCCATAGCATTTAGCAAGTACGTCTTTACGCATTGCAGAAATTGTTTCTCTAGCGATTACTTTTCCGCCTATAGCCGCCTGAATAGGTATCTCAAACATTTGTCTAGGAATACTTTCCTTTAGCTTTTCAGCCATACGTCTACCACGAGCATAAGCTTTATCTTTATGGACAATTATTGAAAAAGCATCAACCAAATCACCATTTAGCAGAATATCTAGTTTAACTAATTCAGACTTCTGATAGCCTATCATCTCATAATCTAGCGAAGCATAACCTTTTGAACGCGATTTTAAAGCATCAAAGAAATCATAGATAATTTCGTTAAGAGGCATTTCGTACTCTAGAATTACTCTTGTATCGTCCATATACTTCATGTCTTTATATACGCCACGTCTGTCCTGACATAGCTGCATAATATTACCAACATAATCTTTTGGAAGCATAATGCTAGCTTTAACGACAGGCTCTTCCATTGAAGAAATCTCTTGAGCAGATGGTAAATCTGCCGGATTATATAGCTCAAGCATTGTTCCATCTGTCTTATAAATCTTATAAATTACAGAAGGAGAAGTTGTAATTACGTTTAAGTTAAACTCTCTATCAATTCTTTCACATATTATTTCCATGTGAAGAAGCCCTAAAAAGCCGCATCTAAATCCAAATCCCAATGCCACCGAGGTTTCAGGCTCTGTAAATAGCGATGCATCATTTAATGAAAGCTTTTCTAATGCATTTTTTAAGTTCTCGTAGTCACTTCCATCTGCAGGATACATTCCGCAATAAACCATTGGAGTAACTTTTCTGTAACCAGGAAGTGCTTCTTGAGCTTTATTATTTTTCAATGTAATTGTGTCGCCAACATGTATTTCAGAAACGTTTTTAATTGCCGCTGCAATATAACCAACTTCTCCACAAGTAAGTTCTTCACATGGCACATAAGTTCCAACTCCAAAGTAGCCTACCTCAGCTACAGTCTCAGTTTTACCAGTTGCCATGAAGAATATTTCGTCTCCAACTTTAACGCTTCCTTCTTTAATTCTTACAAAAGCAACCGCACCTTTGTAATTATCATAATAAGAATCAAATATAAGTGCTTTTAAAGGAGCATTTTCGTCACCTTTTGGCGATGGAATGTCTGATACTATTCTTTCTAAAACTTGTTCTACATTTAATCCAGTCTTTGCAGAAATTTGTGGAGCATCTTGAGCAGGAATTCCAATAACTCCTTCTATTTCTTCAATTGCCATTTCAGGTCTAGCATTAGGTAAATCGACTTTATTAATAACAGGAACTATCTCTAGGTCATTATCAATTGCTAGATAAACATTTGCAAGAGTCTGAGCTTCAACTCCTTGTGTACTATCAACAACTAATATAGCACCCTCGCAAGCAGCAAGGCTTCTTGAAACTTCATAGTTAAAGTCTACATGTCCCGGAGTATCTATTAAATTTAGAATATACTCATTACCATCTTTTGCAGTATACTTTGTTCTAACAGATTGAAGCTTAATAGTAATTCCACGCTCTTTTTCTAGATCCATGTTATCTAATACTTGTGCTTCCATCTCTCTTTTGGATAAAGCACCTGTCATTTCAATTAGTCTATCTGCTAAAGTTGACTTTCCATGATCAATATGAGCAATTATGCAAAAGTTTCTGATTCTTTCTTGTTTATTCATTAGTCATCCTTTCCATTTTTAACGTGCCCGACATTCTGCGGGCACGTCGTGAATTGAGTAGCTAGTTTATTAATGATTATCATAGTATGGAGCACTTAAATGCTCCGCTACGATTAATTTTTTTCGAAGTCAAAGAACAAATTAACAATTTTTCTTTTTATATAACATGATTGCATTTTCTACACTGTCTTTGTCCTTGATTGGAGCAAACTCATCTTCTCTATTTACTCGATAAAGAATGGTTTTATTTGATAATCCAAATCCATCAAATATAAACATCTCATACTTAATCGAATTAATATCTTTTTTTGATTCATTTCCATTAGTATCTATATATTTGTTTTGCTTTTTAGCATTGTGATATGGAAGCTTAAGAGTATTAATTCTTGTTAAAAGATCTCTGCTCACGTATGAAACGCCAAAGTATCCTTCTTTGTATTTAAGTGTTCCATCTTCACATCTCTCATCATTTTTATCTTTTGGCATATCTATATATTCTATTATTTTAAACTTATCATCTGCATTAACGCAAAGTCCCATTTTCTCTTCAGGGTTCTCTTTGATTATGGTCTTGATTCCCAAGTCAGCCTTATTTGAATAAATATGGCCAAACACAATATCATCAAAAGGATTAAGAAGAATATTATCAACGTTTGCTATAAATAGATATTCAATACCTTTTTCTTCCATGGTAGCTAGCACTTTCTCGTCATGTAAAGCTTTAAATATACCGCCATTGCCATTAGGAGCAAAATATATATTAGACTTATCTTTAAGTGCAATATTCCCTTCTAAGTCTGTTAAAGGCATGTTTCCTTGCTTAAAGAAAACTATTCTGTTCTTATCATAAGTAAAGTAGTTATTGTCCTCAAAAAATTTGATAGTGTCATCATGGTTAATATCTGACGTCATAATAAAACAATATGGATATATATCATACTTGTCATGAGCTTTTAAAAGGTCTTCTACGCAAATTTGGAAAATTGATTTTGTTACACTCTCAGATAGCTTAAGTTTATAAGTTCCTTTAGGACCATCAAATCCAAGCCTTGTACCCTGGCCACCGGCCATAATTAAAACAGCAATCTTGTTTTGTTTTATTGCTTCCTGAGAAATGGAAGAATACTCCTCTACGTCGCTCTTAGAGAAATCAGATTTTATATAAATGTCCTCTAATGGTTCAATATTTGATATTGCACAATTAGTTGTCTCATTATTATACGCAGTTTTTAGTTCAGCAAAATCAATTGAATTAATCTGTTCTATAAGGTCTGTTTTTTCTTCGTCATTTAGTTCATCATAGAATCTTAGCAAATGCATTTGGCCATATTTCTCTAGTGTTTCTTTAACAGAATCAATTTTATTCATAATTAACTCCTTTTATTATTCGTAGTGGCGCACTAATTAACAATATTCGTAGCGACACAGCGAGATAGTGATTTTCATCTCATTCTATCTAATTCGAATCAAAATCGCTATATCGCAAGGAGCATAGGCTTTTCAAGCCGGAGACGTACAGATAGTACGTTGAGGATTTGAAAAGGCGTAGCGACACAGCGAGATAGTGATTTTCATTCGAATTAATAATTTACATCTTTTCTGGGCATTGTATTCCTAGTAATGCTAATCCTTTCTTAATTACGTCTCCCGTAACCTTAGTAAGCAGTATTCTTGCATCTTGCACTGCTTTATCTTCAGTTATAACTTGATGCTCATTGTAAAACCTACTAAATGCTTTTGCTAAATCTAAAAGGTATCTTGAAATAATTGAAGGCTCATTCTTTTGTGCTGATACTTCAACAGTTTCTTTAAAAGTCCCTATAAGTCTAACGACTTCATAGCTTTCAGCGTCATTTAATAAATCAAAATTAGATGCGGTCGGAATTTGTCCTGCTTTTCTCAATATACTTCTAGTTCTTACATAAGTGTATTGAAGATATGGCCCAGTCTCGCCATTAAAGCTTAATATTTGATTCCAATCAAATATCTCATCTTTTATCCTTGAATTTGCTAAGTCGTTAAAAATAACTGCACCAACACCAACTTTTTTCGCAACATCTTCTTTATCTTCTAATTCTGGATTCTTCTCCTCAATTATCTTTAAAGATTTACTAATCGATTCATCAAATATCTCCTCAAGCGTTGTTGCATTGCCCTTTCTAGAGCCCATCTTGTGTCCTTCTTCATCTAGGACTAAACCAAATGGAATGTGTTCACATCTCTTTGCATACTCTTCATATCCCATTTTAGCAAGTGTTTCAAAAATCTGTTTAAAATGAAGTGACTGTTCGGAAGCAACTACATATAGACACTTGTCAAAATGATAAGTGTCAATTCTATATAAAAGCGCTGCCAAATCTCTTGTTGCATAAATAGTAGTTCCTTGTGCTGTAATAATCATGCATGGAGGAATATCTTCGTCCATCATGACTACTTGCGCTCCTTCGCTTTCTACTAGAAGGTTTTTATCTTTCAATTCTTTAATAACTCTATCCGTCTTATCTATATAAAATGCCTCACCATTATAAGAATCAAATTGACAGTTCATCAAATTATATACTTTTTGGTAGTTTTGAAGACTAATCTCAATAATCCACTTCCACGTTTTAACTGTTTCTTCATCTTTTGCTTCAAGCTTTTTAAGAACTTCCGTCGCATGAATTTTGAAGTCAGGATCTTCTTTTTCTATGTTATTATATCTTACATATATCTGCAAAATGGCATTAATTGGATTATTTGAAAAGTCATACTCGTCTTTCCACATATTGTAGCCAGCGATAGTTCTACAAATGCCCATGCCCCAGTCGCCAAGGTGATTTACCCCAACGACGTTATAGCCAAGAAACTTGTAGATTTTATATAATGCATTTCCTATTACTGTAGAACGCAAATGTCCTATATGGAAAGGCTTAGCTACATTAGGTGCCGAATAATCTATTACAATTGTTTTATCCACATTACCTGAAGTCTTTCCATAGTTCTCGCCCTGGCTAAGAGCCTCATTCATAACATCACTAATATATACTTCTTTTTTTATAAAGAAGTTAAGGTATCCACCAGCGACTTCAATTTTATCTATCAAATCATCTACGTAATCTTCACTTGTAAGCTTTGCCTTTATATCTTCAGCTATAGCTTGAGGAGACTTTCTTAACTCTTTAGCAAGCTTAAAACAAGGGAAAGTATAGTCCCCCATATCCGGATTTGGTGGAACTTCAATATATTGCTTTATTGTGCCAGTATCTAAATTTGCAATAGAAGAAATCTTACTAGCAATTTTCTCTTTATAATCAATCATTTTTAGCGCTCCTTATGATATATAAGAACTTATGTTCTTATATCCTAATTCATATAAATTATACCATATTTTACTTAGAATCGTCCACAAAAAGCCTAGACTTTTCACGGCTAACACGCCTCAAAATAGTAGTCTTTTGGGCTAAATTATGGTATAATTCGCTAGAAAGTGAGGTGACTCATACGATTAAGTTTTTAAAGAAAATACTATTTAGCAGAAGCTTTATGACTGCATTACTTATAATCCTACAAATCCTATTTTATGTATGGGTCTATAATGTAGTAAATCAGTATTCTAGAGCTATACATTATTTTGCACTAGTGCTTAGTCTATTTCTATCTATATATATTTTAGGTTTAAAAGGTGGAAAAATTGACGTTAAAATGCCTTGGGTAATTCTAATACTATTTTTCCCTGTATTTGGCTCATTATTCTATTTTCTATTTCGAAATCAAAAGGTTAGGAAAAAGATTAGAAAGAACGTAGAAAGTCAAATATATGCAACAAGTAAAATAACGCACGATGCAGATGATTCTTTCGAAGCGCTTAAAAGTCTAGATAAGGCAGTATATAATCAATCTCAATATATTTTTAAGACAACAAATATGCCAATCTATGATGATAGCACTTCGAAGTACTTTCCTTGCGGTGAAGAATATTACGTTGAACTTATAAAGCAACTACAAGAAGCCAAAAGGTTTATATTCATAGAATACTTCATTCTAAAAGAAGGCATAATGTGGGACACTGTATTAAACATTTTAAAAGTTAAAGCAGAAAAAGGTGTAGACGTAAGAGTCATTTATGATGATTTTGGTTGCATTAACACATTACCACAGAACTATAAAAAAACTGTCGAATCATTAGGTATAAAATGCGAAGTGTTTAACCCTATATATCCTGTCGTAACACTAGCACACAATAACAGAGACCATAGAAAAATTGTGGTCATTGATGGTAAAGTTGGATTCACAGGTGGAATTAATTTATCAGATGAATATATTAATAAGTGGGAGAGGTTTGGTCACTGGAAAGATACAGGCATTATGATTAAAGGAAGTGCAGTAAAAAGCTTTACTTTAATGTTTTTAGAAACATGGCATATCTATAGAGATAAAGATGAAAATATTGAAGCATTTTTGCCCGAAACAAAAAAGGAATTTACAAATAATAGTAAGCAAAAAAGACAAGTTAAAAGTAATGTAGAAAAAGAAAAGCATGAGTTTATTCAACCATACATGTCTACTCCGATGGAAACTGAAGAAATAGTTGCTAGAAATGTATATGTTAATATACTAAATAGTGCCAACAATTACGTTTATATAACAACACCATATTTAATACTAGACCCAGAATTAGAAGAAGCTCTTATTAATTGTGCTAAGCGCTCAGTTGATGTCAGAATAATAGTACCTGCAATACCAGATAAAAAACTAGTATTTGCCGTAACTAGAAGTAATTATGCCACACTACTTAGAGCTGGAATAAGAATATTTGAGTATACGCCTGGTTTTATTCATGCGAAAAACGTTGTCTGTGATGACAGAATTGCAACTGTAGGTTCAATTAATTTTGACAATAGAAGCTTTTATCATAGTTATGAAAATGGAGTTTTCTTATTTAATTCTCCTTCAATTAAAGAAATTCTAGATGACTTTATAAAAACGCAAAAAGTGTCTTACGAAGTTGAAAATGATTATGAAAGTAAAATACCACTTTCAATAAGAATTAAAACAAGCTTATTGAAATTGTTATCGCCGCTATTATAATAAAGCTACATATGGTATTTTTTATGTATTTTCAAGAAATAGCACGTTAATTAGGAATTATCATACTTCCTAATTAACGTGCTATATTGGTTCTTTTTATAAAAGAATCATCTTGTAAAACTTGGACTAGTACTATAATGATCGTTATTTCCAAAAATTTCTATACTATAATCTATGAAATAAATGCCACAGTCCGTACATCTATCCACATGTCCATCCAAGCCCTCACTTCTATAAAGTTCTAAATGATGATTCTCCATTACGCTACCATTATAATCATGTGAGCATTTGCTACAGAAAAAAGTTGGATAATGTTTAGTTAAATCACTAGATGGTCTGAAGCCAGTTATCACATCTATATAATGCGGTTCGTACCTATAAACACCACATATACAGCGTTCTAGATGCTTATCATTGTCAAAATAAGTACAACCATTATTAAAAGAATGTGATTGTCTTGTTTCATTATATCCATGATTTTCTATTGCACAATTAGGATATAGGCACATTCTCCAATGATATTCATCATTACTTAAAAGAATTTCTCCTGCCCTATATGCATGATTTGATGCTGTTTCTATTGAAACTGTTATAGGGGTTGGAGTTGGAATTCGAATTGAAACTTGTACAGGCATAGCTGTAGTTGGGATTGGAGTTCGAGTTGAAACTGTTACAGGCCTAGCTACCTTATAACTACAAATCGTACATGTATTTGATGAATTAAAACTATGGAATCCACTTGAGGCCGCAACTAAACCTTTACCATGATTAGCAATTGTACACCCTGAATAAGCACATTTATACCAATGCATAGAACCATCTTTTTGCCAAACACTTCCTTTTTTATATGCATGTCTTGATGCTGTTTCTGTGGTTGGGGTTCGAGTTGGTACTTGAACTACTACATAACCACAAATCGTACATGTATTTGATGAATTAAAACTATGGAATCCACTTGAGGCCGCAAC
>JAEEGL013646266.1_pt1 | contig 25592 bp, 21 predicted proteins | sample 9134231 | NCBI WGS metagenome assembly JAEEGL01 (sample SAMN16246548, study PRJNA631951) | gut metagenome | biome: gut microbiome; feature: rumen; material: fiber-attached | host: Bos | place: Iran: Karaj | collected 2018-10
AGACGGAATCATTATTGCCACACCTACAGGATCAACAGGCTATTCTCTCTCTGCGGGCGGACCCATTGTCCAACCGGGCATGAACTGTATGATCATTACTCCGGTCTGCCCGCACAGCATGCAGCATTGTCCGTGTATTGTATCTGAATTTTCTGACATCCGTCTCCTGCTTTGTTCAGACAGGCAGCAGTCTGCAGAGCTTCAGATTGACGGACAAAACATGGTCAGTCTCTCCGCTGGTGATGAAGTCCACATTACGGGCACTGAGAAAAAGATTCGTCTGATTCGCCTGCATTCCTACGATTTCTTCGGACTGACAAGAAGAAAACTGACAGAATGGGGATCATAAGGCTATACGGAGGTGAACCTCGATGAAAAGCAGAAGACAGGACGAGATTATCCGTCTCATATCTGCCTGTGATATTGAAACCCAGGAAGAACTGGCTTCTGAACTGCGTAAGCTCGGATATAAAGTAACGCAGGCAACCATATCGCGGGATATACGTGAACTGCATCTGATCAAAGTCGCCTCGAAGGGCGGCGGATTTAAATACGCGAAACCTGAAAAGCATGAAATTGCTGTCAGTGAAAGGCTTGCCAGGATACTGACGGATTCAATGGTCAGGGTTGATTTTTCCGGAAATATTATTGTTGTAAATACGATCAGCGGTTCCGCCAATGTTGCCGCGGAAGCACTGGACAATCTTGGATGGCCAGAAATTCTAGGAACAATTGCTGGTGACAACACCATATTCATCGTCGTAAAAAACGATGCAGACACAGCGGAAATCTCCGAAAGGATTCGCAATCTGAATGAATGAAAGCAGCCGCGGGGAGAAATACATATGCTTGAATCATTAAGAATACATAATATCGCCCTGATTGAAGATATTACGATACACTTTCACCGCGGAATGCAGGTACTGACGGGAGAAACAGGTGCCGGGAAAAGCATTGTTGTGGATTCTGTCAATCTGATTCTCGGCGGAAGGGCCGAAAAAGACATGATCAGATCAGGATGCGATAAAGCATCGGTGGAAGCCATTTTCCAGATTCATGATAACAAGAATATAAAAATGTTCATGGATAATGAAGGAATAGACTATGACGGTCAGACTGTGACTGTCTGCCGTGAAATTTCAACAGAGGGAAGAAATATATGCCGAATATGCGGTGTAATTCTTCCTGTTTCCAGATTAAAGGAACTGTCACAGTTCCTGATGGATATTCATGGACAGAACGAACATCAGTTCCTGGCAGACCAGGAGAAACAACTTTTATTTCTTGATCAGACAGGCGGTGCTGAACACAGGAAAATCATAACAAGAACACAGGATGCCTGTGAGCGTTTTATGCATAATCACAGAACGTACGCAAAAATGGTCAGAGAAAACCAGAACAGGGAAGAAAAACTGCATTCGCTTGAAAATGAGCTGTCTGAACTTAGAAAAGCAAAAGTAAATCCCGGAGAAGCCGCTGAACTGACAGAAAAACGAAAACTGCTTACAGAAGCAGAGAAAAAACGAAACGCGCTGAACAATATCCGTGAGTGTTTTTTTGGAACGGATGAAAATGATTCGTGTATTGCAAGAATACGCAAAGCGTCAGAAGATATGAAAGCGCTGTCCGCCCGGGATGATTCCATCAAAACTATCAGCGGACAGTTTGAATCACTGTATCTTGAAATTGAGGAAGTCGCTTACCAGGTCAGCGTGATGGCAGACCGGGCTGAAATTGATCCGGCTGAACCGGAAAAAATCGACAACAGGCTGGAACAGATTCATCATCTGGAAAGAAAATACAATACTGATGCGGATGAAATACCGGCACTTCTGGAAAAAAAAGAAAAGGAATACAGTTATCTTAACGAGCTGGAAGATGAGATCAGCCGAATGGCAGCAGATCATAAAAAACTGCTCAGTGAGTACAGGGCTGTTTCCAGGGAACTGACAGAATCCAGGAAAGCCCTCGCATCCGAATTTGAAAACAATATGATGAAAGAACTGCGGGATCTGGGCATGGGAAACACCCGCTTTTGTGTTGAATTCAAACTGAATGAAACAGGGAAACCCCTGATGCCATCTTTACAGGGTGATGACAGGATAGAGTTTCTGATCAGTCCGAATCCGGGAGAGCCCTTAAAACCTATGGCAAAGATTGCTTCGGGCGGGGAACTGAGCAGGCTTATGCTTGCTGTCAAAACACTTGAATCAGTCCGTACGGGTGTTGAATCTATGGTGTTTGATGAAATTGATACAGGAATCAGCGGCAGAATGGCACAGGTTGTCGCGGAGAAAATGATCGATATTTCAAGACAGAAGCAAGTCATTTGTGTAACGCATCTTCCGCAGATTGCCGCCGCTGCAGATTTCCATTATCTGGTACAAAAAGGGGTATCTGAAGGAAGAACCAATACAGTTATTGATGAACTTGACCGGGAAGGACGCAGGGAAGAGATAAGCAGGATGATCAGCGGCGCTGACGGTATTACCGAACAAACTAATATTTATGCTTCAGAAATGATTCAATCTGCTGATGCAAAAAAACAAAGATAACAAATAAGCACAACATCATACTCTTAACAATATCGAAACAATAATGAAAGAAAAGGCTTGCAATGTATCATATCCAAAGATATAATTAAGTAATGGAAAAGCGCGGCAGCTCTCCGGATACGGATAGTTGATCTGCGAAAAATATCGGGGAGGAATTTTCAATGTCCAAAAAGTATCTGTACCTCTTCACGGAAGGCGATGCCACTATGCGTGAGCTGCTTGGCGGAAAAGGCGCAAACCTGGCTGAAATGACGAAAGTCGGACTGCCGGTTCCTCAGGGTTTTACTATTTCCACTGAAGCCTGCACACAGTATTATGAAGACGGTCGTCAGATCAATGATGAGATTCAGGCACAGATCATTGAATATATCAACAAAATGGAAGAAATCAACGGGAAAAAATTCGGAGACCTGAAAAATCCCCTGTTGGTTTCCGTGCGTTCAGGCGCACGCGCTTCCATGCCGGGTATGATGGACACCATTCTGAACCTTGGCCTGAATGATGATGTTGTTGAAGCTATGATTTCAGGAAACAGCGACCCGAAATTTGCGCGTTTCGTATACGACAGCTATCGCCGCTTTATCCAAATGTATTCTGATGTCGTCATGGAAGTGGGCAAGAAGTATTTTGAACAGCTCATCGATGAAATGAAAGAAAAGAAAGGCGTCACGTATGATGTTGAGCTGACTGCGGACGACCTTAAAGAACTCGCCAACCAGTTCAAGGCAGAGTATAAATCCAAAATCGGAAGCGATTTTCCTTCAGACCCAAAAGAACAGCTGATGGGGGCAATCAAAGCCGTTTTCCGCTCCTGGGACAATCCCCGTGCAAATATCTACCGCCGCGACAATGATATTCCATACAGCTGGGGCACAGCCGTTAACGTAATGCCTATGGTATTCGGAAACCTGAATGACAATTCCGGCACAGGTGTTGCATTTACACGCGATCCTGCAACAGGAGAGAATAAACTCATGGGTGAATTCCTGGTAAACGCACAGGGTGAAGATGTTGTTGCCGGGGTTCGCACTCCTATGCCGATTTCCCAGATGAAAGACCAGTTCCCGGATGCCTATGCTGAATTTGAAAAAGTATGCGACCTGCTTGAAAAACATTACCGTGATATGCAGGATATGGAATTTACTGTTGAAAACGGGAAACTGTATATGCTTCAGTGTCGCAATGGAAAGCGGACTGCACAGGCAGCACTGAAAATTGCGTGTGATCTTGTGGATGAAGGTATGCGTACAGAAGAGGAAGCTGTATCCATGATTGATCCCCGTAATCTTGATACGCTTCTGCATCCTCAATTTGATACCGCGGCACTGAAAAAGGCTCAGCCGATCGGAAAGGGCCTTGGAGCCTCTCCCGGAGCTGCATGCGGAAAGATTGTCTTCACAGCTGAGGATGCTGAAGCATGGGCAAAACGCGGTGAAAAAGTTGTTCTTGTCAGACTTGAAACTTCTCCTGAAGATATCACAGGCATGAAGAGCGCACAGGGTATACTGACCGTACGCGGCGGAATGACAAGCCATGCAGCTGTTGTGGCTCGCGGTATGGGCACCTGCTGCGTTTCGGGATGCGGTGAAATTGCCATGGATGAGGAGAATAAACAGTTTACCCTTTCCGGGAAAACTTTCCGGGAGGGAGATTTCATCTCCATTGACGGTACAACCGGCAACATCTACGACGGCCTTATTCCGACCGTTGATGCAACAATAGCCGGAGAATTCGGACGTATTATGGCCTGGGCTGACAAGTATCGTAAACTGCATGTGAGAACCAATGCCGATACGCCTGCAGATGCAAAAAAGGCCAGAGAACTCGGCGCGGAAGGTATCGGACTCTGCAGAACCGAACATATGTTCTTTGAACCCGAAAGAATTGCCGCTTTCCGTGAAATGATCTGTTCCGATACAGCAGAAGAGCGGGAAGCCGCGCTGAATAAAATTCTGCCGTATCAGCAGAGTGACTTTGAAAAATTATATGATGCGCTTGAAGGATATCCGGTATGTATCCGGTTCCTTGATCCGCCGCTGCATGAATTTGTGCCCACGAACGAGGATGAGATAAAACTGCTGGCCGATACACAGGGGAAAACAGTTGAATCAATCAAAAACATTATTTCTTCCCTGCATGAATTCAATCCGATGATGGGTCACCGCGGATGCCGACTCGCTGTCACATATCCGGAAATTGCAAGGATGCAGACAAAAGCTGTTATCCGGGCTGCAATTAAAACCAAGGAAGCGCATCCTGAATGGAATGTTAAACCTGAAATTATGATTCCGCTGATCTGTGAAGTGAAAGAACTGAAATTTGTTAAGAAAACAGTCATTGAAACAGCCGATGCGGAAATTGCTGCTGCCGGTATTGACCTTGAATACGAGGTCGGCACCATGATTGAAATTCCGCGGGCAGCACTGACTGCTGATGAAATTGCGAAAGAAGCTGATTTCTTCTGCTTCGGAACAAATGACCTGACGCAGATGACATTTGGATTCAGCCGCGATGATTCGGGGAAATTCCTCAGCGCTTATTATGAACAGAAGATTTTCGAGAGCGATCCGTTCGCGAGACTTGATCAGAACGGTGTCGGCAAACTGATGGAAATGGCCATCAGCCTCGGCCGGCCTGCGAATCCCAACCTGCATATCGGTATTTGCGGTGAACACGGCGGAGATCCGTCCTCTGTGGAATTCTGCCACAAAATTGGACTCGATTACGTAAGCTGTTCTCCTTTCCGTGTGCCGATTGCCAGACTTGCTGCGGCGCAGGCTGCGATTGCTTCCAAATAATAATACAACAGAAAAGCTGCCCGGATTCAATGCCGGACAGCTTTTTTATTTCCCGCTCTCAGCTTCAGCACACGCCGCACGTGCCGTATCCCAGTCATATCCTTTCCGAACAAGCAGTAAAACGGTTTTCTGACGTTTTTTCCGCAAATCATCAGAAGAAAAACGCGTCCAGGCTTTTCTTGCAATCCTGACAGCATTTTCATATTCTTTTTCTGAATTATTTATCATAAAGGCCCTGTCAATCATTTCATCCGGAATACCCTTCATCTTCAGTTCCCGGCGGATAACAGATGGTCCAAAACCGCGATCCTGCCTAAAATGAACCCATTGGTTACAAAAATCCTCATCGTCCAGCAGATGCTCTTTTTCAAGTTTATAAACAACGAGCTCCGAAACATCTTCGGTATAATTCAGACGAAGCAGGCGATTCAGTATTTCCAGTTTACTGTAAGGCCTTCTGGCCAGAAGCGAGACAGCATGATTCAAAGCATGAGGATACTGGCAGATACGGATCTGCTGCCGAAAATCGTTCAGGTCATATTCTGCTCCAATCCTGAAACATGCAGATACAAAGTCAGACTGCCTTATCCAGTATTTTTCCCCGTTGTCCAGTGAGATACAGCAATACTTTCTGACCTGCAATACTTCATCAATCGTTACCATAAAGGCAGTTCCTTTCTGAATGCCCAATGAAGCAAATCACGATTCAGTATACCAAGGCGTCCAATCCGGGCTTCGCTGCAACCTCCGTTAAGCATGATCAGCATATTGCCGGTATCAGCTTCCCAGAAAGCACCGTCCGCGCAACCATACGCAAACCCCTGATGCCCGTAAATCATATGATCTGACAGTTTGGAATCGCGGATTCTCAATACTCCGAGGCCATAGGACAAAGAGGGGGAAATTTTACCGTAGGAAGCATGCTCTTCGCATAAAAGATCCCTGGAATGATCGGATAAAAAAGGATTGCTGTATGCCAGAGTCTTCAGCATAGTGTGCAATGAGAATACATCAGTATACATACTACCTGCGGTATGACCGTAGTGACAGAACGGATCAGGATTGCGCAAGGGCTCTGAGCCGAGCCTTGTCAAAACCAGATCCTGTTTTTTATATGGGAAAATACGTGTTACAGGCATTATTCTGTCCGGCGGAAGAAGACAGCCTTCCAATGTGGCGTTCATATTGAGCGGATCAAACAGATAATCACGGAAAATCTGGCCTATGGGTTTGTCCAGTACTGATTCGAGAACACAGCCAATCAGTCCGAATCCAAAGTTGGAATAGTGGAAAGCAGTACCCGGTGTGTTAATCAATGCATCAGAAAGCAATTGTGTAAACGGAACGCCTTTTTCAAGAGACAATTCAAGACAAGGCGGATCAGAAAGACCGGAAGTATGTGATAACAAATGAGTAACAGTAACATTTTTCAGGGGCGAGACTTCCGGAACAGAACTGAAATAATCGCTGACAGGCATGTCAAGATCAATAATATGCATTTCGGAAAGACGCATACAAAGAAGAGCTGTGGCTGATTTGGTAATAGACGCCACCCGAAAAAACGTGTCCGGATGCGCCTCATGCAAAGGCGAAGCTGAAGAAGAACAGATAAGCGAGTAATTATCCGGGGAAGAGACAAGAACAGCAGAACCGAGTACATGATGCCTGCGAAGGAGCGCAGATAAATCATGAACTGAAAACAAATCATGTCCAGTGAATGATGTGACAGGATGTCTTCCGCATCCGGGCGCAAAAAAGGGAAGCAACAAGCGATATAAAGTGTTTTTATACCATGTTGTCGGCATTGTTATCCTCCGTAACTGAAAAAATGCGATAAGTCCAGAAAAGGCATAATATCATAAGAACAGAACAGCATAATAAAAATACAAACCCACATAAAGAAGACAGACCGAAAAGGGAAGATCCTGAAACTGAATATGCAAGAGCCGCAACAGAAGCAGACACAGACAAAGAAACCGGAATAAATAACAGTCTTACAGAAAGAACAGTCAGATGACTTTTTCGAATGGAGAGAATATAACGGAAAAGTATCACAAGGCAGAGTATGATACTGAATAACTGACTGATTCTAACTGATGAAACCGCATACAGGGAATCGAGACGCAAATCTTCAATCACCAGTCGTCCGGCCGCATAGAGGAATACATAAAAGAAGAAAACGTCCCCGCGCTTTTTGAGAAACCTGTATCTGGCTGTCAGAAGGAATATAAAAACAATGAAGTCCCATAGGGATTCGTAAAAGAAAGTGGCCAGATGCCAGCTGTATCCATCAGAAGGTACCTGAATGGCCAACGGAAAGAAGCATAATTCGGGCCGGGATACAGAAAGACCGTAGGCCTCAATGTTGAACCAGTTTCCCCAACGGCCGAGGCTCTGCGCCAAAGCAAGGCCCGGAACAACCACATCGCACATAAGCAAAACAGGAAGTCCGCGCTTTCTGCAAAAACAGAAAAGTACAAACAGACCGGAAATGATTCCCCCGTATATTGCAAGCCCGCCTTCCCAGATCCTGAAAACAGAAAGGAAATCACATCGGAACTGATCCCAGGAAAAAACAACATAATAGATTCTGGCGCCGATAATTCCGAAGGGCAGAATCCTGAGCACAAGATCAATGACAGTATCTTTAGGAAATCCGACACGGCGCTCTTCACGACACGAAAGAATTATAGCCAGAACTGCGCCGACCATAATCAGAAAACTGTACCAAGTTACCGGTTTAACCAGATATCTGGAATAAGGAACAGAAACCATAGAAATTCTCCTATCTGTAATAAAAAATATTATAAAATCCACCTTTATCCATGTCAAATAAGGAAAAACAAAAACGCTTATCATTGCACGCAGGCAATGTTTCTGATAAAATAATAAGAAGGGAATATATCCATGTATTTGATTATGAGGAGGAAAAAACATGAGCAAAGTAGTTGTATTCGATCATCCTCTTATCCAGCACAAGCTGAGTATTATGCGGGATAAAAATACCGGAACCAAGGAATTCCGCGAACTGCTTTCTGAAATCGCCATGCTGATGGTTTTTGAAGTTACGCGTGATCTGGAAACAAAAGAAGTTGAGGTTGAAACACCTATTACCACATGCAAATGCAGAGTTCTTTCAGGCAAGAAGCTTGGTATCGTTCCGATTCTGCGTGCCGGCTTGGGTATGGTGGACGGTGTAATTAACCTTGTCCCCGCAGCACGTGTCGGGCACATCGGACTGTACAGGGATCCCAAAACCCTTGAACCCGTTGAATATTACTGCAAACTTCCCGAAGACAGTGAAAACAGGGAACTGCTCATTCTGGATCCTATGCTTGCCACCGGGGGCAGCGCCAGCGCAGCCATTAATTTTATCAAACAAAGAGGCTGCCATCATATGAGACTTGTAAACCTGATCGCTGCACCTGAAGGAATTGCCAGAATCCAGCAGGATCATCCGGATGTTGATATTTATGTCGCAGCTCTTGATGATCATCTGAATGATCACGGATATATTGTTCCCGGACTTGGAGATGCCGGAGATCGCCTGTTTGGCACCAAATAACCGACCATGCCGCAAAAGAATATAAATATGAAAGCACCAATGATGCTTTCGCCTTTCTGTTTTCCTGTTAACGGTACAGTCAGGACAAAAGATGCCCGGGTTATTCTTCTGTATCAAAAGGCACAAAAAAACATAAATGAGCCATGCCTGTGGGAAGGCTTATTCAGGCTTGCGTGCCTTGTAAAAACAAAGCCCGCAGAAGAAAAAGTCACAGAATATATATACAACAGTATTGCTGAAACAGAAAGCGGCGAGTTTCCCGGAACAATCACTGATCAGATCTGTATCGCAAGAGCTGCAATGGCTCTGTTTGAATACAATACTGATAAAAAAATACTGAAAAGGGTTGCGGTATGGCTTCGTTATTTTGAAATTGAATTTGACAGGATTTCATTGCAGAACAACCTTCTGTTCCAGCCGGCGGACCTGATGGAATTACTTATTCGTTACTATAACATTACAGGAATGAAATCTGTCCTCAGAATCTGCGCAAAGCTAAGGGCTGAAGCTTTTGACTGGACGACCGCCCTTCATACTTTTCAGCAATCCATACCTCTCCGGAATATAAATAATTCCCGACAGATTGATAATTATGAATGCAAGCCTGAAGAAGTTGATTATGATCAAAAAGAACTGCTGATCAATCATGCTGAAATGATTGCCGACGGCGTACGATTTACACTGTATTCCGGTTTGTACAGCGGTCACAGCCAGGATTTATCTTCCGGCCGGACTGTATGGGAACATCTTTCAAAACACCATAGAGCAATCTGCGGAGGAACGACGGGAAATCCGTTCCTTCATGGATCATCACCAGAGCAAGCTGTCAGCAACATCGTGATTTCCGCATGGACAGAAGCATTTGCCTCGCAGTTGTATCTGGATAATTCAGAATGGGCCGTTGATGAATTAATCAGGATTGTTTTCAATGGACTGAACGATTGCCTGAATCAAGATGACATTTCCGAAGCGCAGCGTGTCAATACCATACAAAACCATTCAGGAAGCTGCAGCGACACAGTCAGGCTATATGCCAGAATAACAAGAGCTGTTGCTGCTGTTTACAATCATGCTGTTGCAATTTCTGAGAAAGGAATCAGAATAAACTACATCCTTCCGGGGAAATATTTGTTCACATCCGAAAAACAGCGGATTATTCTTAACTGCGACGGGAAGAAAGCCGTATTCCAATGCAAAGAGCCGTTTTCTGCCCAAATTGATTTTTTCGTTTCACATACAGGAACTTCCAATGTCATCCTGATCAGAGGAAAACAAAGACTGATGAATGAAAGAAGAACAGATATTTCTTCAACTGGTTTTTATATCCGTGCAGAAGGACAATGGAACAACGAGGACGGATTTATTCAGGAAAACAACGGCAGTATTGTTTCTGAAGACACACATCATCAGGGAATATGTTTTTATTCAGAAAACAAACTGATGACCGTAAAAGCTGACAGAGAGCATTACGCTTTTGCTGTATGCGGACATCCAGAAAAAAAAGACGGAAGAATAACAATCCTTCTTTCAGAAACCGGGAAATGGCCTGTCAGAGAGGATGAACCTTCGGATATTCCTGTGCTTCCTGCAGATACTCATACGACATTTACTGAAGAGATGATTCCCTATTCCGATAACAGTAAAAGGATCGCCATGTTTCCCAAAGCCGGAGGCCTATGTTTGAAATAAGACTTGCCCCGATGTGCGGGATTACTGATCATATATTCCGTTCCATATGCTATGAGATGGGCTGTGACCTGGCTTATACCGAAATGATCAGTGCCATGGGATATTTATGTGCACCTGATCAGAGAGCCACAAAGGAACTGATGATCAGGGGGAAAAATGAGCCAAAGCTCATACTTCAGCTTTTTGGGCGCGATCCGAAAACAGTAGCTGACGCGGCAAAAAGAATATGTGATCTCGGACTATATGACGGGATTGATATCAATATGGGCTGTCCGGCAAAAAAAATCGCACCTTCCGGTGAAGGATGCGGGCTTATGCGTACTCCGGATACTGCAAAGCAGATGATGGAAATGACAGTCCGTGCAGCAGATGTACCGGTATCTGTAAAAATGCGGCTGGGATATGATTCTGAACATATCAATGTCATTGAATACGCAAAAATGGCTGAAGACGCAGGCGTTTCTTTGATCACAGTACACGGCCGCACAAGAGAACAACAATACAGCGGCGAAGCTGACTGGGAAATAATTTCGAAAGTAAAAGAAAACGTACATATTCCGGTAATCGGCAACGGAGATATTTTTACCGCAGAAAAGGCTGAATTCGTCAGAAACACATATAAGACTGACGGAATAATGATCGGGAGAGGAGCAATGGGAAATCCCTGGCTTTTTAAGGATATAAAAAGTGTAATGTCAGGACAAAAGCCTGATCTGATCACTTATAAAGAAAAAAAGGAAATGATTATCAGGCACTATCATATGATGCTTGAGTCAAAACCAGAAAATATTGCAGTAAGAGAAATGAGAAAGCATATCGGATGGTACAGCAGAGGAATCAGGGATGCCGGAAAATTCAGGGCTGAAATCAATCAGTGCAGGGAAGCGAAAAAGGCAATCGAAATGATCAGTTCTTTTTTTGACTGCGCTGAAGACAGTAATCCGGAGGTGCCTGAAAGATGATAATCAAAAGAAAACTGATTCATGCTTTATTGTATCTTTTATTGTCTGCAGTAACAATATACGGCGCAAAAGCAGATATTTCGGAAATGAATACTTTGTTTAGCGGCGAAATATCTTTTCCGGTGAAAATACACGTCAGTTCACCTGAATTCCGGCGACTTTCACAGTTCAGCAGAGAAAGAACAGACAGTCTGAACAGGATTATAAAGCACATATCAATGGACATCAGCATAGACGGGCAAATTTCCGAGACAACCCTATACGCGGATGATGAAGCGTTGGTTACCGTCCGTGAAAAAGATAACGAAAATGGGAAACTGACAGTATATTCATTGCAGCCTGATACCCTGTATCAGAGCGCGGGGAATACAGATACTGATTCATTCGGCCAGTTTCTTGAAAATGAATTTTTCCTGCTTAACAGGATGCTCGATGATCTCTATCCCGTGTTTGAAAAATCAGGCCAATGTTTTCCGGACCATACAAAAACAAGTTCGTCAGGTATGAACTACAAGGAATTCGGAAAAGCAGTCAAAAAAGTCATACTGCAGTTTCCGGCAGACTATGTAAAGGAAAACTTTCCGGGGAAATTTTCAGAACTATGTGATAATGATAAATGCCGGCAATTTATTGAACAGTTTCAGTTTAAGGGTACGCAGAAAATTGTCATGCTCTATGACCAGAACGGACAAATGATATGTGTAAGCTACAGCGGAATTCTGGGAACTTCCGAGGAATCATTCAGAAAAGTCAGCCTTTCATGGAAATGCCTCAGGGAGACAGACAGAAAAAAAGACAGCGTGACACTGAAAACACCATCCATAAAGGGATATGACAAATACAATATGACTTATATCAGAAATCTGGATATTTCTGATTCCGATAATCAGAAAATATTCTGGGACTATCAGCTTGATATGAAATACGGAAATGAGAAGAAAAAGCTGATGTTCAGTTCCGATATGTATTACAGAATCGGGAAGCTGACCGGAACAATACAGTTTACAGAAAAACAGAACGGCCAGGATCAGAATATTACTGTTATTCCGGAAATAGAACAGGAAAAAAGCCGGGAATACAGCGGAACTATTGAAATTACTTTCAAAAAAGGTAAAATAGAAATAAGCAGCGTGAGATTTTTATTGCGGCTGTCTCCTTCTGAAGCATTGTCCGCTCCGGATTCCGGAAAGGGGAAGCCTGTTCATACAGACACTGAACCGGGAAAACTATCAGAAGAAGAACTGCAGATGATGATAGACAGGACAATTATCCGCGCGCTGCTGGCATTACCAGAAGAAGATACCGTTTTTTTCAGACAGGATATTCCCGGTGATATATGGAAATCCATTATACAATCAATGTATTAGGAGAAAAAACGATGAAAAAAAGAAATGTAATTCTGTTGGTTATCGCTATGATCTTCATGATCAATACCTGTCAGGCTGTAACATATACACTTCCGGAGAAAATGTCCAACCAGCTTGCTATCGGAAGCGGTCTGATCGGCAGTTTTACGATTCAAACCGAAGGAGAAAGATTCAGGACCGGATTCCTTGATGCTGTCAGGAATGCTGAATTTTCAATCCGCGGGATTTCTTCAGGCAACGATATTCACTATTCTGTATTCCAGACAAAAAAAGACAATGAATCCGAGAAGGAAACAGAGAAAGCAGTATCTGAATTATACCGCAAAGACGGGATTTACTACTTCCGAAGCGACCTGGTACAGGATAAAATTCTTGCTTTCCCCGCTGTAAGCCAGATACTTGACGCTGCTTTCCCTGCAAAAGGAGAGAACGGATCATCATCTTCCTTTATTTCAAAGATAATTAGTTTACCCGAGGACGAGAAAAAGGAAAAATGGGATCCGGTTCTATCCAGATATCAGAACGAACTGGAAATATGGCTCGCCGATTATACGGTAAAGGCCGATACAGTAAAACTTGATTCAGGTTTTTCAGCGCTGGATTTCACATATGAAATACCTGAAGAGAAAATAGCTGAAAAAATAATTGTTCTGGCAGGAGAAGTTACGAAAGATCCTGAAACGGTCAAATTGCTGGATTCAGTTATGTCGGAAGAAGAAAAAAATATTTATCTGAATCAAAATCTGTTATATTTCTATGAGGAAGCACTGAAATCCATCAATATTGAACAACCGATCCGAATGAAAAAACGTGTATCCGCAATGGGTGACGTTCTTTCATTCAGCATCGAGTTACCGATGGATGAAAACATTACCGGGATGAAATCACTGTATATTGAAAAAAGAGAACAAAATACCATTTATACAGTCAACGGAAAAGAAAAAAACATTATTCTCGTTACACCAGAATCCGAATCTTTACAGCAGCCGGAATACAGACAGTCCCTCTGGTTCTCCTGTATAAATACTGATACAGAAAAAGAAAACAACAGTTTTGCGATCAGGGCAGATATAACAAAATCCATACAAACATATGATACAGCAGTAAAAAATGAAAAAGGGGAAGACGAAACAACAAACCACGAAGTGCATCATTATAAAATTGAAATCGTGCAAGATCTTACCTATGTACCAGAAGATCTGATTTCTTTTGTACCTTCTTTTGATTCACTTCATATTGACATAGATCTTCATTATGACAGCCAGCCTCCTCAGAACAAAGCAACCGGACTGAATATTGATGCGACAATATGGTCACTCAAAACAGATGAATCAGAGAATGAAGCAGAAATGGAATCTGCAGATGCAGAGGGTAACCAGACACAGATACAGGATGACAAAATAATTTCTGAAGGGACAATTCCGGCGGACGTATCATATGTTACATTAAAAGCCTATGTTAAAACTACCCGCCCGTGGCTGTTCATGCCTTTTGATACAGAAGCCGCAGTGGAAACGGGGGTAGGCGAAGATGATGTTTTGATATCATATCTGGAAGACTGGATCAGCAACGCTCCTTCTGCAATTACTTATAACACTGAAAACGACGAAATCCTTCAGAAAACTGAAGAAAATACGGCGGAAAATGATATGCAGAACGCATCAACTGAAAAAGAGAATGAAAAAGAGGAAACAGCGACAGAAAACAATAGTGAGACTGATGCATATAATGAAGAGGGAACTGAAACAAATACCGATGGGGCAGAAGCAGTCCCTCCTGAAGAATCTGAACAGGAGTAATATCCTGTATGATTGGTGAAATGACAAAGATCAGAAGAATAATATGCGGTTTCCTGGCTGCTGCCGCCTGTATGATCTGTACAAGCGGAACAGCTGATTCACATCTTGAAATACAGTGCCTGTATACAGATTCAGTTTCAAACAGGGCTTTGTCGTTTGATGTGTATGAACAACAGCAGGAAAGGATTATCGTTTCAACGCTGCTGCCTGATATTGCAGCAATTGAAGATATGAATAATTCTTCAATTCCAATTACATTACAGGAAATTGCACAGATCATTCACGATACAGATCCCAGTATATATTTCCGGGATATTAAAAAGATCATATCCGGATGGATCAATCAGCAGGATACAGCTGTTCATTCCGGAATATTTTCCGGGGAACTGTTTGAATCCGCCAATGAACTGCGGACCTGTACATTTACTCTTTCAGGGTTCAATGAATACCTGAATACTTATTCCGAACAAAACGGAATCAATAAAAACGAAGTTACTCTGTTTAAAACGATGTTTCATATCATTTCTGAAAAAATCATACAGGATGCCGGTGCAAACGATCTTCAAATTGTCGCAAAACTGTATGATAACGGTCAATACAGTACATTTGTTTTTATGCATGAAAGCATGGCTGTTCTGACTGTTTCAGTTGAAAATGTAACAGAAAACGAAACCCGTATTGTGGCCGGATACAGGAAAGAAGGCATAAATTATTACAGGGATACTGATATAATTTCAGAGAAAAACAGTTTAAATATAACAAATGCACTGTATAACAGATCGACAACATTCAGAAACTCAACCAGAAATAAACTGCCTTTAATCCGTGAAGCAATTACTTACGTGAAAGAAGACGAAAAGATCCGTTTCAGTTCCAGGACAGAATCAATTAAAACATCAAATCCGCTGTATATACATGGAGAAATAATATACGGTAACGGGAACTGTGAGGTGTATGCGGACGCTGAACTGCAGGAAAGTACAGGAATAAAGCTGTCCATTACCGCACGCCTGGAAAACATTATCAGACAGGTCAGTTTTGATGATAAAAGAATGAAAAACCTCAAAAACAATACTGATTATTCGGAAATATATTTTACCGTATATTCAGGGGTGATACAACTGGTTTCTGAAATTATTCCGTCACTTCCTGAAGAATATCAAAAGCTCCTGATCAATCTGCTTCTGAAATAAAAAATATAGTATTACAGTTCCACCACCGTACAGACAGCATAGGATGATATTCCTTCCATACGTCCTTCAAATCCGAGTTTTTCCGTTGTTGTTGCCTTTATACTGACACAATCTGAAGAAATTCCAAGCACAGAAGCAACCTGATGAATCATATCAGGTATATAAGGAAGCAATTTGGGCTTTTGCGCAACGATTGTTATATCAGCATTGAAAACCCTGTATCCGGCATCCGACAGTATCGTTACAGTTTTTTTCAGCAGCTGCAGTGAAGAAACATCTTTATATTTTTCATCTGTATCCGGGAAATGCTTTCCAATATCTCCTAGTGCACAGGCACCAAGCATCGCGTCCATCAAAGCATGAAGAGCCACATCCGCGTCACTGTGCCCCAGGAGCCCCATATCATAAGGTATTTCCACTCCGCAAAGGATCAGTTTTCTTTCGGAAGATAATCGATGCACATCATATCCCATTCCAATACGCACAGAAGAATCACTTCCTTCAAGTATACTTTTTGCCCTGCTCAGGTCATTATGTTCAGTGAGTTTAATATTAGTAGAGGAACCGTCAACAATTCTGACTGGTACGTGATAGTATTCAAGTATGCCGGCATCATCAGTGCATTCTATCCGATCTTCAGAAGCTTTCACAGAAAAGGGAATAATAATATCAGACTTAAATCCCTGCGGGGTCTGGATTTCATAGAGATATGAACGGTCAGGCGTATATGAAACAAAAGAATTATCATCGCTGACTTTATAGGTGCTGGTGGCAGGAATTCCCGGAATTCCGGTGCCGAATTCAAGCGCAGAATGAATGACACGCCGGATTAATTCCCCATCCACCAAACATCTGGCACCGTCATGAATCAGAATAATATCATCAGGATCACATGATAAAGACCGAAGTGCGTTCAGAACAGATTCCTGTCTTGTTTTTCCGCCTGTCACAAAACGAATGGGAGGAAAAGAGGAACAATCATTAAGGTCGGATACTATGGCAGCACGGTCCTGTTCGCGTGTGACGACAATTAATTCATCTGCAAATGATGAAAATGCTTCTGCACTCCGCCTGATTACCGTTTTGCCGCAGACAGACATTAATACTTTATTGACTGCAGAGTTCATTCTGGATCCACTTCCGGCAGCCAATATGATAACATATGTTTTTGTCATTTGTTTCGTTCAGCCGATAAAATGGCATCTTCCTCGAGAATTTTATACAGGTCAGCAGCCTGGTTCCTGTTAACAGTCTCAAGCAATGAGACAACTTCATAATGTCCTGTGTGTTCACCGAAGCGGATACTGATGATATCACCAACTTTCACATCGGACGAAGGTTTTGCTGTTTTCTGGTTGATCATTACACGCCCGCCGCTGCAGGCCTCATTAGCGACTGTCCGTCGTTTAATGATTCTGGAAACTTTCAGGTATTTGTCTATACGCATAAATAATCCTCACACAATAAAACCCGCAGGATATGTTCCTGCGGGCAGAAACGATAATTTATTTTTTACCTTTTTTCTTTGCGTTAACTTTATCTTTCAGGGCTTTGCCCGCTTTGAAGGCAGGAGCTTTGGAAGCTGCGATCTTGATCTCGGCACCGGTACGCGGATTGCGGGCAGTGCGGGCGGGACGCTTTTTCACATCAAAAGTACCAAAGCCGATCAGCTGAACTTTTTCACCCTTGGCCAGCGCGCCGTTAACGGTGTCTATAAAAGCATTCAGGGCCTTTTCAGCATTTTTCTTGGAAAGCTGAGTCTTCTCGGACAGTGCGTTAATCAGTTCACTTTTGTTCACGGTTATTCTCCTCCTTATTTATTTATGCGTATGCATAAAAGAATATAAATATGCCAAAGACCGGAATTATTCAATTTCGCCTTCAACATACTGTAAGTATACACCGAGTTCGCTGAAAGTCAAGTGTTTAAAGGTTTTTCCATCAGTTAAACCTGTCTGGCCGGCTTTTTTCAGGGCTTCTTTCAGACGGTCGGCAGATTCGTGTAAAACAGTTTCACTGTCCACACCAAGTTTCATGCAAAACTCAACACACAGTAATAAGAATATTCCAATACAATGATTATCCTGCTTATTTTCATTGCTGATTTTATCAAGTGTTTTCCTGATCCCGGAAACAATATCCGCAGGAGTTCTTGTGCCTATATCAGTCAGGTTCAGTTTCTTCATTATCTTGGAAGCATATTTCAGCGCAGGAAGACCGGCGGAGACATCATCAAGACTGTCAATTGCATTAATATGTCCTGTTTCCAGTTGTTTCAGGTGTTCCCAGGAATCCGGACAGGAAAAAACGCCGTCTTTGCCGAAAACATGGGGATGTCTTCTGATCATTTTCCGGCATATACCCGTAATGATGTCATTCAGCGTGAACTCATCGTAACTTCTTCCAACAGAAGCATGAAACACGATCTGAAACAAAAGATCACCCAATTCGTCACAAAGATTCTCCATATCATTCCGGTCTATTGAAGAAACACATTCCCATGCTTCTTCAATGAGATAGGAACGAAGGGAATCATGTGTCTGGACACGGTCCCAGGGGCAGCCATTCCCGGATCGCAGGACGTCCATTATTTCAACAAGATCCTGCATAACAAAATGATTGCGGGAACGGAATGATGATCCGGGAATCAATACAGCTGTACGATGGTCCGTGCTTTTTTGCCTGTCAAGTGTGAAAAGAGGGATTGAAACCGGAAGACTATCCGGAGACAGCAAATAGACCGGATGTTCATCATCCAGGTTTTCGGATAAGAGAATTTTGACCTGCCCTGCCAGTATCGGATTATCCAGCTCGGTAATAAGCAAAGTCTGATTCGGATTATAATATGAAGTGAGCAGGAAATCGCTTGCGGAAACAGATGTAACCGCATAATCTGACAGGAACGGCAGGGAAGAAGAGAGATACATATCATAAGAACTGAGGCCGGGAATAACCGTGATATCGACTTTCTTACTGAGCTCGGCAAGAACTGATCGGACTGTATGATCGGATGATGCATCAGGAACCGCATAAACTACGTCAGTACACGATGACAACCGATGAAGATACATCACAATCTCCTTATTCAATGTATCAAAGTCTTCAGCATTGTCATACAGATTATCCAATGATGTATAACAGATATTGTTCCTTTCAAGCCATGCGGCAATCGGATGCTGCGCGGTCCTTAATACAAGTGATGCCGCATTTTGAATTGCTTTGATTGTTTTTGTATTGAGCAGATCAGGATCACCGGGCCCGAGCGAAACAATGACAATAGACGGTTTCATTGACAATCTCCTCCGCTGGATACATTGATCCGGATTATACTATGTCAGTATTTATGCCAGGCAGAACGGGTGAACAGTATAAACATGGGCAACAGTTCAAGACGCCCGAAAAGCATCAGTAAAGCAGCTGTAATTTTAGCATGCACACCATATCCTGCAAAATTTTCAACGGGACCGACAGATCCGAGTCCCGGACCGACATTGCTTACGCACGTCAGAGCAGCAGACATGTTTGTTGTCAGATTATAATCACTTCCAACAGAAAGGATAAAGCCACCGACAAGAACAAGGGCAATATACATAAAAGCAAACTGCGCAATCTGGGAAAGCATATGCTCATCAACCGCTTTGCCATCAAGACGGATTACTTCCATCTTTTTTGGCTGTCCTGTGGCGCGGACATTCCTGCGAGACAGTTTACTCAGTATAATAATCCGCACTACTTTCATACCGCCCGCCGTAGATCCCGCACATGAACCTATCAGCATGGCAATAATAATAATCACATGGGAGGCAGCCGGCCATTTATTAAAGTCAGCAGTGACAAATCCGGTGGTAGACATAATTGAACTTATCTGGAATGAGCCATATCTGAGGGATTTTCCAAAGTTACCATTGTAAAAGGGTAGATTAATCAGTGATACTGCGAGAATAAAGCCAATTACGAGAATAAAATACCAGCGGAATTCCTCGTCACGGACAAAGGCCTTGAACCGGTCTCCAATGAGAAATTTATAATACAGCGCAAAATTGACGCCAAACATAAACATAAAGAATGTGATGGCAATGTCAACAGGCACACTGTTAAAATGGGCAATGGATTTCCCGTAATTACTGAAACCACCGGTTCCGGCGGTTGCCATGGTATGTACAGCAGCATCATATGGAGATAAGCCGCACAGCAATAATGTAACAAATTCAATCAGAGAAAGCAGGATATAAATTCTATAGAGGATTTTAGCAGTCGTTCCTGTTTTAGGCACAAGTTTACTAAGAGACGGCCCGGGGCTTTCTGCTTTTACAAGATGGGCAGTTCTGCCTGTAAGCTTAGGAAGAAGGGCAAGCGTAAGGACCAGAACACCCATACCGCCAATCCAGTGCGTTGTTGCACGCCAGAACATAATTCCTCTGGGGAAGCCTTCAAACTGAGTGACAACAGACGCACCTGTTGTTGTCAGGCCGGAAACCGTCTCAAAAAAAGCTTCTTCAAAACGCGGCAATGTGTTTGAGAGCATAAAAGGCACGGAACCGAAAATCCCAAGAAAAATCCATCCAAGAGCTGTAACAATAAAACCTTCTTTTAAACGAAGATGCGAGTTCTGATCTTTCTTTGTCAGTAAAACCAACAATAATCCGGCGATGACATTAATCAGGATGCTGAATGCTAAGGCAGAAGAATCTCCATCCCTGTATATAAAAGATATAAAAAGGGCCGGAATCATAGCGGCTGCTTCAATAAGAAGCAGGGCTCCGAGCATTCTGATGATCAGCTTGCGGTTCATTTATAAAGCACCTCATTCAAGTCAGAGATACCTGATTCAACAGAAATAATCACAACATGATCATTTTCTTCAATATGGTCATTTCCAAACGGAACAATGATTTTACCCTGATGTACAATGATTGAAACCAGAGATCCATTTTTCATCGTGAGATTTTTCAGCGGTATTCCAATATAGGAATCTCCCTTTCTGGCTATAAATTCAATCGCTTCGGCCTTTCCTCCAAGCAGGCGGTAAAGCCTCTCTATTTTCGTACCATTGCTGTTGACACGCGCACGGACATATCGAAGAATTGTTGAACTGGTAATAAACTGAGGGCTGATAACAGAGTCAAGCCCGACATCATTCAGGATTTCCTGATATGCCATACGACTGTTTTTGGCAATAACCTTCGGTACGCCGCAACGGGCAGCATGCATACCACAAATCAGATTCTCCTCGTCCCGGTTGCTGAGTGAGACAAAAGCATCCATCTGTGAAAGCCCCTGCTCCTCAAGCAGATCCTGATCAGTACCGTCTCCTAAAATTACATCAACTTTAGGAAGCTGTTCGCTGAGAGTACGGGCTTTCAGCGGATTGATCTCAAACAGTGTGACATGAATTCCCATCGGAACAATCAGTCTTGAAAGATAATAGGAAATTCTTCCGCCGCCAAGTACCATGACACTTCTGACTTTGTGCTTATTCCTGCCCAGGAAGCGGAAGTATTCTGTAATAGTTATCATATCACCTGAAACAAACACCTTGTCTCCGGCCTGGATTGCAAAGTCACCGCCCGGAATCATCACCGTATTGTTTCTTTCCACTATGGCATAGAGAACTCTGGGAAGACGCGGTATTTTTCCGGCAAGTTCCTTCATCGGAATTCCGATAAAACAGTCTTCTTCCTGCGCGCGGAATTCAACCATTTCGACAAGCCCTTTTGCAAAGGACTCAATGCTGCCGGCGAAAGGATAACGGAGCAGACGGCTTATTTCGAGGGCTGTTGCTCTTTCAGGATTAATTGCCACATCAATGCCCAGCTCATTCTGAAGCAGCATCTGGCTCTCATTGAATTCCGGATCCCGGATTCTTGCTATGGTATAGCTGGCACCAAGACGTTTGGATATCAGGCAGGCAAGCATATTGCTTTCATCACTTTCGGTGGAGGCAATGACAATGTTGCATTTATCCACACCCGCCTCAAGCAGGATTTTCGCATTGGCACCGTTTCCTTTTATACACAGTGCATCCAGTGATCCGCTGCATCTTTCGATTACTTCATCATCTTTATCAATAATTACCACATCATGTTCTTCAGCGATCAGATGCTCAGCCAGCGTGTAACCGACTTTTCCAGCGCCGATGACAATGATCTTCATGAACAAATCCTCCCGAATATTATCAAATCATTATAACATTGATGTAAAAAGAAGAAAAGAAAAACAGTGCAGACAAGGTCTGCACTGTTTGGCGGAGAGTCAGGGATTTGAACCCTGGGTGAGGTATCACCCCACACACGATTTCCAGTCGTGCGCCTTAGACCACTCAGCCAACTCTCCATGTCAGCGAATGCTCACATCAGGACATTATAGAGTATTTTCCTGTTTTGTCAAGGTCTCAGTTTCTCTATTTCTTCCGCAGTCAGTTTCCGCCACATACCGGAAGGCAGATCATTCAGATATACAGGGCCAAAACGTATACGTTTCAGACGCACAACCTGGTGACCGATCGCGGCAATCATCCTGCGAACCTGACGGTTTCGCCCCTCATGGATGGTAATCAGCAGATCAGTTGAAAATGTATCATGACGGATCAGCCTGACAGAAGCGGGAGAAGTCATTTTTCCTTCAATAATCACACCTTTGCGTAGCATTTTAATTTCATCTTCTGTGACATTGTTGGATACCTTAGTCAGATATGATTTAGGAATCTCAAAGCTGGGATGAAGAAGCTGATTCATCAGTTCCCCGTCATTTGTCAGCAACAGCAAACCCTCACTGTCATAGTCAAGGCGTCCTACCGGGAACAAACGGACCGGATAGTCACGGAAGCGATCCATTACAGTGGCACGACCTTCAGGATCCGAGACAGTAGTTACTTCACCAACAGGTTTGTTATATGCCAGATAATGCTTTTCTTCTTCAGGATGAATTGTTATACCATCCACCTGAACAATGTCCGCCGCTTCATCAACCTGAGTACCCAAAGTCTGAATGACCTGGCCGTTGACGGACACTCTGCCTTCCAAAATCATTTTTTCAGCATTTCTTCTGGAGGCAATACCACAGCCCGCAAGATACTTCTGAAGACGCATAAACTATTTCCTTTCAATGATGTCAGAAGGGACATTTTTCATTTAAAGGTGTATGTGTATATGCCCTTTTTCCGGATTTCATATCCGCCATGGTCTGCCCTGATCCAAACAGCTTATATTTATATGTTGTAAGTCCTTCGAGCCCCATTGGTCCTCTTGCATGCAGTTTTCCGGTTGCAATTCCGACTTCGGCGCCAAGACCGTAAACAAATCCATCCGCAAACCGTGTGGATACATTCCAGTAAACGCCCGCACTGTCAACAGTATTCATAAATAACGCGGCGTTCTGGGCATTGGCTGTCACAATACAGTCAGTATGATGGGAACCAAAACGGTTGATATGATCAACAGCCTCATTTAAGGAAGAAACGATTTTTACAGAAAGAATGTAATCAAGGTATTCGGTTGACCAATCGGTTTCTGTTGCAGGTTTACACGGAATCAGACGCTGTGTTTCCATATCGCCGCGAATTTCAACGTTTTTACCATTCAGTTTCGAGTATGCTTCGGGCAGGAATTTTTCAGCGATGCCGCGATGAACAAGAAGCGTTTCCATGGCATTGCATACAGAAACATTCTGCGTTTTACTGTCCACAACTATATTGCATGCAGTTTCAATATCGGCTTCACTGTCTATATATACATGGCATATGCCGTCAGCATGTCCAAGAACCGGAATACGGCTGTTGTCCATAATATAACGCACAAAGCTGTTGCTTCCACGCGGGACAATCAAATCAATGAGCGTATCTTCTTTCAGCATCTGTGCCACATCTTCGCGCGTTTCAAGAAGCTGTGCAGCATCTGCGCTGAATCCGGTTTCTTCCAGAGCCTGTCTTACAAGATTACATAAAACCGTATTTGTCTGAAGTGCTTCACGTCCGCCTTTCAGAAGTACAGCATTTCCGCTTTTTATACATAAAGAAGAAATCTGAATCAATGCATCGGGACGGCTTTCAAAAATAACACCGATTACACCAATGGGACATGATACACGGTATAAATTCAACCCCTGAGTAATTTCAGTGGATAAAAGCGTTTTATTGATTGGATCAGGAAGTTCTGAAAGTGAATACAGGCCACGGACAACCTGATTCAGTTTTTCTTCACCAAAGGTGAGACGGTGAAGGAGCGGTGAAGCAAGATTTTCCGCTTCAGCAGCGTTAAGATCGGCATGGTTGGCAGCATAGATCAATTGTTTGTTTTCCGTCAGAAGACGGGCCAATGCAGACAGTACGCCATTTCTTTGCTCAATGGAAGATACAGAAATCTGATAAAATGCATTCCTTGCCCTTGCGGCAATATCGTGCAGGTCTCTCATGACAATCCCTCCCCATTGCGTGATTATATCAAACAAATACCTGATTGAAAAGGGAATCTGTAAGTGCTATACTTACCAAGGGAGGAAGTGCCAATGCCGCATCAGCAGGGAATAAGAACAATTGCTCAGAACCGGAAAGCTTTTCATGATTATTTTGTTGAGGAAAAACTGGAATGCGGCATAGCGCTTTTCGGTACTGAAGTAAAAAGTATCCGGCTTGGAAAAGTGAACCTGAAAGAAAGCTGGGCCCAGATCAGAAAAGGGGAGATATGGGCAGAAGGAATGCATATCAGTCCATATGAGCAGGGCAACATATTCAACCGCGATCCTCTCAGACCAAAGAAACTGCTTCTTCACCGCAGTGAAATCAGGAAACTTGAATCATTGGTGATGAAACAGGGTTTCACCCTGATTCCGCTTGAAATTTACTTCCGGGACGGACGGGTAAAAGTCCAGCTTGGACTCTGCAAAGGGAAAAAGCTGCATGACAAGCGCGATGATATGGCCAGAAAAGATTCTGAAAGGGAGATTCAACGGGCCCTGCGGCAAAGACAGAAGTAATTGTTATTTTTTATCTGCGATTTCATGGGGATGATCCGGTTTCGACGGGGACATCAGAAGAAGGATAAGCGAGCCGCAGCCCCTGCACTGCGTATCAACGGGGAAAAACAATAACTGACAATAGCAATTACGCTTTCGCGGCTTAATGCCGCGCGTCGGACCTGACCGCCTGCAGATCAGACCACCGGCGTCATTAATGCAGGGAACGAATTTCGCTTAAGCTTTGCGGCGGAATCCGTAAATATGAAGCTACTTTATCAGCTGTTTTTTCGCGGATAACTGATAAAGGAAACAAAATCACGGAATGCGATCGGAGAAAGTCCTTCCGAAGGGTTTTCGGACAGGGGTTCAACTCCCCTCATCTCCACAAAAAAGCCGGCATTTCAGCCGGCTCATTTTTATTCCGTAAACAATGAATTATCCGCTAAAAGCAAGAAGCACGGTTCTGAAAACAGAACCGTGCCCAGTGCGGTCGACGGGACTTGAACCCGTACCCGTTGCCGGACACTCCCCTCAAACGTGCGCGTATGCCGATTCCGCCACGACCGCGAACAAACATCGAAATTATAAAGCCGGGAATACTCTTTGTAAAGAAGCAGAAAAAAACTTGCTACGAGATAATGAAAGAAGTAATATAAAAACAAATGTGAGAAAGGGGCCGCAAAATGATTTCAGCAGAAAGAAAACATTTATA
>JAEEGL017154187.1_pt1 | contig 25592 bp, 21 predicted proteins | sample 9134231 | NCBI WGS metagenome assembly JAEEGL01 (sample SAMN16246548, study PRJNA631951) | gut metagenome | biome: gut microbiome; feature: rumen; material: fiber-attached | host: Bos | place: Iran: Karaj | collected 2018-10
GATAGATTTCATCATAATATAACATTTTTTTAATATTATTTATTTATTTATAATAATTAAAAAAATAATATATGGTTTTTATAAAAAAAAAAAAAAATAAAATAAAATAATTTTATTATAATCACGTAATTAAAAATATAATATAAAACTCCAACATCACAAATAAAATTAAAAAAAAAATTAAAAATAAAAAAGAAAAAAAAAAATGAAATCAAAACACATATTAATATTCCTTCTCATAATATCAATATTATCAAATCCTATATCTTTTAAAAAAAAATAGAAAAAAAAAATAAAAATCGAAATTTAAATAATTACAAATATGGAAACGGATTTAATTCAGGATATTATAATTCAACAGGATATTACAAAAGAAATTTAAAAAATTCAACAAAAGAATCAGATTGTACTTCTAAGGGGTGTAAAACACGGAAAATATTTATTCATTTAATTTTGATGTTAATTACTTTTTTTATACCCTTAATTTTTTATATAATTAGTTATTGTAAATTTTTAAGAAATAGACGAGCTTCAAATATGAATAATGAAAATAATAATACTTCTTCAAGAAATATTCAAGGTTCTAATATGAATAATGAGAATAATAATTTAAAAAAAAACATTATCTCTTTCAAAATGATTTAAAAGTTCAAATTTATAATGAAAATATGATTAAATTTTGTAATGAATGTACAATTTGTTTAGAACAATTTATTGTTAATAAAATTAGAATTTGTTTTACTCCTTGTAATCATATTTTTCATTTTTCTTGTTTAAAGGAATATATTATAAAAAGTAATGATACACATTGTCCTAATTGTAAATTTGATTTTTTTAGTTTGTTAAATGATAAAAATATTAATTATGATTTAGTTAGAATTGATGATAATTATCCTAATGATAATATTGATGATGATCAAAAAATAGATGATAATTGTTTGACTTTAAATAATAAAAATAAAAATTCAGTAATCAAAAATAATATTCAAAATAATAAAATTGATAATTGTAATGAAAGTGATAATTAAAATGAAAGTGAAAGAGTTGATGAATATTAAGGAAGTTAATTTATAAATTGTGTTTGTGTATGTGTTATTATAGAAAATGATATGATAAAAAAAAGGATAAGATTAAAAATTGAAATATTAAATTAGAAAGTATTATATTAAATAATAAATCAATTAAAGAAAAGTAAAGGTTAAAATAATTAAATATATAAAATATAAATAAAATATATATTTTAATAAAAATGTATTAATTTTTTTTTTAAAATGAAAAGACCAAATTTATTAAAATCAACATTTGATGCAGATTTATTTTTTAAAATAAATCCATCAACAATATATACAGAAAGACAATTAAAATATATAAATTGTGGCCCAAGAATTCAAAAAAATCCAATTAAAAAATATTATGGTTTAGAGTTAAAAAATACAATTTTTTCTTCTCCAAGAGTTTATATGGAAAATTATAATAAATTTAAACATAAATATATAACTGAAATTACAAAGAAATTATTACCAAAAATTAGATTTAAAATATTTCCAACTCAAAATGATGAAAATTATAATAAAAGAAATTATAATTATTATTCTGTTAAATATCAAAGTAATAAAACTACTTCTAAAAATTCAAAACATATTGAAATTCAAACTTTAGATTTTAATAGTATTGATTGTAGTAGAGGTAGAAATTTTCAAAAGTTAAAAACAATTAATTTAAAATTTCCTTATGCCAAACCTACTAAATTTTGTTTAGATGATTATTTTAGGGAAATTCAAAGGAAAAAATTTAGAAGTAAAAGTTAATATATTTCTATTATTTAAGTAATTTATATATAAAATTTCTATTTAGAAAAATTAATTTATGTATTAAATTAGACTATTTATGATTATTAATATATTAAGGGTTTATGATAATATAAATTTTATTTTTTGGAATGTATAAATATGAATTTTATTTAAAAATTAAATAAAATATTGGGAAAGTTATATTTAAAAATATAATAAATAATTATTATAAATTAATTTATGGTAATTCATTAAATTATAAAAACAATTTTTTATTGCTAACATTTTCAAAACAATTAATTTGAATATAAACTTATTAAATAATATATATGAATACATATTAATGATTTAAATATATTATTAATTCAAAGTTATATATTGTCAAAATGAAACATTTCTAATAATAAATCAAATAATTTAAACATAACTGAAATTGTATAATCAAAATAATTAAGTAATATTTAAAAAAAGAATTATTAAATTCATAATGCTCTATGAAAAAAATTCTAATCCTCAAATAAAATATTCAGAAGAAGAAAAAATAAATACTTCCTCAAATTCAATTTTATATAAAGAAGATAAAATCCAATTACATGAAGCAAAAAATAATCTTCCAAAAATAATTAATACAAATAAAGAAAACAATATTGAAAAATTAAAAAATAAAAATTTAAACACAAATATTTTTTTATTAAATATTTTTGGTTTCATATTATATATTATATCATTATATGGATGTCACAGTGGAGCAGAAAATTATTGTGTAACAACTTTTTTAAAAATATTTATAATTTTAGGTATTTTAGATATAATTGATTCAATAATAGTTACAATTACACTTATTTTAATAATATGGAAAAAAATAGATTTATATCATTTATTTTATTTAATAATTGGATATTCTTTATTATATATATATGATAATGGAAGTAATTTTAATAGTCATGGTGGATTCTCAATGTTAATTTTTGGTTTTTTTGGTTCAATTATTTTTATTTTAAGTAATCATTTTGTATTACTTTTTTATTCACTTATTAAAAGGAAAATATTTTTATCTATAATTTTAATATTAATTACACTTTTTCCTTTTATTTATGAAATTTACGTTTTACAAAATTCAAAATGTGATTTTTGGGATTATGGATTAAATAATACAAAATTAATAAATTACAATAACAGTATTTGTAAAATAAAAAAACCACCTAATTGCAAAATGTATTATTATTTAGGTAAATTTGACTTAAGTCAAAAATTCCCAGTTAATAATTACAATAAGAAAAAAACAGCAATAAAATATTTAAATAAAAAATTTAACAAATCAAATCATTTTGGTTATCCATATACAAATAGAGATCATTTTGATAATATATTTGATAATTTTTACTTTCATGATTTCGTACCAAAAAATATGATAGATATGGAAAATTTTATAGAAACAAAAGAAAATCCAACCCCAGAAATAACAGTAAAATTTGACGAGAATGAAGAAGGAACAATCTCAATAAATTTAAAAAGAAATGAAACTTTAATAAAAGAAAGAAAAAAATTAGAAAATAACAATTCCTTATATAATAACATATTAATAATATTTACAGATACAAATTCTCGTCCTCACTTTATAAAATCCTTAAAAAAAGTATCATCATTTCTAAAAAATTTTTTAATACCAATAACAATAAATAATAAACAATATTCCTCATATGAATTTTTTAAATTTCATTCATTAGGAGCATACACTCATATAAATATACAACCAATGTTTTATGGTAATTCAATGAAAAGTAATAAAGGAATAGAATTTATAAAATATGGTAAAAAAAATGGATTTATAACTGGACAATCATACGATCATTGTGCCCATGCCTTATATAATGATGAGAAAAATTTAGGTAGTAAATATGTAAAAAGTGAATTATGGGATCATGAAAATATTGCAATGTTTTGTGATCCAAATTATTATGATAAAAAATTCTCATCTGCATATAATAGAGGGCCAAGTAGTTTTTTTAAAAGAATTTTATATAATAAATTAACAATTGAATATCAAATTGAATATTTAAAACAATTTTGGGATAAATATTTTGATATGAAAAAAATATTTAGATTAGGTATTATGATGGGACATGAAGATAGTGGTGAAGTTATTAAATATTTAGATGATCCTTTAAGTAATTTATTATTTGAGTTTTATAATAAAAATTTTTTTGATGATACTTTAATTATTTTAGTTAGTGATCATGGGTTACATTTACCAAGATTATATGGTTGGTTGGCTTATAAAAATTTTATTTATGAAAGATCTTTTCCTCATTTTTTTATTTTTTCTGGGAAAAAAATTGATAATTTTAATCTTTTACTTAATCAAAATAAAATGATTACTCCTTATGATATTTTTAACACTCTTATTCATGTTATTGTTGGAAATGAGGAATATTTTAAATTTGAGTTTCAATGTGATAAGGGTGAAAGTTTGTTTAATTTTATTGATGAAAGTAAAAGAGATTGTAATTTTTATGAAGAATTAAGGAATAATAGTTTTTGTAAATGTTATAAATAATTTTTAAATTTTTTTTTTAAGAGTATTTATTATTTTAAATTGGTTTTTTTTTTTATTTTTTTTATGTTTTATTTTTTAATGAGTCAGTTTTTTTTTATTGTAATTTTTATTCATTTTTGTTTTGTTTTATTTTTTTTTTTGGATATTTTTAAATGTTAAGAAATTAAATTATTTAATATTATTATTATTATTTATTTTGACAATTTTAATGTTATAAAATTTATTTATTCAAATAATAATAAATAATTATTCTATTTTATTTAAATAATTTATATTGTTTTATTTTCTTCTAAATCAATCAATTGTTTAATGTAAAAAATAAAATTACAAAACATTTCAATTTCACTTATACCAATACAAATTTGATTTTCTAATCTATAATAATTATCATTTATTTTATCCCAAATTATACCTTTTCCTTCACTCCAATCATCTATTTCTTCATTTTTTAAATTATTTAATTTTAAATCAATTTGTATTTTCATACCATTTCCAATAAAAGAAGGATTTGAATTTATATAACCAAATTTTTTATTAAATTCAAAATTAATTTCTCTCTCAAATTCATTTAATAATTCTAAAATTTGTATAATATTATTTGTTATTTGATCCATATTTTCTATTGTTTCAAGATAAAAATATAATTTAAAATGATCTAAATCATTTACAATTCCAAATAAATTTTTTTGTTCAAATTTAATTATTGCTCTATTTTTAGGATAATTAATATCAAATTTCATTGTATCTTTATGTAATATTGGAATATTATTTTGTTTAATTAAATCATTTATTGATTTATCTTCTAAAGAAAAATAAGTTGCAATATGATGTTTTAAATTTATTTGATTTATTACTTTTTTAATTTCATTTTCTACATTTTCTAAATTATTTTTATAATATGGATTACATGAAAAGGGATAATTTTTAATATTTCTATATACATTTATTTTCAAATTTTTTACTCTTTCTAAATTACTTATTGATAATTCAGTAAATTTTTGTAATGTTTCTGGTTTAGAAATATGATAATTTTCATCAAGATTAAAATATTGTGAAAATAAAATATATTTACTTATAAAAGGATAAAATGAATAATATTCATTTTTATCAAATAATATAATAAAATTATTTTTTTCATCTTTTGAATAATATTCAATTATATCATTTATATTTCTTCCATAAGGTGAAATAGTATATTTTAATTTATCAAATGTAGAAAAATAAGATGATTGAATTAAATTAGTTTCTTTCAATTCTATTTTTTTTAATTTAATTTTTTTATTTTCTTTACTTAATTTTAATAAAGAAGAAAATTTAACAAAAAATTTAATTAAAAACTCAATTATACTTTCTTCATTTAAATGACAATCTTGATAAGTTAAAATAGAATTATTTAAAATAATAACTTTTGAAAAATTCAAATTATTAATTTCTTCTTTAAAATTACTTAAATTAATACTATTAAAAGTAGTATAAATTCTAAATCCACAACCTAATAAAGAAATATTTGAAGTAACATATCCATATTTACAAGTAATAAATTCAAAACTTAAAGAAATTCTTTTCATTATTCTAATTGCTTGATTAAATAAATTAATAAAATTTATATTTTCATTATCTTTTTTTTTTCCTTTAACCCATAATTTAAAATGATTTGAAAAATTAATAAGAATCATAATAGAATTATCTTTATTAGAATAAAACATACTATCTAAATTATTATAACTTTCATTTTTAATTCCTGAATTTTTCATCCATTCAATTTCTTCTTTTAATTGAGGTTCACTTTCAAATAAAGTATCATAATTATTTATTTCTTTAAAACTTTCATCAAAAAAACCTTCATTTTTCATTCTAATTAATTCTTGACAAATTTCATCTTTTAACAAATTATTTTTTTTATTAATATTATTCATAGTAAATCCTTCAACATTTCTATTAAATTCAATTAAAATATTAGTAATATTATTATTTATTTCATTCAAAATATAAATATCTTTTTCACTAATTTCATCAAGTGAATTAATATCAAAATTAATTTTATTAAAATTATTTTTACTAATAGAATGTATATCAGAAATTATATCATCAAAAAGATTTTGAAAAGTATTTAAAACATCATCATCTACAATACAACAACCAATTGGATCTAAATTAGAATTATTTGATAATTTAGTAATATCATTAATATTATTATTATATAAAGTTTTTTTTCTTTTTATATAAGACCAATTATCTCTTGTTAAATATTTACTTAAAATATTTTTAGATTTAAATTTAGGAAATCTTACAATTGGAATACCTTGAGGATATGGTGGAGGTATATTTATATTATTTTTTACTTTTTCTTCTTCTGATAATAAACCGGTTAAATATTTTATCATATATATTATTGGATTTGATGCTTGGGAATGTACTAAACTATTTGTCATTTCACTTATTAATTTTTCTAATTGAAATTTTTTTACGTAGTCTTCATATATTTCTTTTTTTGATTTTGAAAAAATCGACGATTCAGAATTTAACATTTTTTTTTTTTTTTTTTGAAATATTAAATTATTTTTTTATTTAAGTTATTTTTTTATTTCATGAATAATATTATTATATAAAGAAAAAAAATTATATTTTTAAAAATAAAAACTAAATTTAAAAATAAAATTTACTTATTTTTATTTATTATTAATTTGTTTTTTTTAATTATCACTTTTCAAATGATGAAAAGATAAAGTTATATAATCTTTATTAATATAATTTTGTAATTGTATAGGAAAAAAATTTAAATATTCTTCTTTTTCATTAAAATCACATATTTGAATTATTTTTTCTAAATTAATTGAATTTTTTATTATATCTTCACAACTTAAAGTATTAAAAACTAATTCTTGACAATTATTTAAAAATTTCGCCTTTGGATTATCAATAAAACAAACTGTACATAATAAATCAAAAAATTTTAATTTAGGAATATCTAACATTGTTTTTAATCTTTTATGAGTAAAATGATGACTAATATATGTATGAGAAATATTATATACTTTATTATTATCTTTAAAATTTACATTTGATGGATTTAAAATTGATTTATTTACATTTACTAAATTCTCATCTGTATTATTTTTATTAATATTATTTTTATCATTTATCAATGTATGTTGAGGAGTTCTATTTAATTTCATTATTTGATTTCCTCCTTGTTTAAATATAAAATGTGAAGAATTATTATTTTTATTTAAAGTATTTTTATAATAATTTAAAGGAAATAATACAGAATGATAAATATTACCTTTATTATTTTCTTTTTTATCATTAAAAATCCAATTTATAATATCATAAAAAAAAAATTGTTCATTATATGCAGAAACAATAAAACTTCCTATAAAATTTAAAAAAGATAAAATTCCTCCTATATATGCACAAATTTCTTGTAATTTTTGATATTTTCTTTCATAGCGTTGTCTTTGATTTCTATATATATTAAAAAAAAATCCACCTAAAGGATTTTTAAAATTATTTCTATTATTAATTGAATATCTACTTTTAACAGGAAAAATAAATCCTTTATATTTTTTTTTCTCTTCAAAAACAATACCATTATCACTATAATATGATAATTGTTCATAATAATAAGTTCTATTTGTTATTGTATCTAAATTTAATTGTACTTTTTCTTCAACGTAAGTTTTTAATAAAGGAGTTTCATAATTATAATTATTAACATAATAAGTTTGTGATATTAAATAAAATTCTATTATATGTCCTTTTAATTTATTTATTATTTCTTCATTTGATTTACAAGATGAATTTTTTTCTTTATCACATAAATAAATTTCTATATTTAAAAAAGAGTCTATTCCTTTATTTAATATTGATTTTATTTGAGTATTTTCTGATGGAATTAAACAATAAAATGATGTTATATTTTTAATTTTATCTATTTCTTTTATTGATTTATCTAATCTTTCTTCTTTACATTTTTCAATTTCTAATTCTAATTTTTTTTCTTTATTTTCATTTATATTTAATTCATGATATGATACAATAAAGAATATTTCGTTTTCATTTAATTCTATATCTGAATTTATTTTAAATATAAATAAAGAATTTGAAAAATTGTATGTTAAATTTATTTGATATGATTCTTCTTGAATTGTTATATAAAAATTTTCTCTTGAGATTAATTTGTAAAAAAAATAAATTCCTAAAGAAAAAACTAAACAAAATACTAATAAAGATAATATTGCTCCTATATAAGTTTGGAAACTTTTATGTCCTTTTATATATAATACTTGAGATGGTGCTAAATAATCAAAATTTTTGATAAAATTAAATAAACTCATTTTTTAAAAATTAATAGGCTAATTTAATTTTTATAATTTCTTTGAGTAACAATTATTTAAAAAAAAATTAATAGTTTAATTGAAGTTTATTAAAAATAATTAATGAAAATTTCATTTATTAATAATAAAAGAATATATAAATAAAAAAGATGAAATTTTTTAATAAAAAATTTATTTTGAAAATATATTTTTTATTATAGACTAATTTTTTGTATATATATTTAATATAGTTATTAAATGTTTTTTACAATTATTTTATTTATATATTTTTAAATACATTCACATTTTTAAAATGGATGAAGAAGAAGAAAAAAAAGCAGAAATTTTAAAAATACAAGAATTAACAAAAAAATTAGAGCAATCATCTAAGGCATTATTAGAAGAAAGAAGTAAAACTTCAGAATATTTAAAAAGAATAAAACAATATGAAATGATATTATCAGAAAAAGATGAATTAATACAAATAAAATCAAAAGAAAAATTTGAATTAGAAGATAAATTAAAATCAGGTTCATTTAAAGATAAAGAAAAAAAATCAGTTCCTTTAAATAAATTAGTAACTAATTTTTTTAAAAGTGAAAGTAAAAATGAAGAAGAAAAACAAAATATATTAAATATTATAAATCAATTAAAACAAGAAAATGAAACTCTGAATAAAAGGATAAATGATGAAAATAATTTATTTAAACAACAAAAAATTCAATTTCAAGAAACAATAACAAATCAAACAAATGCAATAAAAAATACAAATCAAGAAATAACAAATTCAAAAGAAGAATATACTAATTTATTAAAAGAAAAAGAAAATTTAACAAAAGAAATTACAGATTATGAAAATAAAAAAAAAGAATATAATGATAAATATTTAGAATGGAAAAAACAAGAAATTGAAATACAACATTTAATAAATAAAACTAAATCTGATGTAGAAGTAAAAAAAAAAGAATTAGATATTAAAGAAAATGAAATAAATGAATTAAATTTAAAATTAAGAGAATTATATAATTCAGAAAAAGAAAAAAAAGAAAAAATTAAAAAATCTCCTTTAAGTCAAAAAGATTTTATAGCAGAAAAAATCGAAATAATTCCAGGACAATCACAAAAAGTTAAGAAAAAAATAAAAATATCATTTAATAAAAATTCTGAAAATAATAAATATGAAATTACTATTAATAGTGAAGGACAAAATGAAATTATAAATATATTAGAAAGTACAATTGCAAATTTAGAACCTGATACTTTTAATTTAACATTTTTTGAAGGTGATGAAAAAAATGAAATAAATATTAAAACTGAAAATTTATTATCTGATTATTTTTTTAAAACTTATAAAGAATTTTATGCAAGAGCAATTAGTGATTATGTTTAATTTATTTAATATTTTAATTAAATTTTATATTGAAATCTATAGTTTAATATTTGTTTAGATATTTCAAATCTTTTTTTTTTAAATGAAATATTAGTTTATTAAATTATTAATATTTAAATATTATTTTTAATGAATTCTCCAGAAGAAAAAAATATTGATTCAATTTCAACTTCAGGTAGTTTTTTATTTGATTTAGATAATAATCATAATGATTCTTTTTTATCTAAGAAAAAGAATATTAAAAAGAAAAAACAACCAAAAAAAATTTTTAAAGTTAATATTCCAAAAAAATCTAATTGTAAAAATAATAAGAGTAATACTTATAAATCAATTAAAAATAATAAAGATTTGTTTGATTTTGAAATTCCAAATTTTTTACAAGATCAATATGAAATATTAAAAATCGAAAATGAAATTAATAATTATGAAAATAAAGTTAAAAATTATTCAAATGAAGAAAAAGATATATTTTTAACATCGAAAGAAAATTTTATTATTTCTGTTATTAATAAATATAATCTTCCTTTATTTATTAATCACAATAATATCCAAAATTAAAATAATATCAAAGAATGAGATGACTTAATAATTAAATTTTTTTAAAATTTTATATAATGATTTTTGATGTAAAGATAATTGTTTAGATAATATTAAAATATATATTTATTTAAAAAATGAGAATTAAATTCATAAATTATTCTCTTTCCTTTTATTGAGTAATTGTAATGAGGAAAGAATATAAAATATTTTTATATTTAAATTAAATTAAACTATTTATTCCTTTATAAAATATTATGAAATAAAAACTATATAACAATATATTACAAATAAAAAAAAAAATTAAAAAAAAAAATATAAATAATTATTTTTAATTTTTAAAAATTAAATTCAAAAAAACAAAAAAAAAAAGCAAACAAAATGAAAAATCAAAAAGAAACAATTTCAAATTCTCTAACTTCAAACAACGAAAATATTTCAGAAAACCAAAATTTAATTTCAAACAATGAAGACAAAGAAATAATATCATTTAAAGAAGCCTTAAAAGGTTATAATAGAGAATTATTATTTTATGAAAAATTAGCAAGATCAGAACAATATAAAAAATGTTCATATGAAAAAGGAAAAATAGAACAAGAAATATATTTTTGTAAAACATGTTATGAAGAAACTAAAAAATACGGAGTAATATGTCTTGGATGTTATTTTCATTGTCATAGTGAACATGAAATAATAAATCTTTATTTTAAAAGAAATTTAAAATGTGATTGCGGAAATTCTCATTTTAATATTAATTGTAATTTAAATAAAGAAAAAGATTATGAAAATTTTTGTAATAATTATAATCATAATTTTGAAGGTAAATTTTGTTATTGTAATTTAGAAGATGATGGTAATGAAATGATACAATGTTTTTTTTGTGAAGATTGGTTTCATTTACTTTGTGTTAATATTTATTCTGGTAATAATAATTTAGATAAAGGAGAATTTGTTTGTAGAAATTGTTTAAATATGTTTAGTTTTTTATTTGAAAATTATGATATGAAAAAATTTGTTTTTGGTTTAATGAATTTTGAAGACAAAAATAAGAATATTAATATTAACGAAAATAATGAAAATAATAATTGTGAAAATAATAAAAATGATAATAGAAATAATTTACTTTTTGATAATGATTTTGGTAAAAAAAGAAAACATAATGAAATAGAAATTGAAAATGAAATTGATTTAAATAATAATATATGTAAATTAAAAAAAAGGGAATTTAATTTTGAAGAAAATAAAAAAATATTAAATGAAATTATATCAAATAAAAATGAAATTATAATAAGTACAAAAATATTAGAAAAAATATTATGTTATTGTGAAGATTGTAAATTATTATATAAAGGAAAAAATTTAGATTTCTTAAATACTAAAAATTTTTATACTGAATGGTATAAAAGAGTTTTATTTGAAGATAAAATAAATGAAGAAGTAGATAAAAATTCAGAAGAAAATATTGAAATATTAAATAATATTAATAATATTGATTTATTTAAAACAAAAGAAATTAAAGCTCTTGATGTAGAAAAGCAAATTGAACTTTCATTAGTAAGTAAAGAATTTGTAGAAGAATTTACAAAATATATTTATAATTTAAAACAAAATAAAGAAAAAAATAATTCAGATTTTATAATAACTTATGAAGATGTGAATGATTTTTTAATTAAATTTCAGTCTCATTTACTTAAATAATTTAATATTTTATAAAATAAAATGAATAAAAAAAATAAAATTATTTTATATAAAAAATTTTTAGTTAAAAAATTATTAATTAATAAAATCTAAAACACTACAAAATAATATGAAATAATATTAATTATAATTTAATAAAAGATAATATCATATTCTTCATATTCATCTTCTTTAATAATATTTTTAGGTTGAATAGTTTTAAAAGACTTAAAAGGAGCTTCAGTTTTTCTAGAATGAAGTATAATTTTTTTTGTTCTTTGTTCTGAATCAATTTTTAATTTTTCTCTATCTTCTTCAATTTTTCTTTTTTGTTCTAAATATTTAGTTTCTTTATTATATATTTTTCTTTCATTAATTAAATGAATAAATAATTTTGGATCTTCATTTTCAAATAATTCTAAATTATACATTAAATCAGTTATTTTAATTTCATAATTTTTTATTTTTAAAATACAATCTTTTGCAATATCATTCATATGTTTATCTTTATTTATTTTTGTTGATAAACCTTCAATTGATAAAATATCTAAATAAATATCTTTTAATAAATCTTCAGCAAATTCATTTTTTTTAACATTTGATGTTATAATATTATTTATTTTTTCTTCTTCTAAAACACATAATTTTTTTAAATTTTTTATTTCACTTTCATGAAATAATAATCTTTCTTTCATAGAAAAAATAGTATTATCAATTTCTTTTTTTTGTATAGATTGAATCAATTGAATATCCATAATTTCATTTAATAAAGTTAAAATTCTATTTTCTATTTCAGAAAATTTCATTGTCATAACTTTTGGGTCATTTAATAATTCTTTTAATTCAATTTCTTCATCTTTTTTTCTTTCTAAACAAAATTTATAATTATCAATTGTTTTAATTGTTAAATCACCAAAATTTGGTTTATTATTTGGATCTAAATTTTTAATATTACGATTAATAATTTGATTTTCAAATTTATCTTTATCAATTGGTATAATTTTAGTTACAAATTTACAAGATTCTCTTAATTCTTCTAAATTCAATAATATTTTTTCCATTTCATCTTCTATTGTTTTTTCTATTTTTTCTTCAATTTCTTTCTGTGTAAAAAATTCCTTACTTTTATTATAAATATCATTTAAAACTTTTTCTATTATTTTTAAACTTAATTTTTGTTCTTTCATATATTCTTCAAATGCTTGAGTTTTATTATTATAATTAATTTCAAGATTAGAAAGTTTTTTATTATTTTCATTTTCTAAATCAATTAATTTTTGACTTTCATTTTGTAAATTTCTAATAATATAATTATTAATACCAATATGTTTTGATTCATGTAAAAATGCATTAACAGACCCATCTTTATTAGTTAATCTATTTGCTTTTCTATTATTATAATCCATAATTTGAATTCTTGGTTGATATACTAAATTAAAATTTTTTTGATCATATGCAACTTTTGAATTAGAATTAAAAATATCTGTTGTAGAATCATAAATTGATTTTTTTATTTTTTTAACTGTATTATATAAATTAAAACTATTTGGATCATAATTTACAGATTTATATAATCTTCCACTAAGTATATTTCTACTTTTTAGTTTTTGATTATTATAATTATATGAATAATATGGATTTTTATTATTTGTTATTTCTGTATTGAATAATTTACCATTTTCATCAAAGAATGAATTTATATCTGGCGATGGTTCTATTATTAATTTTCCAATATGTTGTAATTTTGAATTAGACATTAAAAAATTTTTTTTTTCTCAATATAAATTGGTTTTATTTTTATTATTATAAATATATATTTTTATTTTTATTTTAATTTTTATTTTTTTTTAATAATTATAATTTTTTTATAATTTTTTTATTTTAATTCATTAAATAACTGTTTTAAAAATCAAATTAAATTGTTTATTAAAACTAATAATTAAAAATTTTTATTATTTGATAAAAGACTATATTCTATCTCAATCCTAAAATTCTTTTCAATTGAATTAAACCAATCTTTAAATTTATCTAATTGTGTTAAATCTAATCTAATTAATAAATTATTATAATCAAAATGTTTTAATCCTTTTTTATCTGCAATTTCATTAACTCCAGAAATAAAATTATTTAAATCTTTATTATTTGAAAAATTAGATATTAACTTCCCAATTTTATTCTTTGAATTAGAACTATTAAAATTAAAACCTTTATTTTTTAATTTAATATTAGTATCAATTTCATCAATATCAATTTTATCATTATCTTCTAAATCAATATCTTCATTTTCATTTGTTGCTTGAGTTGAAATATCCATTTCTTCAATTTGTTTCATAACTTCAGTAATACTTGCATTACTTTTTCTTTGTAAATTCCCAATATTACTAATTCTAGAAGTATCATTATTACTATTAGACATATTTATAATATCATTATCTAATATGTAATTACTTAAATTTTCAATTGTATTATACCATAAATTTACCCAAGCATAAAAATTAAATTTAAATGCAGAAACTTGTAATTTAATATCATAATTTATATCTTCATTACTATTAAAATTAATATAATAAAAAAAGTAATTTTCACCTGCTTTCCTTTCAAATTTCTTTTCTTCATTTGGAAAAGTTACTTTTTTTTTTACAATAGAACTAAATTCAATATTATAATTTCTCGCATTAATAAAAGGACCAATTTTCATTGATTTTAAATGAAAATAATTAGAAGAATAAAAATAATTATTATCATGTAATAAATTATATAATATATTCTTCATATTGAAATTTCTAACTTCAATATTATTAACAGAATAATAATTTTGTAAAATTTTAGGAATATTCTTAATATAAGGTTTAGAAAAATTCATAGATAAAAACGCTTCAAAATACTCAATATATCTAATTTGAGAAGGAATAGTAACACCCTAATAAAAAAAATTAAAAAAATAAAATAAAAAAAATATAAAAAAAAATAATATTTTACTTTTGAATTAACACTTCTTAATTTACCAAAAATTTTCAAAGCCTCATCACTATTTTTACATAAACCTGAAAATATCATATAACAAACAATCATAACTCCAGTTCTTCCTTTTCCTGCTTTACAATGAATTGCACATAATGCATCAGGATTCCTTATTAAATATAAACATATATCAATACAAAATTCTAATATTAATTTAATTGGACAAGGTTCATGATCAATAAAGGGAAAAATTGCAATTTCTTTCCCATTAAATAAATTTTTATTATAAATTCTATTTTCTTCAAGACATAAATTATAAATTTTATACTTTGAATGATATTTATTTAAAAATGATTTAATGTCATTTATATTATTTCTATAAATTGACTCACATCCAGTTGAAGGATATCCCATTGCTAAAGTATGTTCTGTTATATATGATAAATCCAAATCGAATAAATTATTATAAATTCTATGTTTTTTTTTACTTACTAAATGTTTAATTATATTTGAAAAATTTGGGATTAAATTTGTATTTAATTCTCCTTCTGATGGACCATTTGGAGTTTTTGATATTTTGTCTTTTAAATTATTTAAGTTTATTGGTTCTTTTTTTTTATTTTATATAAAATGTTATATATTATTTTTTTTTTTATTTTTACCTTTTGTTATTTTATCGTATAATGTTGGCTCGTTATTTTCATTGTTTTGAATGTAAATTTTGTTTATTTCATAGTCAAATGTATATTGAATTTCAGGACGGTTATTATTTCGAAAAATATTCTCTGAGGTTTCATCTAGTTTTATATCATCTGATATATTAAGAAAATTTTCCATTTTTATTTTTTTATTTAATTAAGTAAGTATGATAAAGTATTTTTTTTTTTTGTAAAAAATAATTAAATTAATTTTTTATTTTTTATTTATTTTTTTATTTTTTTTTTTACTTTTTTGATTTTATTATTTATTTTATTTTTTATTTAATATATCACTTCTTTTTTCAAAATGATATCTTTCATCAATTTCATCTAAAATTGCATTTTCTTCAAAATCATCAATATCATAATTTTCATAAAAATCATTTTTATTATTATAATTATTTTCCATTTTATTAACTATATTTCTAATTAAAGGCATTTTATTTTTATCAAGTAAAAATTTATTAAATTGAATAATATTATTATTTCCTTTTAAACTCTCCATATATTTTACTAATTCTAAATTTTGATAAAAAAGAAAAAAATTATCAAGTCTTAATTCTTCATTTTCAGGAAACTCAAAATTAAATTGTTTATATTTTTCAAAATAATCATTTAAAATATATTCATAATCATCTGGTGAAGGAACTTCCATTGTTTCTAATTTTTTAATTAATTGATTTCTTAATTCTACAATTCGATTATTTGATATTGGTTTATGAAAATCGTTTCTTATTTGTGATATATAATAATCTCTTATATCATTTTTATGTTTTTGTAATAAATAAGAACGAAATGCTTTTTGGATTTTTTTAATTGAAAATATTACATCTAATTTAATATTTTTTTCTTTTAATTTATTTTCTAATTTTGATATTTCTTTTAATTTTTCTTTTTCTTTCTTATTTTCTATTTTTTTTTGATAATTATGATATGCAATTTGAATTTTTCTTGCTGCTTTATTTTTATTAAATAATTCTAATTCATTTAAACCTCCTTGTATATTTTTATTTTTAATAAATTCCATTAATCTTTGATTTTCTTCTATTCTTTTTATTACTTCATCTCTTTCTTTATTTATTCTATTAATTTCATCTTTATTATTCATTTTTTAATTTAATTTTTCTTATTTTATTCAATCTAAAATTTAAAAGTTAAAAAATATAATAATAATATATAAAATTTAAATATTTAAAATAGTTAATAAGAAATAAACAAAAATATTAATTTTATTTAACAAGTTAAAATTTATATTAATATGCTAAAAATTTTTTAATAAATTTAAAACCATTTTTTATTAATTAATATATAACTAAAAAACAATTTCCAATAAAAAAAAAAAAATCAATCAATCAAAAATCTCAGTAATATAAACAATTTCAGCCCTAGTATTATTATTCCTACAATGAATAAGTAAATAAAATTCTTTTTTATTACTCATATCAATTTTAATCCTAACACTTAAATCAGAATCATTAAGATAATATCTCAACTCACCATTTTGAAATCTAATAGTAATATAATCACCACCTTTAAGTGGTCTTTCATCTTCTTTTTTAAATAAATATTTCCATTTATTATTCAAAGTATAAAATTGAACTAAATCTTCTAAAATACAATAAATATCATATAAAGGACAATTCGCATCAATTTCATCATCACCAATACTTTTATCAAAAGTAATTCCAGTTCTAACCCAATCAGCACTTTTAAAATAAATTTTAGCTTCGAAATTTTTTGGTAAAGCAACATTACTAATATTATAAATTTGAGTAGTATAATTTAATTTATTTTTAAATATATAACATTTTTTATGTAAATCTCTTTTATTTGGTTCTTGTAAACAATTATAACAAATTGGCTTTTGACATAAACACATTCTTAAATTTTCACTTGAACCACAAATTGAACATTTTAATATATAAAATGACTTTCTATTATAATGTTCTTCTAAATGAGATGCAAAATTTTTTCTTAATATTTTTGCTTTACAAAAACCACATTCGAAATGTGAATAAAAACAATTTATTAAAATATGTTTTTTTAAATCTGAAAATTTACCATAGTAAATACAAGGATAATTTGGACATTTTAATTTTTGATATTCACATTTTCCTTCATGATCTAACGTGTCCCAATATTTTGATATGTAATTACAATCTGGATTATTTTTACATTTTATTTCCACTACATTTAATAATTTTCTTATGTTTAATTTTGCTTTTTTAATTTCGAATATTTGACAATTATTTGGACATTTTTTTGATTTTATATATGGCGATATACATTCGTCACAAAAAAGATTTTCACATTGAGTACATTCAAATGGGTTTTGTAATAATTTTGAACATATTGGACATTTTATTATATCATATATTATTTGGATTTTTTGTAAATTTACTATTCTATCTTCTGAGATTCCTCCTTGTAATGATATTGGTTCTATTTTTTCTAAATTTGTTGAGAAGTTATCTTCCATTTTTTTTATTTTTATTTGAATTTTTTTTTATTTGAGATTATTAATAATTAAAGTTATATTTGGTAATAAAATTAAATTTTTTTTTTTTAGGTTAATTTAAAAGTACTTTGAAATAAATATAAAATTTGATTATAAATTTTCAATAATAATAAAAATAAGTAATTTAAGAATATATAATGATTTTTATTGATAATATATTAATTAAGATTTTAAAATAGTAATGATTAAATCTTTTAAAAAAAAAATAAAAAAAAAATATTTAGAATAGTGAAAAAAATAAAACGAAAAATAAGGGTAAAAATAAATTATATATTTAAAAATAGTTATTTCTTATTTAAAAAGAGCTATATAAATACAATTTTTAAATTAATAATATCTACAATTTGCAAGAATAATTATAAAGAAATTGGATATATTTTTATAAATAATAATATAATATTTTCTTTTAATTCACATAATTTTTATCTCTTTTCAAAATTAAACAATTAATAAATATAAAAGAAAGTTTTTTAATATAAAAATAAATAAATTTTATTTAATTTATAAAAAATATCATTTAATAATTGAATATTAACAAAAAAAAAAATATAAAAATTAAAAAAAAATATAAATTAATCTCTCTATAAAATTTTTTAATATACAACTTACTTTTAAAAATTAGAATATTTTAAAAAAAAAAAAAAACAAAAAAAAAAAAAATGAATTATTCTCAAAAACCTCAAGTAAATAAAAAAATATAACCAAAAACAAAAAAAAAAAATTTAGCAACAAAATCTCAATACATCAAAATACAAAACAGTTCTATGTAAACACTTCAATAGTGAAAAAGGATGTATATTAGGATTTAAATGTCAATTCGCCCATGGAATAATAGAATTAAGACAACCAAATAGAATAAATGAAAATGATGGTAAAAAAAAAGGACCAATATTAGAAAATTATAAAATAGTAAAATGTAAATTTTGGGAAAAAGATCATACATGTAAATATGGATCTTTATGTACTTTTGCTCATGGTAATGAAGAATTAAGAACTAAAAGTGATAATATTTTACAAGCGAGAGTACAAGGTTTTTTACCTTTAAATAATATTAATAATAATTTTAATTATGTAAATAATTTTATGAATCCTTTATTTTTTGGAATGAATAATAATAATATTAATCAACAAATTTTTAATTCGAGTTATCATAATTTTAATAATGAAGTTACTAATAATAATTTTGATAGTGTTAATTATAGTAATGGAGGAAATAATATTAGTAATAATAGTAATAACGAACAATTTGATTTAAATTTTTTTGATTTAAAAGGGATATTTAATTCTCCTTAATTAAATATTTAAATTTTTTAATTGAGTTATAATATTTGCTTTTTAATTATGAATTTAATAATCGTTATTTCATTAATGATTTTAGTTTTAATATAAGATATTGTTAATTTATAGTAATATTATGAAAACCTTTTTATATAAATTTTATTAAAAAATTCTTTTTATTTTATTATAATTTAAATTAAAAATTCACTTTTTAAGGTAAGATTTAAATAAATATTAAAATGGTAGAAAAACATTTAATTTTATAAATAAAATAATTATATCTAACAAATCATTATTTAATGTTTATATATAATAAATACTATTGCTAAAGATATAATATAAATAGTTTTGATATAAATTATAAAATCATTCCTTAATTAAATAAAAATTAAAAATCTGTACTAATATATTCAAATAAAAAAATAAAATAGTGAATCAAGTTTAATTAATAACAATTGAATTAAATAATATATTTATTATTTACTTAATATATTTATTCAAAATGGATTTTAAGATAATAATTCTTTTATCATATCTTTCTCTTATATGTACTCAATTAACAAACAATGAACTATCATATATAAAAAATTATATTTTTTCAAATCAAAACCAACAAACCGGTCTTTTTTTCGAAGAGAAAAAAAATCCATTAAAACACACACGTCAATCAATAGAATCATTATTAATTTTAGAAGAACAAATTCCAAATAAAGAAAATATATGTAAAACAATATCAAATATTAAAGAAGTCAACTATGACATTATTAAAATAAATTCAGATTTAAAATGTAAAAATGATTTTTCTTCAAAATTTAACCCAAATAAAACAACAAATTCAATTGAAGAATTATATTATGATTTTAAATCCGCTGAATTACTAAATGATAAATCTTTAAAAGAATTATATAAAAGTTCAAAAGAATTTTTATCAAATAATAAATTTTCTAAATTCAAAAATGAAAAAAGAAAAAAAAGTATTTTTGCAACTTCATTAGGAATTGAAATTTTTTCAATAGCATATGAAAAATTTTCAGAAGAAAAAAATGATATTCAAGAAAATTTAAAAGAAATAATTAATAGTCTCCAATCAGCACAAACTGACCTTTCTGATAATATTGTACTTTTTTCAGAAAGAAATATTTCTATATATAAATTGAATAATCATGTGTTAAAAGCAATTAAAGTAAGTAAAAAAATATCTTCTATTAAAAATTTCAATGATTATTTATTTAAAACATTAAATTATTTCAAAACATTTAAATATGAATTTGTTAATTGTATTGAAAGTTTATATTATCTTTTAGATATATATAAAAATTTAGAAAAAATTCCTTTAATGTCATTAGAGAAAGATACTTTAAATTATATTAAAGAAAAAAAATTTAAATTAAACTTTATAAATGTATTTGGAAAAGAAATTAAAATAAAAAATACTATAATAACATATGAAATAATTGAAGATAAAGAAAAAAATACAATATCAGAAAAAAAAAATACAAAAAAATCAAGTTATGATTTAGATGATGATGTTGAAGAAAAAACAAAAGATAATAAAATAGAAAAGAAAAAAAAAGAAGTTTCTTTAGTATCAAATATTGATTTAGATATTTCAGATATGATACAATCACCAGGATATTATAAATTAAATTTAGAAATGAATAATCAACAATTTGATTTAAAAGAAAAAGAAATTTTAACAATTCAAGCATTTAATGAAGTAAAAATTGATTACTTAGAAATTTTATTAGAAGATAGAATTACAAATAGTAAAAAAGAAGATGAAATAAAAATAAATTATCCAAGTAGAACAGGAAGAAATTTTAAAGCAACACAAGATGATATAATAAGAATAAAAATAAAATTAAATTTTAATGACAATAAACCAATGAAATTAGAACAATTATTTTTAAGATTAAAACATAATGATTTAAAAAAATCTTTTGATTCATATTCTCATTTTTATAATGAAAAAAATGGTTTATATTACATTACTTTTGAATTAGATGATCCAGTTAAAATGGAAAGTTATAATGGAAAATATACTTTATATATTTATTTAAGTGATCGTTCAATTGAAAAACCAATTATTTGGAATTTTGGAGATATAGAAATTAAATTTCTTAAACCTCAAAATATAAAAGATGCGGAACCTTCATATTTTAATATTCAAAAACCTAAAATGGAACCTACTTTTAATGAAGAGACTAGTTTAGATAAAAATAAATTTTTTGGAATTCTTTTTTCTGTAATGATTATTTTATGTTGTTTTGTACTTTTTGGTATATTGAATTATAATAATTTTGTTAATTTACAAAATTTTCCAAAAGAAAAAATTGGAAGTTTATTTAATATATTATTTGTTATGTTTGTTATTTGTATTGCTTATGTTTTAGTTTTGTTTTGGGTTAAATTAAATATTTTACAAACTTTTGGTATTTTTGTTATTATGTTTATTCCAGGGGTTACTATTGTTTATCAAGCTATGAAAAATTTAAAAGTTGATATTTAAAATAAAAAAGAATTATTATTATTATTTAAAACTATATTTTTCTAAATTTGAAATATTTTAATTAATTTAAATACTATTTTTTAATCATTGTTAAATTATAATATAATAAAATATAATATATATTTTTATATATGAAAATATAAATTATTTTCAGATAGTATTAAAATTATATTTAATAATTGATATATTTTTGTATTTTTTCTTTATTTATTAAAATGGGTTGCCATTCCGGAATAGGATGGCTCCCCACAACAAGTTAAACTTGTTTAAATAATGAATTTTAAGTTTTAAATAATGAATTTTATTTCATCATTTTAATTTTTTTATAAATATTTATATACCATATTTTATAAATTTTTTATGGGTATAAAAAATTAAATATAAATTAAATTTAAAAATTGAAATATTGGAATATGGAATTTTACTCAATTATTATCAAATTTGAATATATTATTTAGCCTATTGGGTTGATTCTTTTGTTGAAAATTATATTATAATTTCTTATTTTATAACACAAAATTATCTTTTCATAATACATTTATTGTTATTTTCCTATCATTTATATAAAATCATTATTTTATTTTATTGTATTTATTTTTATAATTTATTTTCATATTATTATTCCATCTACTTTCAAAATAATTTATATAATATTGAATATATTAAACAAATAATTAAAAGATATATATTTAATAAATAACATATAAATATTTAAGAAAAATACATCAAATAACACAAAAAATTTTATTTTTTTTTATTTTTTTAATATCCTCAAATAATAGACAATAAATAAGAATAAAATTTTAAAAATATATTAAAATTAAATAACATAAAGTTACAATATTTTCAATTAGATTATTTTTATTTGAAAATGTAAGTTATATTTAAATTTATAAGATTCATTTATTAAATAATTTGAATATAATTCTAATGTATTTTTATTTTTAATACATAAATAACAATTATATATTACTCCTTTTAATTCATAATCGAGATTTGCATTAATAATAAATTCTAATAAATAACCATTATTTATTTTTTTAATTTTATCAAAAATATAATTACATTGAAATATTTTTTCATCATCATCAATAAATGCATCTATAGGAATAAAAGATGGAATAAAAAAATAATTCTCATTTATATCATTAATTACATTTTCATTATCACAAATTATATACAATTTCAATTTCAAAAATTCATTTTCATAAATATTATTAATAACAAATATTTTATTTTCCTTTTCAAAAACTCTTTTATCAAAATTATACCAAATCTCAAAATTCTTTTCCTCAAAATCCATTATAATTTAAAAAAAAAACATCCAAAAAAAAATAAAAAAAAAAATAAATTTAAAAAAATAATTAACTAAAAAAAAAACTGCTAAACTAAAAAAACTCAAAAAAAAAAAAAAAATAAAATAAAACAACAAAAAAAATTCAAAAAATAAAAAAAAAAAAAAATATAAAAAAACCCATCTAAAAAAACTTTTATTTTTTTCCTTCCCCACCTTTACTTGAAATCTCCTTAGTAGCATAAGGGCTTTTTCCATTCATAGCATAATAATAATCTGCATATTTAACAACATCAGAAGTAACTTTTGCCATTCTGGGATTAGTATTTAATCCTCCTTCATTAATATCCCAACCAAATTCTTGATTATGAGTCATTGGCCATTTATATTTCTCATTTGGATTTTTTGAATATTGAAATTTAATTTTATCTAATATATCATTTGGAATTTTTTTTGATTTTTCTTCTAAATTTAATGCTACTGGTATCATATTACAAGGTTTTTCTGGAATTGTTTTTACTATATTTTTATATTTTATTTTTTTGTATTATATAAATATTTATTTACATGTTGTTAAATCTAAATGAAAATTTTTGTTTAAACGAAAATATTTGTTATCTCTTTTTATAATTTCGTTTACTAATGCTGATTGTTCTATTGATGATTTTTTGTCTCCTTTTGATGTTTCTGCTTTCATTTTTTTTTTTATTTTTTATTTTTTGTTAAAAAGTTATATATTTATTTAATTATAATATTTTATTTATTTTTTTTTTTTTATTTTTAAATATATTCAAGTATTAAATTATAAGTTTTAAAAGGATATATATAATTAAAATATCAATTTTATTAAAAATAAAAAAATGTAATCTTAAAATATAAATTTTTTTAAAAATTATAATTTACAATAATGAAAACTACAACTGTAATAATATATTTATTTTTTCTTATACTTTCAATAATAGAATTGATAATTATAATGTAAAAGATTTTCCAGAATTTCATGATAAAAGAATAAAATTTGATATTTGTAGTATATTTGCTTCTTTATTTCCAATTTTATTCATAATGTCTCTTTTATGTGGTCCATGCTGTTTATGTATATATATAGTAATATTATTCACTGCCTCAATTGCAGCTATATATTATACAATTGTTTCATTTTATTTATATTTTGCTTATAATGGAGGAAATAGAATAAAAAATAGAACTATACGTATTTTATTATGGATGTCACTTATAAATTTCTTGATAAATTTTATTTCTAATTGTTGTTGTTCAAATCCAACTTCTTCTTATCGAAATAGAAATTCAAATGTTTTTGAAATTGATGAACAAAGAATTCCTTTATTATCAAATCAAGTAGTTTAAAATATTGAAAAAAAAATCTTTTTTTTTTAAAAATAAAATCAATTAATTTAAAAATTATTAAAAATAATAATCAATTAAATTGTAAATATAACAAAAAAGAAAAAAAAAAAAAAAAATTAATATGTCAGAAAAAAAAACTCCTCAAAATCAATTATCCCAAATATCAGAAGAACCAAAAAAAAATAAAAAAAAACCCAAAAATAAAAATTCCAAATCCTCATCATCAGAACACGAATCAAATTCCAAAGATCAAAAAAACAAAAAAAACCAAATATTACTAAAAGACTTAATAGCAGAAAATTTCGTAACATTAACAATGATAGGTAAAGGTGCATTTGGTCAAATATATTTATCATACGACATGCGTGACAATATAGAAGTATCAATAAAAAAAGAAATAAAAAGAGCCCAAAAACAACCTCAATTAAAAACAGAAGCAAAAATATATCAAAGTCTCTTAAATATAAATTCCCAAGATATAAGTGGAGCTAAAGCATTATCACAAGATGAAATACAAGGTGTACCTCATTTTTATGGTATGGGTGAATTAGTCGATTGTTTTTATTTAATAATTGAATTTTTAGGTCCTAATTTAATAGAATTATTTAATTATTGTGGTTATCATAAATTTACTATTAGTACTGTTTGTTTACTTGCATTACAAATGATGAATAGAATTGAATATTTACATAAACATAA
>JAEEGL017456774.1_pt1 | contig 25591 bp, 26 predicted proteins | sample 9134231 | NCBI WGS metagenome assembly JAEEGL01 (sample SAMN16246548, study PRJNA631951) | gut metagenome | biome: gut microbiome; feature: rumen; material: fiber-attached | host: Bos | place: Iran: Karaj | collected 2018-10
CACGGTATAGAGAATAAAACAGATGAAACAGTGGAACTTGTGGCTGTGATTGTATACGCATAGGAGAATACAGTGAAATTTCATATACCGGTAAAAGTTTTTGATGAAAATGATTGTGTAAGGAAGCATTCAGCTGAGATCGCGTCCTTCGGCAAGAAAGCTCTGATCGTAACTGGAAAGAACTCGGCACGCGTTAACGGCTCACTTGATGATGTCATCGAAGCATTGAAGAATGAAGCTGTTGAGTATCAGCTGTTTTCCGATGTGGAGGAGAATCCATCGGTAGAAACAGTGTTTGCGGCTGCCAATAAATACAGATCGGAAGATATTGATTTTGTTATAGGAATAGGCGGAGGTTCGCCTCTTGATGCGGCCAAGGCTATAGCTTTGGCATTGAAACATCCGAAAGCCGATCTTTCATATCTTTATGACAAGGAAAAAGATCCTTCGGCTCTTCCTGTCATCTGCGTACCGACTACCTGCGGCACCGGGTCCGAAGTAACGGGAGTATCCGTACTTACACGACATGATAAGAAGACCAAGATATCAATGGTACATAAGGTGTTTCCGGACCTGGCGCTTGTAGACGGGAAGTATCTTGATTCTGCTCCACAGAGTCTGATAGTCAATACTTCCGTTGATGCGCTGGCGCATCTTTACGAGAGCGTGCTCAATGCAAAAGTAAATGATTATGTCAGAATGACAGCTTATGCAGGTCTTAAATGCTGGGCGAAAACAAAAGATGTACTGAACGGAAAGCGGAAGCGCAGTACTGAAGATAATGCGCTTCTGATGCGTTCATCTCTGTTTGCGGGAATGTCGATAGCCCAGAGCGGTACATCACTTCCTCATGCTTTGAGTTATGCTCTTACTTATGATCTGAAGCTGCCACACGGAAAAGTAGTAGGTTATTTTCTTCCGGGCTTTCTTGCAGCCGCGCCCGCAGAACAACGTGACGAACTCTTAAAGCTTTCAGGTTTCGAAGATCAGAAGGAATTTGATTCATTTATATTTGGCTTGTTCGATGATATCAATGTACAGGAAACAGAACTTCAGAGAGCCGGTGAACTCGTATCGGCGAACAGAGCCAAAATGGAGTCGGCTTCGTTTTATGTTGATGATAAAGTGCTTGAGAGTATTTTAAAATACAGGTGATTGTCTGATTATTTCTTATTCCCGGCTAACACGGCCCATGATTTTAATGCTTGTGTTAGCCTTTTTTCCCGATTTTCATAAGCTATAAGCCTTGCTTGACTGACACAATCTTCGGTTTTGGCTTTTGAGTTAGCCAAAGCCGGCGGATTTCATGTCTTTTAAGCCGATTTCAGCTAACACATTGTTCGATTATTCGCCTTGTGTTAGCCACTGGCCCAAAACAGTGAAGCGTAGAAACAGCAGCAATATAAGTGACAGGGGAAAATGCTGTTTTCGGACGGTATGAAAAGCAGAAACCAACCGGAGAACCGTCCCCGTGATTGGGTATTGACAAAGATAACGACTTGGTGTATTGTATGTATTACAAGGAGTAATACAACGAATACAAGAGATACAATCCAAGGAGGTATAGATATGGAAAGAAAGACAGATAAAAAACAGTTTGTGATATATCTGGCAGTGGCTTTCGGGCTGGGCTGGATCATACAGATCATAGCAAGTTTGTTTGCACTTAAGGGTAATGTGAGTATGTTTGGCTATCTTATGATGGGATGCATGTTCGCACCGCTGATCGCGACGCTGGCAGCGGGGATTCCTTTTAAGGGCATGGGCTGGATCCCTCATCTTAAGGGAAAGATCAGATGGATATTTATTGCTATACTGGTGCCGGCAATTTTGCATCTGGCAGGTGCCGCACTTTATTTCCTGATCTTCCCGGGACAGTTTGATCCTGAACTTAACTTAATGAAGGATTCACTTGGTGAAGCCGGAATGGCACAGCTTGCGGCACAGGGGCTTACACTTGAAAAATATATCATCATAGGCGTCGTACAATCATTGACAACAGCGGCATTCATTAATATGTTCTTTGCCATCGGTGAAGAAACAGGCTGGAGAGGAGCGATGTATCCTTATCTTAAGGAACGCTTCGGAAAGAACAAAGGCCGCATCATCGGCGGTATCATCTGGGGCGCATGGCACTGGCCCTGCATGCTCCTTGCAGGATATGAATACGGTATGAATTACATCGGTGCACCTGTTCTCGGTCTAATAGTATTCTGCCTCTCTACAACACTTATGGGCATACTTGTAGATATGACCTATGAGAAGACCGGTACTATCTGGGGAGCAGCACTGTTTCATGGTGCCATAAATGCCTGGACAATATATGCCTATCTTCTCAAACCTGAATTTGCAGACCGCTCAATCTTCGGACCGTCTATGGTCGGACTGATCGGAATGGTACCGATGGCTGCGCTCGCGATAGTAATGTCCTTAAAGAAAGGAGCTGAAAATGCTTAAGATAAACAACTACTCAAAATCCTACGGCGGTGATAAGAAAGCTGCCGACAATGTAACGCTTCATGTTGAGAGCGGAGATATTTACGGCTTCATAGGACACAACGGTGCCGGAAAATCCACCACCATACGTGCGGTTGTGGGCGTGCTTGATTTCACCGAAGGCGAGATCCTGATAGACGGACATTCCGTAAAAACAGAGCCTATGGAATGCAAAAAGGTCACTGCTTATATACCCGACAATCCGGATCTCTACGAAAACCTCACCGGCATACAGTACCTGAATTTTATCGCAGATGTATTTGATATAAGTGAAAAAGAACGTAAGGAAAGAATAGCAAAATATGCAGGAACCTTTGAGATCACGGATTCCTTAGGTGACTTGATCAGCTCCTATTCGCATGGTATGAAGCAGAAGCTTGCGATCATCTCGGCACTTATACATGAACCCAAGCTTATGGTGCTCGACGAACCCTTTGTCGGTCTCGATCCCAAGGCAACATTTGCGCTTAAAGAGATAATGCATGAAATGTGCGCTAAAGGTACCGCGATTTTTTTCTCGACACATGTACTTGATGTGGCAGAGAAGCTCTGCAATAAAGTAGCTATAATCAAAAAAGGCAGGATAATAGCAAGCGGTACAATGGAGGAACTTACGGAAGGACACTCACTTGAGGAAGCTTTCCTGGAGGCAGAAAAATGAATAAAGCTATAATACTTCTTAAGAACCTGCTCTTATCAACGAGCCAGTTCAATATATTCCGTTATACTACGGACAAGAAAAAGAAAGGCAACGTGATCGGCAACACCATCGGCATGACCATACTCTTTGCCATGCTGATGGCTTACTGTATCGCACAGTGCATAGGATACGGAAAGCTGGGACTTTCAGAGGCAACTCCCGTTCTCTGCGCACTCCTGATCTCCGCACTTGCTTTTGTTTTTACCTTCCTTAAGACCAACGGCTACCTGTTCAATTTCAAGGAATATGACATGCTGATATCACTGCCCTTTGATATAAAGACCGTGGCAGCCTGTAAGTTTCTTTATATGTATATAAAGAGTCTGCCCTGGTATCTCAGCATCTCTGTTGCAATGCTCATAGGATACAGCATATTCGCGGGATTTTCGATTGCGACTACGATACTGTGGTTACTGCTTTCTTTATGCCTGCCGCTGATACCCATGGTACTTGCTTCTTTCCTGGGCTTTATCATCGCAAAGATAGGTTCGTATTTTAAAAAGACAAATATTGTGCAGACTATACTCACGTTCATTCTTATAATAGCTGCCTTTATGTCACGCTTTGTGATCGAGTCGGTATTTAAGAACGGTCAGGTCAGAGACGTCCTTGAACAGTCGAAAGCAGCTACGGAAGATGCAGCCGCCATATATCTGCCTGCAGACTGGTTTGCAAAGGCAGTAAATGAGCTTTCGGTTACCGCAGCGATGCTCCTTATTATTGTAAGTATCCTTTTGTTCGCTGTTGTTTTTGCCATAGTGGGCAGGTATTACAGAAGCCTTAATTCGGCGCTAAGATCCCATGCGGCATCCGGCGAATATACCATGGGTGCGCAGAAAAAGAGTTCGGTCGTCAACGCTATTGCATTTAAGGAGTTTAGGCGGATGACGGGATCAACGGTATATCTTACAAATGCAGGAGTAGGAGAGATACTGGTCAGCCTGCTGGCGGTACTTTCATTGGTCTTCGGCTTTGACAGGCTGGTGTCGACGGTAACGCAGAATGCTCCGATAGATCCGGCGATATTGCGTCCTGCAATACCTTTTATCATTTACTTCTGTCTGGGTATGATAAGTACCTGTGCATGTTCGCCTTCACTGGAGGGTAAGAATTACTGGATCGTTCAGAGCCTTCCTATATCAAAGAAGACGCTGTATCAGGGAAAGATGCTTTTTAATATGTATCTGACAGTACCTTTTATGGCTTTTGCTACACTGTGTATATGCATATCCGCAAAAGTATCCTTGCCCGATATGTTGTTATACCTTATACTTGGATTTGTGCTCTGCGCACTTTCCACGACCTGGGGCTGCATCTGCGGAATCCGGCATATGAGACTCGATTGGGAGAATGAAGTGGAAGTCGTTAAACAGGGCGCAGGAGTAGGTATATATTTATTCACAAACATGATCACTACAATGGTACTCTGCGTCGGCAGCGTATTTCTGGGCATGCGTATGGATCACAGGATCCTGGCCGGGATAGTAATAGCAGTTATATCGCTGCTTACGGTACTTTGTTATAAACTTGTAATGAGATTGGCAAAATAAGAAAGGAGGGCGAGGTATGATAATACGTATAGATGAATTATCGGATGTTCCGATCTATCAGCAGATAAGGAATCAGATAGTTATGGGAATATCGGACGGTACACTCGCTGCAGGTGAGCAGCTTCCGACAGTGCGCGCCCTTGCTCTTGAAATGGGCATCAATACCATGACGGTGAGCAAAGCATATCAGCAGCTGAAGATGGAAGGTTATATCATGACCGACCGCAAGAACGGAGCCAGAGTCCGCAGTAATATAGAAAAACAGGGAAATATGAGCGAGGGAAACAAGACAGAACTGAAGCGCATAGTGTCCGAAGCAAGACTGTCGGGAGTTCCGAAGCAGGAGATAATAAAACTTGTAGAAAAATTCTACGGAGGTAAGTGATATGGGTTTATTTTTCGGACTGACAATGTTCATATGTATCGAATCGGTTCTTCTGATCTATCTCTTTTATTATCCGAAGAAATGGAAAGAGAAGAAGATAATTCTCGGTGTGAAGAAACGTAAAGAGTTTTCCGAGCCCGGAGTTGAAGAAAAGATAACGGAAATAGTTGAGAAGGCGCATAAACAGGCTGTTTATATTACTGTAGGCTGCAGCCTTATAGCTGTGGCACTGTTATTTCTCAAGGGATTTGCATTGCAGACTTTTATCTGGACATGTTTCATCTTTGCGGCCCTGATCGCTGATATGATGCCGTATCTGATGGGACATAAACAACTGATGGCGCTCAAGAAAGAAATAGGTCTGTCATCGGAAAAGGGAGTCAGCTATGTTGATATTTCCAACGCCGGAAGGATCCATGCATTAAAACCCGTAAGCGTGCTTGTTCCGAATATCGTATGTCTGATGATCGTACTTGTGGCATTCCTGATCGACCTTGGAGTGATTGCAGTACCCGGCTATGAGGCTGCAGGCCTGCTTGCAGCAGTAATGAGCCTGACTTTCTGGCTTGTGGGTATACTCATCACTGTTTTTGCCTTTGTGATGGATAATTTCAGAAGCGAAGTGATAAGCAGCGACAGCGATGTTAATGCGAATTACAACCGTGCGAAGAAGATGAACATGGCAAAGCTTTATGTACTGTTCATCTGGATCAATACGATATATACGGCAGTAAACGAAGCCGGTATGGTTATCGGTTTTACCGATATGTGGCTCATGATATCGATCGTGATATATCTGGTCTTATTGATGGGCGGAATAATAGTATTCGTATATTATGACAGAAAGATAGACGCACTCTATCAGAAGGAAACCGAGATAGTGGAGGACGATGATGAATACTGGATCGGCGGAATGATCTATTACAATCCAAAAGATAAACGCCTGAATGTGGAAAAGCGCATGGGTGTGGGCGGTACCGTAAATATGGCACATCCCGTCGGTAAGCTTGTGAGTGTGGCTCTTGTACTCTGTATCATAGGAACATTCTTGTCTATCGTATGGATAGGCATGGTGGAGGCAACGCCTATAAGACTCAGCAATGAGGACGGTAAAGTGATCTGCCATCAGTTAAGAGATGAATATGTGATTCCCGTTTCTGATATAGAGAGCGCAGAATACGGAGAAGACCTGAAGCCGCTTAAGCTGATGCGGACTTCGGGCGTGGGTATGGATACGCTGCTGAAAGGTAATTTCTCAGCAGAAGGACATGCAGGCTGTAAAGTATTCCTGAATCCCCAGAATAAAGCATATATAAAGATCGTGACAAAGAGCGGACAGATATATTATGTAGGTGGTGTTGACGCAGCGCAGACGAAAGAGGTTTTCAATACTCTGAAATGATACGGAAAGGAAAAGTGTAATGGATGCTTTTGATGAATTGAAAGAGGTGGTACGCAGGCTTCGTGCAGAGGACGGCTGTCCATGGGACAGGGAACAGACCCACGAAAGTCTGAAGCCTGCATGCATAGAAGAGGCTGCTGAAGTGATCTGCGGTATCAATGTATATAACAGGAGTGGTAATGCGGAGAATCTGAAAGAAGAACTTGGAGATCTGCTCCTGCAGATCATGATGCATTCGCAGATTGCAGAGGAAGAAGGCATCTTTACGATAGAAGATGTAATACGCGGTATCAGTGAAAAGATGATCCGCCGTCATCCCCATGTTTTCAGTGATGCAAAAGTAAACAATTCCTCCGAAGTACTTCTGAACTGGGAAGAAATAAAAGCAAGAGAAAAGGAAGGCAAGGAAGACGTAAGTAGCTATCTGTCGGAAGCCTTCGACGAGTCAGTAGAGCTGATCGAAAAAGCGAGGAAGAGGAAATTTCAGAGTAAATAAAAAAAATCTCATAAAGGAGATTCTTTAATGGTAAAGAGTACTGCTGAAGTTAAACTTATGAAAGATGAATACGCAGGCTTTTATTCCTGTGGTCTGACCATGCTCGGAAGCTCTACTATGAGGAGGTTTACGGAGACAGAAAAAACAGAGAATACGCTGATCCTTAAATCTGAAGACGGACTTAAACTGAAAACGGAAACAAGAAAGAGTCCGTATAGTGATTCATATGAGATACAGACAGAATTAATCAATAATTCTGAAGCTGAGATCACAATGGAGATGATCACATCATTCCTGTTTCCCGATATCAAAGCGGATAAGATACACAGGATACTGTCTTTCTGGAGTGCAGAGGGCAGAGTTAAGACCGATGTGCTTGCTGATCTTAATATGGAACACGCCTGGAATAACATGGCTTTCCGTGTGGAGAAATTCGGTAACGTGGGCTCGATGCCGGTGCGTAAGTATTTCCCTTTTGTAGCGTTGGAAGACAGTGAGACTCATACTTTCTTTGCTATACAGTTATATACGCCTGCATCATGGCAGATAGAGCTGACTGTCAGAAAGGGTGATGTGGTGACCCTGTCCGGAGGCATTGCTGACAGGGATTTCGGACAGTGGATGAAAACACTTAAGCCGGGCGAAAGCTTTACAGCGCCTAAAGCTGTGGCTGCCATAGGTGATTCGCTTGAAGATGTATGCGATAAACTTGTAAAAGCGCAGCATCCGGATATCAGTCCCGTTGATGACCGGATGGGTATAGTATTTAATGAGTACTGTACGACCTGGGGTAATCCCGATATAGATAAACTTAAGAAACTCGCTGACAGGATCGCCGGCAAAGGAATACAGTATCTGGTGATGGATTCCGGCTGGTATTCGGATTGCGGATACTGGTGGGAATACAGAGGCGACTGGAGCATAAATAAAAAGCGCTTCCCGAACGGGCTGAAAGAACTGGCAGACTATATACGCGCTAAAGGAATGATCCCCGGCATATGGTTTGAGTTTGAGACCGTAGGTTATAAAGCAAAAGAATTCGAGGACAGTGAGCATCTGATTAAAAAGGACGGAGTGCCCCTGACCATAGGCGGAGCCAGATTCTGGGATATGGAACAAACGTGGGTAAAAGATTACCTGAAAACTTCTGTGACTGACAGATTAAAAGATGACAGCTTCGGATATATAAAAATCGATTATAACGATACACTCGGAATCGGCTGCGACGGAGAGGAAGAACCCGGAGAAAATTTAAGAAGAAAAGTCCTGGCAACGCAGGATTATTTCAGGACACTTAAGAAAGAGATCCCTGAGCTGGTGATAGAAAACTGTTCCAGCGGCGGTCACAGGCTGGAACCTTCCTTTATGGAACTGGCAAGTATGGCCAGCTTTTCCGATGCACATGAGATAGCCTCGCTTCCCATTATCGCAGCAAATGTCCAGCGTGTGATAAGAGCAGAGCAGAGTCAGATCTGGTCTGTCTTAAGAGCAGAGGACAGCGACTCGCGCATATTCTACTCCATGTGTGCGACTTTCCTCGGACGCATGGGCTTATCCGGTGATATATATGATCTGAATGATCATCAGTGGGAACTGGTAGATGATGCTATCGCATTCTATAAGAGAGTAGCGCATATCATTAAAGATGGAAAGACAACTTATATCGGCTGCGATGCAAAGAGCTATAACGAACCCACCGGCTCGCAGCTGGTGATTCGTGAGCTTGGTAATGAAAGTTTACTTGTATTTCATCGTTTTGCAGAATCCTGTTCAATGGATGAATATCTTGATAAACATGCACTTGATCTGGGAGACTATGAGATAAGCATCAGATATGGTAAGGCTGCGGAAGACTTCTCAGCTATGGCGGCAGTGATAACTCGATAACGGTCAATCACAGGGACGGTTCTGTTGTCACTTTGAACAAACTGATAGCAGGAAGTAATTAACCCCTGCGACTTAGTGTAGCACTTAGCAAGAGCGAGCAGCAGATCACCGTCGCAGCAACTCCTCGGAGAGGACGTTGCGAGACGAGGGATCGTTTTGCTGCGAAGCTCGAGCTTACGTGCGGAACGACTAAGCAAGGGGTTAATACTTCCTGCTATCTGTGTGTTGAAAACCAACCGGAGAACCGTCCCGGTGATTGTTATGCGTATTATGTCGAAATGACAAAGGAAAAGAAAATGATTCTTGACATAAAATATTTGATACAATATAATATGGTAAAAGGTATGTGAGCGGAAAGCAGGTATACGTATGGATAAAGAGTTTGATATTCAGGAATATATGACTCGCGGGGTGGAAAGGATAGTTGCGGATGCAATGAGAGCCACTCTTAAGAATCCGCGTGAAAGTGCGTATATGCTCAGGTTTGCTGCGGCAAGCAAAGCTGCATCAAAGAAACGTGCAGCTATGGAGAAAAAGGGAGAGCATATTCCTCCTTTTCTTATAGCAAGCATCACGAGCAGCTGCAATCTGCATTGTGCAGGCTGTTATTCGAGGTGCAATCATGCAACGACAGATGAGGCACCGGTCGCTCAATTATCTGATGCAGAATGGAGCAGGATCTTTGACGAGGCGAATGACCTGGGAGTTAGCTTTATATTACTTGCCGGTGGGGAACCTCTTCTTCGAAGAGGAGTGATCGATGCAGCAGGTGAGCGGCCTGATATTCTTTTCCCGGTGTTTACAAACGGAACATTTATGGGAGATAAATACTTCGAACTGTTTGACAGTTGCAGAAATATCGTTCCCATAATGAGCATAGAAGGCAGTAAGGATATTACCGATCAAAGAAGGGGTGAAGGAGTCTATGATAAACTCATCTCAAACATGGATGAACTAAATAAAAGAGGTCTGATTTTCGGCGCTTCGGTGACAGTGACAACTGATAACTTTAGACAGGTGTCGTCGGAAGAATTTATAGGCATGCTGTCGGAAAAGGGCTGTAAGGCAGTGGTATTTGTAGAGTTTGTTCCCGTAACTGATGAAAGCAGTGAGCTGGCTCCCGGTGACGAAGAAAGAGAGTATTTAAGGACAGAGATCGAAAGACTTCGGACCGAACATCCGGAAATGGTATTTGTTTCATTTCCCGGGGATGAGAAGAGTTCGGGTGGATGTATCGCTGCAGGACGTGGGTTCTTCCATATCAATTCACATGGTGAAGCGGAACCCTGTCCTTTTTCACCATACTCGGATACCAATGTAAGAGATGTATCACTCAGGGAAGCGATGAATTCAAAACTGTTCAGGTACCTGATAGATGAAGAACTGTTAAGTGATGATCATAAAGGAGGATGCGTCCTTTTTGAAAAAAGGGAACAGGTGATGGAAATAAAGGAACGATTGGAGGTATCTTATGAATACCGAGCCTAAAATAAGAAAATGCCTTAGCATTATCCTTAAGCTTGTTACGGTTATTTCTGCTTTAACAGGTACATTTCTCAGCGCATATGCGGGAAGGAATTCCTTCATGGGTGGAAGCAGGGTATTTATGTATTTTACAATTCAGTCGAATATAGCCATTGCGATCATCTGTGCGATCGGTCTTGTGCTGCTCCTCGGACGTAAAGATATAAGAGGAGCAGGGTATGTTATCAAGTTTGTCGGAACCGTATCTATTACCCTTACAGGCGTGGTTTTTGCTGTTCTTCTGGCTCCCCTGCTGGGGACAAATGCCTGGAATATACAGAACACACTTACACATCTTGTAGTACCGGTAGCGGCCATAGCTGATTTCTTTGTGGTGACCGGTGCCGAAGACATAAGGCGCAGGGATGTGATATATGTTATCATTCCGCCTATCCTTTATGCGATATATGCAGGGATCGGTTATGTACAGGGATGGGAATTTGCGACCGGCGTGAATTATCCTTATTTCTTCCTTAACTGGGGAAGCCCGGCGGGCGCATTCGGATTCAGTAAAGAACTCCCGTTCCTTGGAACAGTATGGTGGATAATCCTGTTGTTATTGTTCCTGATCGGAGTAGGGCATTTATATCTTACAATTGTCAAACGAATAAATCACGAAGAGAAAATATCCGTTTGTCGATAATCAATCACCGGGATGGTTTGACAGCATATTCCGATGAATCAGAAGAAATGCTGTCGGAGAGGAAATGGCAGCGTGACAGTTCTCGTGACGATAAAATAAGCAGGCATTGTAAATGATTGCAAGAGATTGGCCCCCCTCATCAGTCAGCCTGCGGCTGACAGCTTCTCCCCGGAGGGGAGAAGCCATAGTTGCAGGTGGTTTTATTCTTCGCGGTGGTCGTAGACGCGCTTGGTCTTTTTTTCGGAACGGGGCAGGGTGCCGACGGGAACGACGGTTACTCTGGGTGTTACGTTTATCTTTGATTTGAAGGCTTCTTTGATCAGCTTGCCTGTCTTCTCGAAGTTAACACGTCCTTCGGCTTCGGCGGTTATAAGGATGACATCCCTGTTTACTTCATCGTCATGGGCAATGTCGATCTGGTATTCGCTGGATACGCCATCAATAGTGCCGAGGAGTTCTTCAACCTGGCTCGGGAACATGTTCACTCCGTGTACTTTGAACATATCGTCGCTTCTGCCGCGGATGATATCCAGTCTCGGGAATCTGGAACCGCAGGGGCATTCGCCGGGAATGATGCGGGAGAGGTCGTGGGTCCTGAAACGGATGAGAGGAGCGCCTTCTTTTACAAGTGTAGTTATGACGATCTCGCCTTCTTCACCGTCTTCGACCGGCTTGCCGGTAACCGGATCAATGATCTCGATATAGATATAATCATCCCAATAATGCATGCCGCTCTGCTTGTCACAGTTGATGCCTATTCCGGGACCGTAGATCTCGGTAAGTCCGTAGATATCGTAGAGTTCTATTCCGAGCTTGTCATGTATGTAAGCTCTCTTCTTTTCGCTCCAGCGTTCGGAACCGATCACACCTTTTTTAAGGAAGATGTCTTTCTTCATATCGCGGCGTTCTATCTCTTCTGCAAGAAGCAGCGCGTAGGAAGATGTGGCGCAGATAACGGTAGCTTTTAAGTCCACCATCATCTGAAGCTGTTTCTCTGTGTTGCCGGGGCCCATGGGGATCGCCATGGCACCGAGCTTTTCGCAGCCTGCCTGGAAGCCTATGCCTGCAGTCCAGAGGCCGTAGCCCGGAGTGATCTGCAGTCTGTCTTTGTTCGTTATGCCTGCGGTTTCATAGCAGCGTGCAAACATGACGGCCCAGTCATCCACATCCTTAGCGGTGTAAGGTATGATGACGGGTTTTCCCGTGGTTCCCGAAGAAGAGTGTATACGCACGACTTCCTCATCGGGCACAGCCTGGATGCCGAGAGGATAAGCATTTCTCAGATCCTCTTTGCTTGAGAAGGGGATCTTCTCAAAATCTTCCTGTGAGTTTACGCCGGATATGCCGGCATTGCGGTAAACATTTCCGTAATAGCTTTCGGTGTTAAGCAGACGTTTGATCTGTGCGTCCACCTGACTGATCTGGGTGTTATTTAATTTCATGGTATTCCTCCTCATTAAAGATCCCGCGGGGGGATATTAAATACTTGTTCTCCTATCTCGAATCCGGCCAGAAATGCTTTTATATTGGCTTCTCTAAACTTTGCAGGAACTCTTTTTCCGGTTTCTTCAAGCATGGTTTCTTTGCTGATACCGAGTTCTCCGGAACCGCAGGCTACGCCGAGGAGTATGATATTTAGGAATTTCGCGGAGCCGAGTTTCCGGCATTCACGATCGCCGTCTACGAAAACACAGCGAACATTCTTTTTAAGATATTCGATCATTTCGCTTCCGTCATAGCCGGAGCGTGAAAGTGATTCCGTAACCGGTTTTACGGCAGTGGTATTGACTACCGCAAGTCCTTCGGGGGAGAGATAGTTTATATTTCTTACCACCTCCGAAGGCTCAAAACCGAGGATGACATCAGCCTTTCCTAAAGGTATCAGAGGAGAGTAAGCGGTATCCCCTATCCTTACGTGGCTGGTGACGGGACCTCCTCTCTGCGCCATTCCTATGGTTTCCGCTGAATGTACTGTGTTGCCCTCAGTCATTGCGGAAGCAGCTATTATCTTTGATGCCAGTACGGTGCCCTGGCCGCCTACACCTGTGATAAGTATATCCTTAGTCAACGCAGCCACCTCCTATCGCTTCTTTCGGGCAGACCTGCATGCAGAGCGTACAGCCTGTGCAAAGTGAAGCGTCTATCTTTACATTTCCTCCCACATCGTTTAATGCGGGACAACCGGTCTCAAGTATGCACTTCCTGCAGTTTATGCAGGCATCGGTTACCATGCATTTTGTTGAAGACTTCTCTATCGCGATGCAGGGCGACTTGAAGATGATCGCTTTTACGCCAGGCAGATCAGCGCATTCTTTTACGGTATGTATCGCCTTATCAAGATTTAAGGGATCAACTGTTACGACCTTTTTAAGTCCTATTCCCTCAAGTATCTTCGGAATGCTTATGGCTCCCGCATCATGTCCCATCATGTTCTTACCTGTTCCGGGATGAGGCTGATGTCCGGTCATTGCAGTAGTTGAGTTATCAAGTATGCATACGGTGATGTCGGCCTCATTGAATACAGCATTGACAACACCGGTAATGCCCGAAGCAAAGAAGGTGGAATCACCGATAAAGGCAAAGGCTTTTCCTTCTTTATCTATATGTGAGAAGCCCTGGGCCATGGTAACGCCGGCACCCATGCAAAGACAGGTATCCACCATGTCGAGGGGCATTGCATTGCCGAGAGTATAACAGCCTATGTCACCGCAGTAGTAGGTCTTTTTTCCTGCCATGGCTTTCTTCACTGCATAGAAGGAAGCTCTGTGAGGACAGCCTGCGCAGAGCACCGGAGGTCTTGCGGGAAGAGCGGGTATATCCTTTCTCTCCGGAACAAGCTCATCATCGGTGCCAAGGAAACTCTTAAGAATTTTAGAGATACCATCAGCGCTGTTCTCACCCATATGAGGAACATGTGAGGTGAGCTTGCCGAAGACTTTTACTGAAAGTTTGTGCTTTCCTGCAAGCTTCAGCACCTGCTCTTCAAGATAGGGACTAAGTTCTTCGAGGCAGATGAGCTCATCAACGCCATCCAGTTCCTTAAGCATAAAACTTTCCGGAAAGGGAAAAGCAGTAGCGATGCGGATCAGTTTAGTCTCCGGATGATCCTTAAGAAATTCTTTTGCGTACATATAAGAGATGCCGCCTGCAAGTACTGCTTTGGAAGAGGAAGCGCCATCCGAGCTGTTGTATTTATATAAGGAAAAGTCTTCACCGATGTGAACATTTCTGTCTTCGATGATCCCGTGATTTTTATAGGATAAGCGCGGGAATATCACGAAACGTCCCGCATCTTTTTTGAAGCCGTCGAAGACTTTCGGTGTATATGAATCGGCAGCATCTATGGTTGCATAGCCGTGACATACGCGGGTAGTAGGACGGAATATCACCGGTGTTTTATACTTCTCGGAATATGCGAAAGCATCCTGTATCATCTCGAAGGCATCTTCGGGTGAACAGGGATCGAAGACCGGTATCCTTGCAAATTCTGCAAATCTTCTGCTGTCCTGTTCGGTCTGTGAGGATATGGGGCCGGGATCGTCAGCGGAAACTATCACCATGCCTCCTTCAACACCCACATAGGCAAGAGACATCAAAGGGTCGGAAGCTACGTTGAGTCCAACCTGTTTCATCGTGACTAAAGCCCTTGCCCCGGAATAGGCGGCAGCAGCAGCTACTTCAAGGGCTGCCTTTTCATTGACTGACCATTCCAGATGCAGTCCTTCATGGGGGTATTTGGAAATGGTTTCGATGATCTCGGAGGAAGGGGTGCCGGGATATCCGCAGACTACATTGACCCCGGCTTTAAGAGCACCGAGAGCAATGGCTCCGTTGCCCATTACATATTCTTTCATAAATCCTGTTTCTCCTGTTTAATACGAACTTTGCACCACTAAAAAAGATACTTAAATTACGGCCCGATGTCAAGCATATGAGCCATGGCTTTTCTCGGCCGGAAAAATATGATAGAATACTCTCTGTGTCATGAAATCAAGCACGCGGCCTTAAAGGAGGAACATCATGAGTGAATATATTCCCGATACGGGTGTAATGCCGAATGTACCTGTTAATGTAAATACGAGTGAAAAAGGGGGGAAGAACGTTTATGCCAATGTCATCCTTACCCTGATACTTGCATCAGTGATCATCGGGATCATCATATCATGCGTGATGATCGGCCGCATAAGCAAGACCGTGGAGAATACCGACAAACAGCTAAAGAATCTGGATAAGAACGTTTCTTATATGGAAGACAGTCTGAACCATGTATCGAGAACAGTGGATGATATACTTGAACAGGGCTGCAACGGAAGTTCTTCAACTTATGAGCCCGAGCCCTATGAGCCGGATCCCTATGATCCTTATATGATGGAGGATAAGCCGGTTATCTATCTGTACGCAGATCAGGACGGTACGAATGCTCATGTGGAGCTGGAGCTTAAGGATGCCGATATGACTGTGACCTGGCCTGAAGCAGATGAAAACGGAAAGACCTACAGCTGGGATGTGACTGCGGATGAAGACGGCACCATCCGTGATCTTGATGGCAATGAGTATTCCTATCTGTTCTGGGAAGCAAGATCCTATGCCGCACCTTCGTTTGAGAAAGGCTTCTGTGTAGCAGGCAGCGATACCGCAGAGTTTCTTAAGAGCAGCTTAGCCGCCATGGGTCTTAACTCAAAGGAATATAATGAATTCATTACATACTGGCTGCCGAGGATGCAGGGAAATGCCTATAACCTGATAAGCTTTATGGGTATGGATAAGAATGATGACTACAATGAAGCTCATAAGCTGAGCGTTACGGACAGTGAAGGCAGAGCCGCGGATTCTGTGCTCCGCGTATTTATGAACTGGAAAGCCGTTGATGCTCCTGTCGATATAGAAGCGCAGGAATTTGGCGGATTTGAAAGAAAAGGATTTACTGTTGTTGAGTGGGGCGGTTCTGAGATAAAGTAATGCCCTCTGAGGTCTGATCAATGAAACTGATCTTCAGATACATGAGAAAGTATAAGGCTGCCATCTTCCTGGCTGTATTTATCAAACTGCTGGGAACGATGTCAGAACTTACACTTCCGTATATACTTGAATATATGATCGATCACGTAGTCCCCGAAAAAGACTTGAAAATGGTCTGCCTTTGGGGATTACTGATGTTTGTTGCTGCGATACTCTGCAGGCAGTTAAATGTTATGGCTAACAGACGAGCCATAGATAATGCCCACAGGGTCAGTTACAACGTCCGTCAGGATCTGTTCAAAGTCACGGCCAATCTGTCCGGCGACAGTTTTGACGAAGTTGGTCTTCCCAGTCTTATTAGCCGTATGACATCAGACAGCTATAATGTCCAGTCAGCAGTGGCCCAGCTTCAGTCGCTGTGCGTAAGGGCACCTATGATACTGATCGGCGGAGTGATCATGACTCTGGCCATGGATGTGTATCTTGCTATGATACTTGTGATAATGCTTCCGTTTCTGATAACAGTCGTATTTTTTGTATCCTCGAAAGGTATTCCTCTTTACACAGCCGTACAGAAGAAGCTGGACAGTGTTGTGCGCATAATGCGTGAGAATATCACAGGCATCAGAGTAGTCAAAGCTCTCAGCAAGGGAGAGTACGAGAAAAAGCGTTTCGGTCAGGCAAATGAAGAAATGACATCCACGGATATCATGGCCGGCACCGTGATGGCTGTTCCGGGACCTTTCATGCAGCTGTGTCTGAATGTGGGACTGACTCTGGTCGTGATACTCGGAGCAAGACGTGTAAATGAAGGAAACATAGAGCCGGGCGTGATCCTGGCTTTCTTAACTTATTTCAATATGATCACCATGGGTGTCATGGGTCTTAACCGTATCTTCATGAGCCTGTCAAAAGCCAGTGCCAGCGCGGATCGTATCGATCTGGTGATCTCCAAGGGAGAAGAATGGGAAAAGCGAAATGATATAGTTACGACATCATCTGAGGATTTCATCGAGTTTTCATCCGTCAGTTTTTCATATGGCAAGGAGAGCAGAGTCGACGGAGATTTTGTCGGAGGCAAGAGAGAGAAAGCGCTGGATGATATCAGCTTTTCACTGAATAAAGGTCAGAGTCTGGGTATCATCGGACCTACAGGCTGCGGGAAAACCACTGTGATCAATCTGCTCCTCAGATTCTATGATGCCGATGAGGGACGCATCACTATCGGAGGCAGGGATGTCAGGACTTTTGATAAAGATGAGCTGAGGAAGCGCTTCGGTGTGGTATTTCAGAATGATATGGTTTTCATGGATACGATAGGGAACAATATTGACTTCGGAAGAGGCATAAGTGAAAATGATCTGCTCTCTGCTGCAAAGGATGCTCAGGCATATGAATATATAGAAGGCCTTGACAAAGGGCTTGAATACCGTGCCGATATAAAGGGAGCGAATCTCTCGGGAGGTCAGAGACAGAGGCTGCTGGTAGCAAGGGCTCTGGCAGGAAAGCCTGAGATACTGATACTGGATGACAGCTCAAGCGCATTGGATTATAAAACCGATTCGGATATGAGGCACGCGATAAGGGAGAACCATAAAGACAGCACACTGATACTGATAGCCCAGAGAGTCAGCAGTGTGATGAACATGGATAAGATCATGGTAATGGATAACGGAAAGTGCATAGGCATGGGGACGCATCAGGAACTGATGGAGAACTGCAGCGCATACCGTGAGACCTATGAGATGCAGACAAGCTGAGTAAAAGGAAGGAACTGTTCATGCCGGGACCCGGAGACAGAGGCGGAGTAAAACAAAAGCCGAAAAATGCGAAGAAGACTTTCAGACGGCTCCTTAAATATATGATGGAGTACGGCCTGGTTTTCTTTGTTTTGATATTGTTCGCCTTTGCCAGCAATATAGGAAATCTTTTGGGACCGGGCTTTGCGGGAAAGGCCATCAATGAGGCATCTGCAGGCAAGGGCAATGTGGATATGCAGGCTGTGGTCCGCTACGGTCTGCTGATGCTGTTTGCATATGTGGGCAGCAATATATTGTCTTTCCTGGTTAATATCGGCATGATGCGTGTGGGCAGATCGGTTGCGAGAAATCTTCGCAGGGATGTATTTCACAAACTCATGGAACTGCCTGTGGGATATTTCGACAAACACATGGCAGGTGATATCATAAGCCGTGTTTCCTATGATATAGATGTTGTCTGCGTGAGCCTGTCCTCCGATATAGTACAGATACTGACGAGCTTAGTCACCGTAGCCGGAAGCTTTATCATGATGTGCGTGATATCACCGCCGCTGGTGCTCTGCATGGTATTTACGATTCCTGTATCTGTCCTGTTCACCAGATATATGAGTAAGAGGACGAGACCGCTTTACAGTGAGAGAAGCCGTTCCTACGGAGAGATGAACGGTTTTGCGGAGGAGATGTTTACAGGCCAGAAGACCATACTTGCATATGCCCACGAGGATCAGGTATGTGAAGAATTCAGCAGGATAAATAAAAAAGCGGCAGAAGCATACAGGGATGCCGACGGTCTGGGACTGACTATGGGACCTACCATAGGAATGATCAGTAACTTCGGCCTGTCTGCCATAGGTCTCGGAGGCGCGATACTTTATATGTACGGGATCGTAGGACTGGGACAGATATCAAGTTTCATCCTTTACAGCCGTAAATTCAGCGGTCCGATAAATGAAATCTCAAATATCATAAACGAGATATTCAGCGCGCTGGCAGCAGCTGAGAGAGTTTTCCAGCTTCTTGATGAGGATGAAGAAGTAAAAGATATCGAAGCTGCGGCAGAGCTTAAGAATGCTAAGGGACAGGTAGAAGTGGAAAGACTGGAATTCGGTTATCTTCCCGAGAAGACCATACTCCACGACTTTAATATGAAAGCTTATCCCGGTGAGACCGTGGCTATAGTCGGGCATACCGGCGCAGGCAAGACCACCATGGTAAATCTGCTGATGCGTTTCTATGATCAGTGGAAAGGAAAGATATGCGTGGACGGAAGGGAAAACCGTGAGTATACGATGGAGAGTCTTCGCAAGAGTTATTCAATGGTGCTGCAGGATACCTGGGTGTTCAACGGAACGATATTTGACAATATAGCCTACGGAAAAGAAAATGCCACTCATGAAGAAGTGGCTGAAGCAGCGAAAGCAGCGCATATACATAATTACATAATGCGTCTTCCCGGCGGATATAATACCGTGATAAGCGAGGATGGAGGAAACATCAGTAAAGGCCAGAAGCAGTTGATCACGATAGCAAGAGCAATGCTTTATGATACGGGGATGCTCATACTTGATGAGGCTACCAGCAATGTTGATACCGCTACGGAGCGCAGGGTGCAGGATGCGATGAAGAAGCTGATGAAGGGAAAGACCTGCTTTATAATTGCTCATCGCTTGTCGACTATAAGAAATGCCGACAATATTCTTGTTATGGAACATGGTGACGTCATAGAGCAGGGAAACCATGATGAATTGATGGATCGCAAGGGCGCATATTACAAGCTGTACAGAAGTCAGTTTGAATAATCTGGCACCTGGATCAAGTGGGCATAAATGGGTGCAAAGGGGTTAAGGTCAAATGGGCATACGATCGAAGATCGTATGGACGATGTTGCACAATAAATCGCTCCGGCAAGCATGCTTGCCAGGACGATTTTTGTGCAACATCTGCAAGCTGCGAAGCTGCTTGATCCCATTTGACCTCTCTTAATCTACATACTCCCCATTCCAATAATACTCCGAGCACACATTTCCGCTTTTGGCATCCATTTCTACCACACTGTATTCATTAAGCGTGAAGCTGTAAATAAGCCTGTTTTTTTGTGTATCATATTCCAGCCTGTAAGTACCGTAAATGTCATCGTCATCGTCTATGTCCATGGAAGCCTTGTTGTTCAGGGCGAGACTGACAACATCAGGTATCAGCTGCTTCGGATCCAGCAGACCTGAAGTGTCAAGGTTCTGTATCGGTGGGATGTCACTGCAGCAGTAAATGTTCGGGCTGCCGGATCCGTCAGCATCTGAGGTATAGTACACGTTGGGTATAACTGCTCCGTTAAGGTATTGCTGTGCATTGATTTTCAGTTTTCCCGTTATTGTACTTTTAATCCATCCGATCACTAGTATGTCTTCCGTAAGCGAAAAATCTGCTTTTTCAAGATAGTCCGTTAATTCAGCTTCATCACTTCGGGAAAGCTTCCTGTCTTTAAAAACGTTATCCGTATAATAGATATGATTTCCGAGGTGACCGACGTTTTCGGGTACTATATCTCCCTCTTCGTCCTTTGAGAATAATCCGGTGAACTTATCTTTGATAGCTGAAGCATCAAAAGCTGCAGATGAAGAACTGCCCGATGAGTTAAAGATCCTGAAACCCGCTATAACAAGGATCGTAATTGATGACAGTATGAATAATACCGCAACCAGGATGATGAGCACTTTCTTTTTCATGTAGTAAACCTCCGAAATATAAACTCATAAACTATATACGTTTGAGAATTGATCATTTATGGGATGTTTTAATATTTCGGATGTATTCCGCCGGCGGTGATCATAATGATGATAAAAATAAGTGTTGAAAAGACAGTGCCTACAAGCCGTACTATCTTAACAGTATTATTTTTGACGCCGAAGATCACAAGCGCGCTGCTGATAATGCTGACAGCTGCGCTGATGACAAGCAGATAAAAAAGAAAATGTTTATCTGCAACTTCAAGTCTGTCCATAGGACTGCGCTGCCATACCTGCTCATCTCCGTCAGGCATCATGGCACGGTCGGTATACAGATCGATGTTCATGATGATAAAGTATATAATATTGACTGCTATGGAAAATATGCTGATTATCATTTGTATGCTCCTGTTCTGAATATTTCGGTTCTAGACGATCTCGCGATCCATTGTCAGATGTACTATCCTTCCGCACTCGCATTGTGCCGAAGAGCCGCGGCTTACAGTTAAAACTCTGTGACATATGGGGCAGCTTACTTCAATGCTTTCTTCGGGTGCGGTAACCGGAGCCAGACCTGTATCGGTTTTTTTGTAAGGGACGGGATAAAGTGTTACTACAGACTCTGTTTCGGATAAAAGAGTATCTTCGTCATTGATCCTGTAAATGTCCGGTGTATCGGATATGATGCAGAGCTCACCGAGGTATTCGGCTATCTTTATGGTATCATTTTCTTTAAACGGAATGACTTTGCGCTGATTCGGGGCAGAAACGCCGGTATCTATCCATTCTTCTCTTATGCGGCCGGCACTGTCAAAAAAACGCACTCTGGCAGAGAAAGTCATCCAGCCTGAACTCCTGCCGGGGAGGGTGCCGTATAATATCTGCATTATTTTTGCCGGATAACGGGTTCCGTTATTCTCTATCCCTATCTGTTTCTTAATCAGCCTGATCTGTTTTATAAGAAGTGAAATACCTATAGCCCAGAATATAAGGCCGAAGGTTAAGCCGAACGCAGGAGCGATAAGAGTAAAGATCAGCATAAAGCCGAGCCATATTATCGGTCTTATCAGTCTGCTGAAATATTTCTTCATTTTTATCTCCTTTAAGCAGGGTTTTCCTGATTATAACATAACAGCAGCTGGGATGGGAAAAGAAAATATAGTATGATACAATAAGGGACGTCGAATCTAAGATATGTGTGACAAAACCGGGAGTAAACGATATGGAAAAGATCAGCAGGTATCTGCTTTTGTTCATGGCGGCTTCATTCATAGGCTGGCTTTATGAGATAGCCTGCATGAAGCTGATATTCGGCATATATGCGGACAGAGGAGTGCTCCATCTTCCCCTGTGTCCGATATACGGCTTTGGCCTGTTGATACTGATGGCATTATTTGGAAAAGTAAAGAGTACATTTCTGTTGTTTGCAGGCAGCACGCTGCTTACAACAGGAATAGAACTGTCTGTTTCTTATATCATGGAATATGTCTTTCATACAAGCCTTTGGAGCTATGAAGGCTGGCCGTTAAATTTTCAGAACAGGATATCACTGATCAGCAGCTGCATCTTCGGACTTATGGCACTGTTAAATCTTAAAGTGATAAAGCCCGCGGCGGAAAAACTCTATGATTCACGATATAAAAAAGCTGCTACGATACTTGTATGCGTGATATCCTGCGTCTGCATCATCTGGGAACTGCAGTTCCTGTGAGCCCTTTAAGGCACTACAGGTTCATTGTCTGCATTATACATCTGCTCTGCTATGGCTTGAATATCAAAACCATCGAGATCTGCAGCTGAAACCGACAGTGAATATGCAATGCCGATCTCGATATCATACCAGGTTATCAGATCTACCGTGTTGTTATCATCGATATAACGATAGGTTTTGCCCTGCATGTGTCCCTCACCCCAATTGGCAAGTGTGCAGTCATCAGTAACATTCCAGTCATAATACAGACCATGGATCTCATCCGTTTCGGCAGCGCCGCATTGTGCTCTGGCACAGAATTCATTACCGTCAAGTGTAAAGGAAAGCTGAAAAAGAATACCCTTACCTTCGGTTTGATCTTCCATCTTGCTCCATTTTATATTGGAGGCACCAACAGGCGCTTTGAACAAACGGGGACAAACTGAGGCAGCTTCTTCTTCAGTGCAGTCGCTCCAGGGATTTGGCATACCCACAGGCTCTTCGGGAGCTGTTTCAACGACTGATGTTTCTTCGAAGGATGCATCGTTATCCTGAGTGTTTTCGCTAACTGCTTCTTTACCGCAGCCTACGATCAGTATAAATAATGATACAAGTACTAAGCTAAAGTATTTGCGTGTTTTAAGCTTTTTCATAAATCAATTCCTCCGTAAAATGCTATATATTGACACTCGATGCATATATTAGCACATAAGGAGATTTTATACAAATTCATTTAACAGTTTTATTTCAATACATCTTTTTTTACCACATATGAGAAGGAAAAATGGAAAAAATGTGTAAAATCATGTAGATTGTATATGTGTTATGTGAGATTTTTAAACTGTCGGATTAAGGACGCTGTGCGGACAGTTCGATATAATATATAATATACAGTAAATCAGCTTACAAGGAATACTCCATAAGATGGAGTGTAGAAATGTACAGGAGAGGAGACAGACAGTAATGAAGTACTATGCGATCAGTGATATACACGCTTGTCTGCAGGAGCTGGAAGCCGTGATGAAGAAAGTGGATCTGTCGGACGGGAATAGGATCGTGTTCTGTGGGGATTATATAGATTACGGGAACGATTCCTGCCGGGTACTTGAGTATATCCATGGTCTGCAGCAGAAATACGGTGATAAGACCGTTATTGTGCTGAAAGGAAACCATGAGGTGAGTTTCCTTGAGTGGATCGATTCGTATAGCAAAAGTAATACTGTTAAAATGCCGGAATTTCTTCCTTCGGGTACATGGTTCATTGAGGATGCCGAGGACGGCTTTAAAACCTATAGAACATTTGTAACAGATAAAGATTTAATGGCGATAAAGACAATTGCAAAACACAAGTCGGCCTATGAGATCAACCGGCTTGCAGTTACGAAACTGCTTGAACATAATGCGGATATTATCAGCTGGATGCGTACGATGAAACTGTTTCATGAGACCGATGATGTTATCTATGTACATGCAGGTGTGGATGAAGAGGCCGGAGCTGAATGGAAATACGGAACGGAAGAGAGCATATTCACTCAGAAGTATCCCGCAGATACAGGTGCGTTTATAAAAACAATAGTTGCAGGACATATCGGCAGCGGTACAGTCTGTGGGAAAAAGGAATACCATGATGTATATCATGACGGTGAAAGCCATTATTATATTGACGGATCCGTGTATGATGGCGGACAGCTGAATCTTCTGGTGTATGACGATAAGAAAAAGATATTCGCTTCTTTGATATGAGCAAAATGATCCTGAAAAAGATATAGTGTACTTATGTGCAAAATGAGCTATGATATATGTTATGAGGAATGTACATTTACAGAGCATGGTCTTCGATGAAGGCTCATTCTATTCCGTAAGACTTGAGCATTATTATCCGGAAAATGAAATAGAGAGATATGTAGAACCGGCCGGTTTTAGGGAAGTACGTGATGAAATGGTACACCATGTGGGAAATATAACCGAAGGAATAAATGTGGGAAAAGAATTACTCAGAAATATATAGGAGCGATTATTTATCTGGATAAACAACGAGGTAAATATGAAGATAGAGCATATTGCTATGTATGTGTATGATCTTGAAGGTACCAGGGATTTCTTTGTGAAGTATCTTGGCGGTACATCCAATGCCGGCTATCATAATGAATCAACAGGATTCAGATCTTACTTTATAAGCTTTGACGATGGCGCACGACTTGAGATTATGAGCAAGTCCTCTATGGAGGATTCCATAAAGACGATCAATCGTACCGGATACATCCACATTGCGTTTTCCGTGGGTAGTGCCGATGAGGTTAATCGTCTGACAAGGATATTGCGAGACGAAGGTTATGAAGTGATTAGCGGTCCCCGCGTAACGGGTGACGGATACTATGAAAGTTGTGTTGTCGGAATAGAGGGCAATCAGATAGAGATCACAGTTTGAAATTCAGTTTTATAGACAAGGAGTTGAGATTCAAGCAATAATTGACCTCGTGGATAGAGAAAAAGGAGTTCGCGCCATTGTTGGGGAATTTGCTAAGGATAACGCTTTCAGATGAGGGAATCAGCTTGTAAACGCATATGGCGGGGAAACAGAATGAATGATATTTACTATCATGCGTCTCCAATAGCAGGACTGATCCGGTTGGAACCCAGAATAATTATGCAGGGATACCGGTTTTCAATATGATGGTACGTGGCATAAATGGGGACCTTACGGCTTTGACAAGGATGGTCGTATTCGGTTGGAAGAGTATTATCAGGATGCATTGGAAAGCACATACAGTGGAGTTTCAGGATACATATACAGTGTTGATAACATCATTGATTCCGGATATGAACTGAATATTCCGGACGCTGCAACAAGCAGTGTGGCGGTATCCGTTAGCGGAACAGAATATGTACCGGATGCTTATGAGGCTATGCTTGAAGCAGAAAAGAGTGGTCTTATCTGCATTACGAGTCAGTAGACCATCCGGAATACAGGTATTTCCTGCACAGTAAATTCACGGAGATTATTACGGTATGAATATCCTGTTTGTATGCAGTCAGAATAAAAGAAGAAGCCTTACGGCAGAGAAAATTATAGACGGATATAACGGTAACAAGGTCCGCTCAGAGCATCTCCGCAGACTTAAAGAAAACTATTCCGATGAGATGACAGATCGTGTTTTTTGAATGGGGAATAATAATTTCATGGAAAAAATAAATGATTCAATAATCATAAAATCAGCTGAAACCGATGAGGAATTGTGCGGGAGGGGATATGTACACTGTACTGCATGGAAGGAATCTTACAGAGGCATTGTATGTGACAGATATCTTGATACGATGACCATAGAGGCTACAACAGCACGTGCCAGGAATTTCCCGGAAAATACTATTGTAGCTA
>JAEEGL014660551.1_pt1 | contig 25587 bp, 22 predicted proteins | sample 9134231 | NCBI WGS metagenome assembly JAEEGL01 (sample SAMN16246548, study PRJNA631951) | gut metagenome | biome: gut microbiome; feature: rumen; material: fiber-attached | host: Bos | place: Iran: Karaj | collected 2018-10
CGGGCAACTTCCACGGCGAGCCCATCGCCATCCCGATGGACGCGCTCGCCATCGCGATGTCGGAGCTCGCCAACATCTCCGAGTGCCGCACCTACCGCCTGATCCACGGCCACCGCGGCCTGCCGAAATACCTCGTGGCCAATCCGGGCCTCAACAACGGATTCATGATCCCGCAGTATACCGCGGCTTCGATCGTGAGCCAGAACAAGGGCCTGTGCTGGCCTGCTTCCTGCGACTCCATCCCTTCGTCGCAGGGCCAGGAGGACCACGTGAGCATGGGCTCCAACGCCGCCACCAAGCTGGTGCGCGTGATCGACAACACCGAGACCGTGCTGGGCATCGAACTCTTCAACGCCGCGCAGGCGCTGGAGTTCCGCCGCCCGGCGCACTCTTCCCCGCTGCTGGAGACCCTCTTCGCCGATTACCGGGCCGAGGTGCCGTTCATCGACAACGACGTCTACATGCACCCGCTGATCGAGAAGTCCGTCCGCTTCCTGCACCGCGAACAGTACTACAAGGACCTATGCAAATCATAAACATCGGCGAACTGGCCGGCATCGCGCCCGCGGGCATGGTGCGCCGGCAGGGGGCGGAGATGTCGCAGACCGGCATCCTCCGCGATGCCTGGCTGCGCATCGAAGGCGGCCGGATCGCCGGGTTCGGCCCGATGGGGGAGATGCCGGGCGGGGCCCGGGAAGAGGTCGTGGACGCGCAGGGAGGCATGGTGATGCCGGCCTTCTGCGACAGCCACACGCACGTGGTCTACGCCGGCAGCCGCGACGGCGAGTTCCTCGACAAGATCGAGGGCCTGTCCTACGAGCAGATCGCGGCCCGGGGCGGGGGCATCCTCAACTCCGCCGACCTGCTGCACCGGACCTCCGAAGAGGAGCTCTTCGCGCAGTCCCTGCCCAGGGTCCTGGAAATGATGGCGAAGGGCACGGGATCCCTCGAGATCAAGAGCGGCTACGGCCTCAATCCGGCGGACGAGCTGAAGATGCTCCGGGTCATCCGGCGCATCCGCGAGGCCGTGCCGGTGCAGGTGCGCGCCACCTTCCTGGGGGCGCACGCCGTGGGGCGCGGCTATACCCACGAGGCTTACGTGCAGGCCGTCATCGACATGATGCCCGACGCCGCGCCGCTGGCCGATTTCGTGGACGTGTTCTGCGATGAGGGGTTCTTCACCCCGGAAGATACGGACCGGATCCTCGCCGCCGGCGCCCGGCAGGGGCTACGCCCCAAGATCCACGCCAACGAGCTCGCCGTCAGCGGCGGCGTGCAGGCCGGCGTGGCCCGGGGCGCCCTCTCGGTGGACCACCTGGAGCGGACCACCGAGGCGGAGGTCGACGCGCTCCGGGGCACGGAAACGATGCCCGTGATGCTGCCGGGGACGTCTTTCTTCCTGGGCATCCCTTACGCCCGCGCGAAGGATTTCATCGCGGCGGGGCTGGGGATCGCCCTGGCGTCCGACTACAACCCAGGATCGTCTCCGGCCGGGGACATGCGCTTCGTGATGGCCCTGGGCTGCATCCGCATGCGGCTCACGCCCGTGCAGGCCTTCAATGCCGTGACCCTCAACGGCGCCTACGCCCTGGGGCTCGGCGCGGAGACCGGCTCCGTCACGCCGGGCAAGCGCGCGGACCTGATCCTGACGCATCCCGGCTGGACGCTGACCAAGCTGCCTTACTATCACCAGACGCCGTTCATCCGCCGGGTCTTCCTGGGCGGGGAGCCGCTCTGATCCCAATCCCGACATCCCATGAAAGCCTCTCGAATCCTCAAGAAATGGACGGAGACCAGCCTGGTGCTCCGGATCCTCTGCGGCCTGGTGATCGGCGCCGCCCTCGGCCTGCTCTGCCCGAAATGGACGGGCATCGGCATCCTCGGCCAGGTCTTCGTCAGCGGCCTGCGGGCCATTGCGCCCATCCTCGTGGCCGTGCTGGTGACCGCGTCGATCGCCCGGGCGAAAGGCGGCCTGGGACCCCGGTTCCGGACGGTGATCATCCTGTACCTGGCCACGACCCTGCTGGCCGCCGTCCTGGCGGTCGCGGCCAGCTTCCTGTTCCCGGTCACGCTGAAACTGGAAGGCGTGGCGGGCGGGGAGTCCGCAGGCGGCCCGACCTCGCTGGCCGACGTGTTCACGAAGCTGCTCACGGGGATGGTGATGAACCCGGTCGCGGCGCTCGCGGAGGCCAACTACATCGCCATCCTGTTCTGGGCCATCCTGCTGGGCGTCGCGCTCCGGCTGCTGGCCGGCGGCGCGACGATCTGCATGGTCTCCGATTTTGCGGGAGCGGTGTCGCGGGTCGTGGAATGGATCATCCAGTTCGCGCCCTTCGGCATCCTGGGCCTGGTGTTCACCTCCGTCTCGGGCAACGGCCTGGACATCTTCGTCGACTACGGCAAGCTGCTGGCGTTGCTGGTCGGCTGCATGCTGGTCACGGGACTGGTGACCAATCCGCTCGTCGCCGCCTTGATGCTGCGGCGCAATCCGTACCCGCTGCTGTGGCGCTGCCTGCGCACCAGCGGGCTGAGCGCCTTCTTCACGCGCTCGTCCGCCGCCAACATCCCGATCAACATGGAACTTTGCCGCGACCTGGGGTTGGAAGAGGATTTCTATTCGGTGAGCATCCCGCTGGGCTCCACCATCAACATGAACGGCGCCGCCGTCACGATCACGGTCCTTACGCTGGCCGTCGCCCGCACCGTCGGGGTCGAGGCCAGCTTCGCTTCGGCCATCTTCCTCAGCGTGATCGCCACGCTGGGCGCCTGCGGCTCGTCCGGCGTGGCCGGCGGCTCGCTGCTCCTGGTGCCGATGGCGTGCTCGTTCTTCGGGATCCCGGGCGACATCGCCATGCAGGCGGTGGCCGTCGGATTCATCATCGGCGTGGTGCAGGATTCCATGGAAACGGCGCTCAATTCCAGCAGCGATGTCTTCTTCACGGCGACGGCGGAATATTATGACAGGCAGAAGAAACGCCGATTGTTTGGAAATGGCTGAATAAATGCCTATCTTTGAAGTGGAAGTGTGTTCACTCCGAAGCAAACAACCAATTATTACTCATATGGAAAGAAGAGAATTTCTCAAGAAAGCGGGTTATGCCGCTGCCGGAATCGTGATCGGCGGACAGGGCCTCAGCGCCTCCAGTTACGCCCGGATCAAGGGAGCCAACGACAGGGTCAACGTAGCCGTCGTGGGCTATTCGGACCGCTTCAAGGGGTCCCTGCTGCCTGCCTTCCAGGCGAACTGCCAGAAGCAGAATTTCGACATCGTCGGCGTGTCCGACCTGTGGCGCCTGCGCCGCGAGGAGGCCAAGTCGACGCTCGAGACGCGCTTCGGCCATGCCATCAAGACGTACGTCAACAATGACCGGATGTACGAAGACAAGGACATCGACGCCGTGATCATCTCCACGGCCGACTTCCAGCACGCCCTGCATGCGGCCGAAGCGGCCCAGAATGGCAAGGACGCCTACGTGGAGAAGCCGTTCGCCGAGACGATGGCCGACGCCCGCGTGGCCAAGGCTGCCATCGAGAAGGCCGGCACCATCGTCCAGATCGGTTCCCAGCGCCGCAGCGCCCCCAACTACCATGCAGCCAATGACTACCTCCGCTCCGGCAAGTTCGGCGACATCGTCATGGTCGAGATGACCTGGAACGTCAACCAGCCTGGCCGCTGGCGCCGTCCCAACACCGTTCCCCTCCTCAAGGAAGAGGACACCGACTGGAAGCGCTACCTGATGAACCGTCCCTGGCAGGCCTTCGACCCGCGCAAGTACTTGGAGTTCCGCCTCTTCTGGCCGTTCTCTTCCGGTATCCCCGGACAGTGGATGGCGCATCAGATCGACACCGTGCACTGGTTCACCGGCTACAACTATCCGCGCAGCGTCGCCGCCAACGGCGGTATCTACCTGTGGAACGACGGCCGCACCAACTATGATACGATGACCGCGGTGCTTGACTACGGTCCCCAGGACAATCCCACCAAGGGTTTCCAGGTCATCTACTCCTCCCGCTTCACCAACAGCGCGGGCGGCACCAAGGAGATCTACTACTCCAACGGCGGCGAGCTCAACCTCGACACCAACATGGTCACCTCCAACGGTTACCTGACGGCCGGCAACGCCCGCGCCATGGGCATGGCGGAGAACAAACTGGAGTCCTTCTCCCTGGCCTCCAACGTCAAGGTCAGCACCGACGCCAACACCGGCGGCGACCCGATGACCACGGCCCACATGCTCAACTGGATGGAGTGCGTGCGCAGCCGCAAGCAGCCGAACGCCAACTACATGGCCGGTTACAACCATTCCATTGCCTGTATCATGGTCACCGCCGCCCTGCGTACCCATGAGTTCACCGTGTTCGATCCCGCCACGCAGGAAGTGATGGCCGGCGGCAAGCCTTTCCAGTATTGATACCATGAAGAGAATCCTGTATTTACTGCCCCTGCTGGCCCTGCTGGCCGGCTGCGGCAACGCCCCCAAACAGGCCGAAGTGACTTTCGTGCGTGACGATGCCGCCCGCAAGGTGGACGTCAACATCGACGGATCCTATTTCACGTCCTACATCTATCCGCAGGACATGGAGAAGCAGGTCCTCTGGCCGATCATGACCGCTTCCGGCAAGGACATCACCCGCGGTTATCCCCGCGCCCCGCGCGCTTTCGAAAGCACGGACCACCCGCACCACGTGGGCCTGTGGTTCAATTTCGGCAACGTCAACGGACTGGACTTCTGGAACAATTCCTTCGCCATCCCTGCCGAGCGCAAGCCGATGTACGGGTCCGTGGTCTTCGACAAGATCGTCTCCGCCGAAGGCAACAAACTCGTCACCCTGGCCAACTGGGTGGACAATGACGGCAAGGTCCTCATGAAGGAGGAGACCACGTTCACCTTCGCCGGCACGGCCAACGAGCGGTCCATCGTCCGCGAGGCCAAGCTGACGGCCGTCGAGCCCGTCCTCTTCAAGGAGAACAAGGAGGGTATGCTGGGCCTTCGGGTCGACCGCGCCTTCCAGAAGCCGTCCAACCGTCCGGAGCGCTACACGGATGCCAACGGGATCGTGACCGAGGTGGCCACGGTCAACAACGAGGGCATCAACGGCGAGTATGTCAACAGCCTGGGCGACAAGGGCGACGACGTGTGGTCGAAGCGTGCCGAGTGGACGATGCTCAACGGCACCAAGGAAGGGGATCCGATCTCCATCCTGATCATCGACGGCAAGGGCAACCCGAACTTCCCGGCCTGGTCGCATGCCCGCGGATACGGCCTCTTCGCCGTCAACAGCATGGGTGGCAAGGACTTCGACAAGACCCTCACCGAGCCGGTCGAGCTCAGCCTCAACCCCGGCCAGAGCGTGACCTTCTGCTACAAGGTGGTCATCAAGGACGGCGGTTTCCTGACTTCCGAGGGAGCCGACGCCATCGCCAAGGAGTTCAACAAGTAGGTCCCTGACTGATTCTGCAGATCCTTCCCGTCCGGGCGCTGCCTGGCGGGAAGGATTTTCCGTTGAAATTCCTTATCTTTGCATGTATATGCACGAACTTATCTGTCCCCATTGCAAGAAGCCGTTCGCGGTCAACGAAGACGACTACGCGGCCATCCTGAGCCAGGTCAAGGGCGCCGAATTCGACGCCGAGGTCTCCCGCCGCATCGCCGAGCTCCACAAGCAGCACGAGGCCGAGCAGGAAGCCCGCGAGGCCAAGGCCGGGCAGGCCCATCAGCTGGAATTGTCCCGGAAGGACAAGGTCATCGGCGAGAAGGAAAACGAGATCCTGCGCCTCCGCGAGCAGCTCTCCGCCATGGGAGAGCGGCGCGAGCTGGAGCTCAGCGTGGCCGTGGCCGAGAAGGAGAAGAAGATCGCCGAGCTGCAGTCGCAGGCGCGCCTGGCGGCTTCGGAGGCGAACCTCCGCGAACAGAGCATCGTCAGCGACTACGAAGGCAAGCTGCGGCTGGCCAAATCCGAGGCTTCCGTCCGGGAGAAGGGGATGAAGGAGGATTACGAGTCCCGGCTGCGCATCGCGAACGAGGAGGTCGAGCGGCTGAAGGACTTCAAGGTCCGCCTGTCCACCAAGATGGTCGGCGAGACGCTGGAAGCCCATTGCAGCAACGTCTTCAACGGCGAGATGCGCCCGATGTTCCCGAACGCCTATTTCGAGAAGGACAATGACGCTTCCGGGGGCTCCAAGGGGGATTTCATCTTCCGGGATTACGAGGACGGCACGGAGTATATCTCCATCATGTTCGAGATGAAGAACGAGATGGACGAGACGGCCACCAAGCACAAGAACGAGGACTTCTTCCGCAAGCTGGACCAGGACCGCACCGAGAAGAAGTGCGAGTACGCCGTGCTGGTCTCCCTGCTGGAGCCCGACAGCGAGCTGTACAACACCGGCATCGTGGACGTGTCCTACCGCTATCCGAAGATGTTCGTGATCCGCCCGCAGTTCTTCAAGTCCCTGATCATGCTGCTGGTCAACGCAGCCAGGAATACGGTGGGATACAAGAAAGAACTCGCCCTGGCCCGCAGCCAGAACGTGGATGTGACCAATTTCGAGAACAAGCTGCTCGAGTTCCGCAGCAAGTTCGGCGACCACTATACCCGCGCCGCGGGCAAGTTCGAGGACGCCATCAAGCAGATCGACGACACCATCAAGAAGCTCCAGGCCGTCAAGAAGAGTTTCGAGCAGTCCGAAAACTACCTGCGCCTGGCCAACCAGGATGCCGAAGAGCTGACCATCCGCAAGCTCACCTACAAGAATCCGACGATGAAGGCCAAATTCGAAGAGGCCCGCCGGACCGGAGCAGGGGAGCCCGGCGGCGAGACCTTTTCCAAGTAGGACGTCCTCCTATTTCAGCAGCTTGACGAGCTGCTCCACGATGCCCGGCGCAGGACAGCCGGGATATCCTTTCAGCATCAGCATGCACGCCAGTTCGTCCTTGTCGTAGTGGTTGTGGTCCCGGAAGCAGGAGATGATGGCCCGGGCCGCTGCCTCCCTGGACGCGTATCCGTTGGCCGCATAGTCTGCGACATAGGCGTTGAAGATGGCGTCGGCATGCTGACCGATCTCGACGAATCCCAGGTAGTCGGGGTCCTGCTGCGCGCGCTGTGCAGCCACTTTCCGCACGATGACGTCGTAGGTGTCCCGGCGGTAGCTGTCGAAGGTCTGGGTCTGCGGGTCGTAACCCTTCGTGTGGTTGCTGACGGCCCCGTGGGGCGTGTAGGAGTTGAGGATGACGCGGGCCCCCATCGCCTCGGCGGCGTCGAGGTAGTAGTTCACGTCGTCTTCAAAAGTGGAGTTCAGGCCGTTGGTCCCGTTGTTGCCCAGCATCACGATGTCTCCCGGGCAGATGTCCAGCAGGACCGCCGCGAGCTTGCCCTGCTGGTAGTAGGTGCTGAGGTTGCGGCCGCCGGCTCCCTGGTTGGCGAATTCGCACAGCTCGGCCAGGGCCGGGAAGTCGGTGCCGAAGATCCGCTCCAGGCGCCAGGCCCACGACCCATTGCTGGCCGAGGTCGAGTCGCCGATGTGGTGTACCTTGGGTTTCGCGCGACGCGCAGGCGTCGGCAGCAGGGTGAGTTTGACGTTTTCGATCTTGGCTTCACCCCCGGCGCCGGGGCCGATGCGCAGGTCGAACACGTCCCGCGGGCATGCCACCACCAGTGTATCCGTGCCCATCGTGTCGCGCCGTCCCAGGATGTATCCGGCCAGGTCGCTGTTGACGTAGCCGGAGGAGAGGACGCCCTGGTAGGTGACTTCGACCCGGTACAGGCGGCCTTCCTCGACCTGGGCCTCGAAGCGCTCCGCATCGGCGTTCGGCGAGACGGCCTCGCAGGCCGCGATGTCGACGGTCCCGCAGGCCTCGTCGGCGAATCCGATGCTGAAGAAATCGGGATTCGAGGTCTCCTTCCACTTGACCGCTCCGCTCTTCGCGATGACCCTGCCCTTGGCGTCCGCTACGGATGCCTGGCAGGTCTCTCCTTTCTTGTCCAGCTCCAGGGTGATGGTGTACCAGCGGTCCGTCCGGACCTTGCCGGCCTTGCCTCTCCGGGTCAGCGGGGTGTCGTTGAGCGTAATGGTCTGTCCGTCGAACAGCAGCGTGACGGGATTGGTGTAGAGCCGGTTGTTGTTGCGGAACGGGAAGCGGGAGCTCAGCGTGAGGACGGCTCCGGGCCCGTGGAAGCGCACCTTGGCGCTGAAGACCATCTCCGAGACGGGCGGCGTGAAGGATTTGGCGAACACATGCGACTGGCCGGTCTCCTGCGCGCTGAAGCGGATGTATCGGGTCCCGTCCGGGTCCTTGCAGAATTCGGCCTGCCGGGAGTCGTCGCTGCCGGCGACGATCCACTTCCCGAACACGATGTCCTGGGCTTGCCCGTACCGCTCAGCGAGCACTTTCGCGCCGAGGAGCTGGTCTGGGTACCCGTTGAAATCCTTGGGATAGCCGCCTTCCGGGAGCGTCTGCGTGTTCGGGATCCGTTCGTTGCTCAGGGCGACCACGGGCATCTCGGCGCGGAACGTCTTGCCGCCCACCTTCAGGACGGCCCGGAGCGAGCCGTAGAAATTCATGGGGACGTTGCGCAGGTCGAAGCTGGTCGCGAGGGAGGCCTTGCCGTTGACCGAGAACGCGCCGTAGGAGTCGCAATACTGCCCGGGCAGGTCGTTTTCGGTCTGGAAGCCTGCCGCGTCCCAGTTCACGGAGAAACCTTCGGATTTGAGCGCCGTTTCGCTGACGGGCTTGCCGTCGGCATCCCAAACCGTGAGGGTGAATGCGTTGGCGTGGGGGGTGTCGGTCGCCGGGCCGAACGTCAGTTTCTGGTTCCCCTCGATCCGGACCCTGGCGATCCGGTCCGCAATGGCTCCGCTGGCATCGATGCCGAGGGAGAGGGCGAGGAGCGCAATCGCGCTGAACAGTGGAAGATGTTTCATATCGATGGTGTACAGGAATTTCATTCGGACTTGTCCTTGGCCCAGGTATTGTACGCAGCCCTTTCTTCCTCGGAAGCGGTGTTGTACCCCGCAATCAGCTTGTCTCCCTTGCCCATGATGACCAGGATGCCCGTGATCAGAAACAGGGCGGCGATTATGTAAACGATGATCATGTCGATTCCGTTTTGTCCGTATGAAGATAGCTACATTCCGCCAAATCTCCAAGGATCGGCGCCGTCAAACCGCATCCGAGTGTGCATATCGTCCCGAAATTATGGACGTTGTGCACGAAAACGGCCCGAAACGTGCATAACGTCCAAGTTTTAAGGACGTTGTGCACGGAGGCCCCGTTCCGGGCATGGAACCCCATTTGATGCCGCGATTAATATTCCTCTTCGTTAAAGATTGGAAACCGGTTTTGTAAACATTTTATTATCAATAAGTTGATGCGCTATCAAAAACTCGGGGAAGTCTCCGGGAAGCGGACGCCCAGGGATACCAATAGTGACGAATCGGTGCCGCCATTCAGATCCTGGGCTTTTGGATAACCCGGATAATCAGGGAAACGAAATACACGATGAGACCGTAGAGGACCGGTATAAGACTGATCTTGATGCCGCCGGCGACAATGTTTTTCGCAACGTCATCATGTGCGGACATGAAATCAGCTATCTGAAGCCAGCCTAGAAGGGTCCAGAAGATACCCACCACTAGGGCGGCGATGCCAATCTCCTTTACCCATGCGGGCGCTTTCCAGGCAGCGAAGAAAAGGCTGATGAAAAGAAGGGTGATAAGAATCATTCCGACAGGGCCGCCGGAAATGAAGAGCGAAAACAATTCAGACATGGCAATGGATGGATTTAAGTTAATAATTCGGGGTCGGAATTCCTTGTTGCAAAGGTACGCACGGATAGGGAGAAAATGCAAAGTAGAATCCCTGCAACCTCCTGTCAAATCCCTACAACTACCCATGAATCACGTCTTTGATGCGGGATTCCTGCGGAGAATGCGTATTTTTGTATCCAGAATGAAGCGAGCTATCATCATCGTCTCCTACTGGCTGACTGCCATCTTTATGACAGCCCTTCTGCTCACAAGTCTGGACTACGACTTGTGGGAGGCCATCCTCATGAGTTTGTCTTTCCTGCCGGCAGCCATGGCGCTGTCATTCTTTCTTCCTGTAGTAGAACGGACTTCCCACGGAAGCAAACGTATCTTGGACACGATCTATATTATTTTGGGCGTGATGCTCATGACTTTCCTCATGTTATTTGTCTGGCAATGGCTGATTGTTATTGTCATCAAGCAAAAAGGATGGACCGGGTGGAGTTTTCCTGCCATGCTGGGCAATCCTGTTTTCATAGCTGCTGTCCTGGCTATTCTGGCTTACGGGAACTATATGCTGGCCAAATGGTTGGAGAAGAAGTTCCCCGTAAAGCACCCTATCACCTTCACGTCGGATTATAGGAAGGTCTCTTTGAAGAAACAGGATATCCTTTACGTGGAATCGCGTGATTCTGAAGTCTGGATTGTCACCCGTGACGGAGGGCAGTATCGCAACCGGACAGGCATCGGCCAGTGGGAAAACCTCCTTGGTCCCGGGTTTCTCCGCGTCCATCGTTCCTTTCTGGTCAATGTCGCCGATGCGACCCTTGCCTCCGGGGATCTCGTTTCCATTGGCGGGCAGTCCATCCCGGTCTCCCGAAAATACAAAGAGGACGTTAAAGCCATCCTTCTCAGTACCGGAGAATGAGTTGGAATACCGGTACGAGTCTTTCCGAAAAAACAAAACAATCAATAGGTATTTTTATTGTGGCATAAGTAGGCAATAATAAGAAACGATCCGGTACTTGCCGGATCGTTTTCATAATACTTTATAAATTAATGATTTACAATTAGTACTCCTCCTCATTAAAGAAGAAGTCGTCCTTGGTAGGGTAGTCGGGCCAGATGTCTTCGATCGTCTCGTAGATCTCGCCTTCTTCTTCGAGCTCTTCCAAGTTCTCAATGACCTCTTCGGGGGCGCCGGAGCGGTTTGCGTAGTCGATCAGTTCTTCTTTGGTTGCCGGCCACGGAGCATCGTCCAGGCTGCTGGCAAGTTCGAGTGTCCAATACATAGTCGTGCGTTTGTTTGTTCGCGCAAAAATAGAAATAATTTTCATATCTGATCCCCTTTGTAATAAAAAGTTATCAACAGGATTCCGGGGGATACTCGTAACTTCCGTAACTGGCCGATAGTTAGGAGTTTTTCCTGAAGTGAATTATTTTTTCGCGGGGCTCCGGCGGAGCCTGGGACGAGTGTCTTCCGGCCTGTATTTCGTCCCGCGGAACGGTGGTTTTTCCCGCCATCCAGGATGTCCGTCACTTTTCCGGCCTTTCCGGAAACAATGATTTCCCGGCGTCAGGAGACAGCCCTAATTTTGCAGAAACGAAACGACATCCGATATGGCACTCCAAAAGATCCTGAGGCTCGACAATGCCTCCCTCATCTATCCTGCGAGCCAGTCGAAGAAGTATGCTTCGCTGTTCCGCATGAGCGTGACCCTTTCCGGGCCCGTGGAGACCCCGTTGCTCCAGCAGGCGCTGGAGGCTGTGGTCGACCGGATCCCCACTTTCCACTATACATTGGCCGGTGATGCTTTCTGGTGGCGGCTCCGCTACCTGGACCGGACGCCCCGGGTGCTGCCGCTCCAGCCGCTCCATGCATTCTCGCTGGCGGGCAACGACGGGTTCCTGTTCCGCGTGTCGGCGGACGGGGCGCGCATCGTCCTGGACGTCTTCCACGTCCTGACGGACGGGAACGGGGGAATGACCTTCCTGCTGACGCTCGCCGCGGAGTATCTCCGGCTCCGGCATGGCGTCGTCCCCGCTTACGGCGGCCGGATCCTGGATCCGTCCGCGCGTCCCTGCGCGTCGGAGCTGGCGGACGCTTTCGATGCCTTCGGGGGCAAGCGCGGGACGCTGGAGCAGAACGATCCGGCCTACCATATCCGCGGGCGGATCCTGCCGCACAGGGTCCTGACGGACCTGCGCGTGCGGATCCCCGCCCGGCGGGTCTCCGAGGTCGCGAAGGCGCGCGGCTGCACGGTGACGGAGCTGCTGGCGGCAGCGATGGTCGCGGCCCTGCAGGCCGTCCATGCGGCCGACCGGCACCGCAAGCGGTCCGTGCTCAAGGTCAACGTGCCCGTGGACCTGCGCCGCATCTTCGGCGGCAGCACGCTGCGCAATTTCTCCTCCTATGTCGTGCTGGGCGTGGACGTGCGGAACGGATACCTGGACTTCGACCGCATCCTCGAGGTGGTCCGGGCCCAGAAGCAGCTTTACACGATGCCCAGCCAACTGGAGCCCAAGGTGGCGAAGAATGTCGAACTGGAGGACAATTTCGCCATCAGCTGTATCCCCCGCGTGTTGAAGAAGCCGCTGATCGACGTCATCAACAAGCTCAAGGGCGACCGCTACTGCTCCCATACCCTGTCGAACCTGGGGCGGATCGACCTGCCGGAGGCGCTGCGCCCGTACGTGCGGGACATCGACTTCGTCCTCGGTCGCCAGCGCGGCAACTCCGGGGCGTCCGCGTGCGTGGGATACGGCGACGCGCTGGTCCTGCACATGTCCCGCCGGATCGCGGAGCGGGCGTTCGAGGATGCTTTCCTGGAGCAGCTGGCTTGTATCGGGGTCCAGGCCGTGGCAGAGGAGGGGAACATATAGGGAGGGGTAAAATTTTTGCAAAAAAGTTTTGCAGGTTCCCGAAAAGTTCCTATCTTTGCAATCCCAAAAAGAAAGCAGCCTCTCTTCGAACGGTTTGATGACGCTGCGCTTGATAACATAATTGACATTATGGATTTGATTAACTTAGTGGAGCAGTCCTTCTCCCAGAACAAGGCTGCATCCTACCCGCAGTTCAAGGCCGGTGACACCATCACGGTGACCTACCGGATCAAGGAAGGCGACAAGGAGAGACTCCAGAGCTTCCGCGGCGTGGTGATCCAGATTTGTGGTTCCACCCCGTACACGAAGACCTTCACCATCCGGAAAATTTCCAACGGTGTCGGTGTCGAGAGAATCTTCCCTTATGAGTCTCCGGCCATTGACAAGATTGAACTGAACAAAGTCGGTAAAGTCCGTCGCGCACGTATTTTCTACCTCCGCAACCTCTCTGGTAAGAAGGCTCGCATCAAGGAAGCCAAGCGTGTCGTGAAAGACGCTCCGGCAGAGTAAGATAGACCGGCCTCGCGCCGGTTGCCTATGGCTCCATAGCTCAATTGAATAGAGCATTTGACTACGGATCAAAAGGTTACAGGTTTGAGTCCTGTTGGAGTCACGAAAAAGCCCCCTGAGAATTCTCAGAGGGCTTTTTTCGTTGTGTATGTCTTATCGTGAGACGATCGCCGTCATGCCCGGCATCAGGTGGGGATGCGGGGTGAGGGTGGCCTCGAGGTGCACCATGCCGTTCTTCTCCACCACGGGGCTGATGGCCGACACGGTGGCCTTGTGGACTTCGTTCGGATAGGCGATGGAAATCACCTGGATGGGCGTGCCCGCCTGGAAGCGCGGCAGCTCGTTCTCCAGCACGTCGAAACAAACCTTCAGGTGCTCCGTGTCAACGATATAGAAGAGCGCCACACCGGGCACCGCTGCGCTGTATAGCGTAGACTCGACCCGGCTTACGGCGCCCGTGATGGGCGCGGTGACCGTACAGTAGGTGAGTTCGTGCTCCAGTTGCTGCAGGGCGGCCTGTGCGGTGTTGTAACCGCTGTTGACGCGGGCCTGCCGGCGGATCTCCTCCGGCGCCTGCTCCAGCTCGTTGCGCTTGTAGCCCTGTCCCATCAGGATGGCCTGGTACTGGAACTCGGCGCGCTCCAGCTCGGCCTGGCCGCGGGCGATGCGGTCCCTGAGGACGTCCTGGCTGAGCCGGGCGACCACCTGCCCCTTGCGGATCCGCTGGCCCAGCTCGATATCGAACTGCACAATCTGCTCGTTGATCCGGCTGTAGACCGGGACCTCGTAAATGGCCTCGATCGTTCCTTTGCTGGAGAATCCTTCTGCGGCGATGGTCTGCTGCAGATTCTGACCGGGCGTGGCCGCCATGGCCTCCTGCTCCGGGGCGGGAGCGGGTTCGGGAGCCGGGAAGGCGGCCGGCTGGCGGGACTGGCAGGCGGCCAGGGCCAGCAGCAGGGTGAAGGAAGCGATATGTCTATTCATGCTGCGTCAGGGTTAGCAAGTGATAATACGTGGTCCAGTAGCCGGCCAACGCCGTAAGGTGTTGGTTGTAGGCCTCGTCGCGCCGGTTCTGCGCGAGCGAGTAGGTGTTGATGTCGCAGAGGCCGTTGGCGTAGTTCTCGGCCGTGAGCTCGAAGACCTCGTCGGCCATCGCCACGGCCTCGGCGGTATGGGCGAGCAGCTGCCGGTGCGAGCGCAGGTTGTCGAGCGTGGTGTGGACGTCCTCGGCGAGGGCGCGGTCGACCTCCTGCAGCGCCATCTCTTCGCGGGAGGTCCAGGCGGCGGCCGCGGCGTGGCCCTTCCGGGCGGCGCCGTGGTCCATCAGCGGTACGCTGAGGGTGACGGTCCCGACCATGTAGAGCTGGGGATGCTGGTAGGCGCCGACGAAGGTGCTGCCCAGCTGCTGCATGCCCAGATCGAGGCCGAAGCCCACTTTCACGCCCTGCTCCTTGCGGGTTTTCTCCTGCTGGTGGCGGGCCTCGGTGAGGGCGACCTGTTGCTGCTGGAGGGCCGCGCTGTTGGCGCGGGCCATCATCAGGGCCTCGTCATCCGTCAGGAGAACCTGGTCGGTGGCGGTGGGTACGGTGAGCCGGCTGCCGGCCGGAAGGACCGGCGTACGAAGGTAGGCCGCCAGGGATTCGCGCGCCAGCTGCTCCTCGTTGCGGGCGCTGAGCAGGGCGTTGGCGGCGTTCAGGCGCTGCAGCTCCAGCGAGCGGAGCTCGGCCAGCGTGACGATGGCGATGCTGGCCTTCTCCCTAGCGATGGCGTAGAGCGTGTCGGCCGTCTGCTTGTTGCGCTCGCACATGTCCAGCATGCCCTGGGCGCAGGCCAGGCGGAAGAAACGCCGGGTGGCTTCCTCGGCGATCCTGTGCAGGTCGTAGCGCAGCTGCCGGCGCGCCGCCTCGAGCCGCTGGTCTTCGGCGGCCTTCTCCCAGCGGTAGGGATTGTAGCCCAGCAGCGACTGCTGGTAGCCCGCGATGAGCGGGGTGGCGATGAAATCGCGGAGGCGGCCGGCCTGGTCGCCGTTGAAGTATTCGCTCCACAGGACCTGGCTGCCCACGTAGGCCTCGCCGCCCAGGCCCAGCACCTTCTGCGTGAGCTTCAGCTGGGCTGCCGTGGAAAAGCGGTTGTAGTTGCGCAGGTAGACGTAGTCGCGCGTGATGTCGTTGATCATCCGCTGGTAGTTGGGCGCGACGCGCAGCTCCAACTGCGGCTTGCGGAGCGCCTCGAACTGCGCGTTCTTCTGGATTTGGAACTCGTATTCGTAGCGGCTCTGGAAGGCCGTCAGCGTGCTGTCCTGGGCGATCCGGATGATTTCGTCCAGGCTCTGGGCCTGGCTGAGCAGCGGCAGGCCGCACAAAAGAAGAAGTCCGATCAAGCGTTTTCTCATACCGTCTGCCGTTTGATGATGTCCGTAAAGAGTCCGCCCTTGGCCAGCAGCTCGTCGTAGCAGCCGTCTTCGGCTACCTTGCCGTCGCCCAGGACGATGATGCGGTTGCACTCGCGGATGGTGCTCATGCGGTGCGCGATGGTGATGCGGGTGCAGTGCATCCTCTTCAAATTCTCGGTGATGATGTGCTGGCTGATGTTGTCCAGGGCCGAGGTTGCTTCGTCGAGGAAGAAAATACTGGGCTTGCGGATCAGGGCGCGGGCGATGATGATACGCTGGCGCTGTCCGCCGGACACGCCCTGCCCGTCGGCGGAAATGGGGGTGTCCAGTCCGCGCGGCATGGCCTCGATGTCCTTGTCCAGGGCTGCATTTCTTGCAGCCTCCCACACGTCCTCGTCGGTGAAGTTGCCGTTGCCGAACAGGATGTTGTCGCGGATGGTGCCTTCGACGAGCTGTCCGTCCTGCAGGCAGATGCTGATGCAGTAGCGCCGCAGGCTGGGTTTGTTGATGTCGTCGAGGTTGTGCTCGTCGTAGAAGATGGAGCCACTCTCGGCTTGCTCGAATCCCAGCATCAGGCGCACCAGGGTGGATTTGCCGCAACCCGAGGGGCCCACGAACGCCACATAGTCTCCGGCGTTGATGTGCAGGTTCAGGTTGTTGAAAATGTAGGGCATGTCGTCGTTGTAGCGGAACTTCAGGCCGCGGATGTCGATGTTGCCGCTCACGTCCTTGAGGAATACGGAGCCCTCGTCTGTTTCCGGCTGGGCTTCCAGGATGGGACGGCACAGCTTGATCTCCGGCGCCAGCTGGGCCAGGACCTTCGTAATCCGCTGGAAGTTCTGGATGGCTTCGGTGGCGATGGCGAGGACGCTGCAGTAAGCGATGTAATCCGACAGGCCCAGACCGTAGTGCCAGGCGGCCAGCATGGTCACGATCAGGGGGACCATGCGGAAGTTGTAGCTGATGGAGTTGCTGTAGTTGAACAGCGCCGGGTAGCGGCTGCCGTCGGGATCGGACGGCTCGTAGGCCTCGGCCCAGTGGCGGAACGCCCGGATTTCCGCCCCGTTGGTGCGGATTTTCTGCGCCCCGACCGCCAGGTTGTAGATGAGTCCCGTCAGCTTGGACGCGTGCATGTTGGCCTGGTCCTGCACCTTCTTGCGGCAGGAGTATTGGACGTAGATGGTGATCATGTACAGCACCATCACCAGGATGCCCGTCCAGAGCAGCGGACCGCCGTAGGTGAAGAACTGCAGGAACAGCATCACCGTGAACAGCAGGGTCAGGATGGTGGAGAGCATGTCTTCGGTGAGCTGCGTGGAGAAACGGACCACGGACAGGACGCGGTTGGACAGTTCTCCCGGGGAGTAGTTCTTGAAGAAGCCGGCGGGCAGGGAGAGCAGGCGGGTCATCAGCGAAGACTGCATGGCATATTCCGTCTTGTCCTTCATGCGGACGACCAGGTAGTTGCGGGTCATCTGCACCATGACCAGTCCGGCCGCGGCGCTGAAGAGGAGCACGGCGATGGGCGCGATCTGGGCGGCGTCGCCCGAAGGGATGACTTCGTCAAACAACAGCTTGCACGCATACGGGGTGAACATCGTGAGCAGCACCACGCCCAGGCAGGCCAGCAGGGCGCAGACGCCGTCGTACACGCTCAACTGCCGCAGGGCGTGCCCGATGAGGGCGCTGATGGTGAGCTTCTCCTGAGGTAGGGGGTAGGAAAGGGCGAAGGCCTCCTTCTTGAGAAGATCCGTGTGCTTGCGGGCGTTGCAGCGATGCCCCGTCCTGGGATCGACGAAGGTATAGTCGGCAAAACCGGGGGCGAGCAGGACCGGCGTGTCGTCCTCGGCCGAGAACGCCAGCACCTTGCCCGAGCAGCGCGTCCACCATTTGCCTTCCAGCTGAATCTGCCGGAAGAAGATCTGCTGTCGGTAGAAGGTCTCTTCCAGTTCGTCGAGGCTCTCCGGAATCTCCCGCTTCAGCGTGAGCTTCTTCCACACCTTGCGGTCGATCATGCCCCGGAAGAGGTCGGCCGCCTGGTTCATCGCCTTGCGGTCTCCTTCAATACGCTGGACCAATTGCTCAAAGAATAGATTGTTCATAGGTCAGGCGTATTTCATTAATTCACTGTACAGGCCTTCCTGCTGCATCAGCTCCGCGTGGGTGCCTTGCTGCTGGATCTGTCCCTTCTCCATCACGTAGATGCAGTCGCAGTCCCGGATGGTGCTCAGGCGATGGGCGATCATGATCAGGGTGATGCCCAGGTTGGCGATATGCTGCATCACCTTCTCCTCGGTCTTGGGATCCAGGGCCGAGGTGCCTTCATCCATGATGAGGATGGAAGGATCTTTCGCGAGGGCGGTGGCGATCTCCATGCGCTGGCGCTGGCCGCCGCTGAAGTTCTTGCCGTTCTCGCTCAGCCGGGACTGGTAGGCCCCGGGGCGCTCGGCGATCTCTTCGTGGATCTGGGCGTCGTGGGCCGCCATCACCATGGCGAAGTCCTCGATGGACTCGTCCCACATTTTCAGGTTGTCCTCGATGGTGCCTTCGAAGAGCGTAATGTCCTGGTTGACCACCGACAGGGAATTGATCCTGACGGCGCGGTTGACCTGCTGCACGGGCACGCCGTCGAGGAGTACTTCACCCTCCCACGGCTCGTAGAGCCCGGAGATCAGTTTGGCGATGGTGCTCTTGCCGCAGCCCGAGAAGCCCACGAAGGCGATCCGCTGTCCCGCCGGGATCTTCAAGGAGAAATTCTTGAGGACCGGGGGAAGGCTGCGGTCGTAGCCGAAGGTGACGTTTCTCAATTCCACATCTCCCCGGAGCTTGGGGTGCTCCGGAAGCGTCTCCAGGCTGGACAACTCCAGACTGCGTCCCTCGCAGGCCTCTTCCACCTCTTCCAGGCGCTCCATGGCGGCCTGGCTCCGGTAGACGCTCTGGGTGGACTTGACCGCCGAGTTGATCGGGTAGATGATGCTGGCGGCCAGCGCCTGGGAAGCCAGCAGCATACCCGGCGTCAGCTCTCCCTGCAGGATGTACCAGGCACCCAGGATCAGGATGAGGGCGTTGCTCAGGTGCAGGACCAGCAGCGGCAGGGAGCCGGTGCCCATATTGCTCATGGTGGACTGGACCCGCACGTTGAGGGCCTGGACAAAGGAAGCCTCCCAATTGCTGTAGAAGGTGCGCTCTCCACCCATGGACTTGATGGTCTCCATGTTCTTGATGCCCGTCATGGTGATTCCCTGCAGCTGGGCGTCGGTCACTTCCGTGCCCTTGGCCTTCTTTTTCATGCTGTCGGCCGTGACCTGCATCACAAGCACGAGCAGGGACATCGACACCAGCACGACCAGGCCCAGTTTCCAGCTGTACATCATCAGCAGTGCGGCGCTGATGAGGGATTGCACGACGAAAATGAGGCCGATGGAGAACTGGTCCATCGTGCGGGTGATGCTGGGGATGCTGGAGTAGCGCGCCACCAGTTCGCCGGACGAGAAGCGGTCCAACAACAGCATGGGCAGTTTCAGGATGTTCAGGACGAAACGGGACGAGCTGACGAGTCCCATTTTGGTGAAATGCCGTCTGCGGAGGAGGTTCATGGACATCCATACCCCCAGTTCCAGCACGAACAGCAGGATGTAGAAGAACATCAGGGGCCCGAACCACTCGGGGTTCTTGCGGGTGATGATGTTGTCGGTATAGACTTGTTGGAAGAAAGGCGCCAGCAGGTAGGCGACAATGTCCACGAAGTACAGCAGGAACGTGACCCAGTAGAAGGCCATGCATCCCCGCATGAAATGGCGGATGAGCGCCGCCGTGGACTTGGAGCCTTTCTTTTTACTCATTCGACGCGGAGTTTGGCGCCCCGGAAGCGCGTTCTCACGGACTCAAACAGATAGCGGAACATGCTGCGGCGCCGGGTTTCGCTCATCACGGAGCAGTAGGTGCCGACATTCAGGTTGACGTCCTCCGGCTCGCCGAAGGACCAGTCGTATTGGGTGGGATCGTCCGGGGAGGGCAGCAGTTCGATCTGCACCTGGTACATCATGTCCCCGGAGGAGAGCAGGCGATTGGCCATTTCCTCGTTCTTGAGGGTTTGGCGAACCTCGCTTTCGGACACGGGGTAGCGGTCGATACGAAGCACCCGGCCTTTCACGTAGCCGATTTCATCCCGCTTCTCGTCTTCCGGCCACACCTGGGCCATCATCCCTTCGCGGAGGTCGCGCTGGCCGGCGTTGTCGATGTAGGCGATGAGCATGGCGAGCTGCGTTTCGGCGGCATCACCGCTTACCACGCTGATGATGGGCTCGAAGGCTTCGAAGGACTCGTTGTCCACCTTGGTGCTGATGACGGTGCCCTCGACGGTGCTGGTCAGGATGCTGTAGCTGTCGTTCACGGAGATGAGAGCCACGGTCTGACCTTTGCTCACGTGGTCGCCGCTGTGCAGGAACATGGTGCGGACCATGCCCCGGTTGGGCAGCGAGACATCCGCCGTGCCTTCCCGCGGAAAGACGACGCCGCTGTAATACGCCTTGTCCGAGACGCTTCCCAGGAAACCCCAGACGAAGAAGGCGCCCATCAGCAGGAGCGCCGTGACGGCCAGGATGTACGTGGGCAGCGCCGTCACCTTGAGGGTGCTGCCGATCTGTTCGGGCGACTGGAGCTTCTGCTCCCGACTTTCTTCGGATAGGGGATTGTGGTTCATACTTACAAATATAGTGATTTTATAATCACTAACCCACGGGCTCGGGAATCTCCTGCGGGATGAACTGGCCGTCCTTGAAGATCCAGCGGGACCGGGTGATTTCTTCTTCGGTCTCATGCTCCTCCATGACCTCGTCGATGTTGGACATGTCCTCGTCGAAGAGGGCTTCGTAGCTGCGGTCGTAGAAGGACTCGGTCAGGTTGATGGTGTAGCTGCCGTCCGCCAGTTTCTGGATGGACAGCGAGGACCAGGCGTTGTAGCTGCCGGGGCTCATGTGCTCGTCATCGGCGTACCAGAAGTCTTCTCCCTCATCCCCGTCCGGATGCAGGTCGTGGTAGGGATTCTCCCAGTCGCAGAAATGCCAGAAGAGCATCTCGTTCGCCTGCATGTTGCGGAAGATGCCCATGGCGAGCATGTCGTCCGGGGTAAGGTTGTAGTCGTCCTCGGCCTGCTCCTCGATAAGGTAGCCCAGCATGTCGTAGTACAGGGGGATCCAGCCGAAATTGATGGCCGGCTGCTTGGGCATGTCGGTGGTCACGGCCTTGCGGCTGCCGCCCTCGCCGTCGGTGCGTATCATCTTGCCGGTGAGGTAGTTGTAGGATTCGTCGTAGTGCTCGGAGGCGTGGCGGTCCTTCTTGCCGCCGATGAGGCGGAAGTCGCCGTCCTGCCAGCGGAAGAGGAAGATGTCCGAGTTGCCCTCATAGTCGCACTGGATGCGTACGACGCCCTTGTCGTTGACGGTGATGCCGGTCTTGTTGCCGTACAGGTCGGTCTCGTATTCGCGGAAGAGCCGATAGACGCCGTTTTTGTCGCCGAAATAGAAGGCGAAGTTGCTGCCGGAATAATAGCCGTCCAGCGCGATGACGAGGTCTTTGATTCCGTCTTTGTTGATGTCGGCTTCGGCCGTGACGACGGTCTCGTCGGTGCGGGTCTCGTGAATGTCCGCGACGGATTTGCCCGAAGGCTGGAAAACCGGCTGGCTCCAGGCGGCCAGCGGAAGGGCGCAAAGCGCGAGGGAGAGGAGAATCTTTTTCATTTCGTCCAAATTGGTTATACAAAACGCAAGTTACTAATTATTTCGCAGATTCGGAGATAATGACATTCTGTCATTGGCAGAGCTTTTGCTTTAGCAAAGGGCAAAGAGCTTCGAATTATGGCAGAAAACAAAGATAAACAGGCTCCGCAGGCAGCGGAACCCAAGAAGAAACAGAAGAAAGAAGAGCGCAAGGGCGACGATCTGAAGCAGCAGGTCGCCGAGCTGACTGACAAATTGGCGGCCGAGAAGGACAGCTACCTCCGCCTGATGGCGGAATTCGAGACCTTCCGGCGCCGCAGCTCGGAGGACCGCCTGAACCTGATCGCGTCCGCGTCGGCCAAGACCATCGAGGGGCTTCTCCCGGTGCTGGACGACTGCGAGCGGGCCATGGAGATGCTTTCCAAGTCGTCCGACGAGGCGGCCAAGGAGGGCACTGCGCTGATATATAACAAATTGATGGATTACCTGAAGACCCAGGGCCTGGCCCGGATCGAGGCTAAGGGGGAGACGTTCGACACGGACTTCCACGAGGCTGTGACCCAGTTCCCCGCGCCGAGCGAGGAGCTGAAGGGCAAGGTGATCGACGTGATTCAGACTGGCTACACGCTGGGCGGCAAGGTCCTGCGCTATGCCAAGGTAGTCGTGGGAGCGTAAGCGTATGGCAGAGAAAAGAGATTACTACGAGGTCCTGGGGCTCCAGAAGGGAGCCTCGGCCGACGATATCAAGGGCGCGTACCGCAAGGCCGCGCTCAAATGGCATCCGGACCGCTGGGTCAGCGGCACGGACGCCGAGAAGAAGACCGCTGAGGAGAAGTTCAAGGAGGCCTCCGAGGCCTATTCCGTGCTGAGCGACCCCGACAAGAAGGCGAAATACGACCAGTTCGGCTTCGCCGGCGTGGACGGGGCGGGCGCCCAGGACTGGAGCCAGGGCTTCGGCAACCTGAACGACATCCTGAACAACCTCTTCGGAGGCGCGTTCGGCGGCTTCGGCGGTTTTGGCGGCTTTGGCGATTTCGGCTTCGGCGGCGGCCAGCAGGGCCCCCGTCAGCAGCGCGGCCGCGACATCCGCACGCGCGTCAAGGTGACGCTCGAGGAGATCGCGAACGGCTGTGAGAAGGAAGTCACGATCGAGCGCAACCGGCCCTGTCCGGACTGCGGCGGCCGCGGCACCAAGAACGCCTCCGACGTGAAGACCTGCCCGACCTGCAAGGGCGCCGGCCATGTGCAGCACGTGACGAACACCCTGTTCGGCCGCGCCATGTCGACATCCGTCTGTCCGCAGTGCGGCGGCACCGGCAAGGTTGTCACGAACCCCTGCGGCCGCTGCAAGGGCACCGGCCTCGTCCGCGTGAAGGAGACCGTCAAGGTCCGTATCCCGGCGGGCGTGGAGGACGGCATGCAGCTGTCCCTGCGCGGGGAAGGCCACGCTGCGCCGAACAACGGCGTGAACGGCGACCTGCTCGTGATCGTGGAGGAGCAGCCGCACGCCCAGCTGAAGCGCGACGGCGCCAACCTCTTCTATACGCGCGTGATCAGCGTTGCCGACGCGATGCTGGGCTGCGAGATCCAGGTGCCGGGCATCGACGGCCCGGTGTCGCTCAAGCTGGACGCCGGCACGCAGTCCGGCACGGTCCAGCGCCTGCGCGGCAAGGGCCTGCCGTCCGTGAACGGTTACGGCCTGAGCAGCCGCGGCGACCTGTACGTGAAGATCCTGGTGTGGATTCCGCGCAAGTTGGGACGCGCCGAGCGCGAGGCCATCGAGAAGATGCGCGACTCCGTCCGTCCGGATCCGAACCGCGACGACCGGGCGCTCTTCGAAAAAGAAAGTCAGTACTTCTAATGAAAATCGCCGGCTGGGCCGGCGATTTTCTATTTAAAGAACTTGTCGATGTCCTGGATGGTCTCCGGCAGCGCGAAGATCGCCACGCGGTCGTAGGGCTGGATGACCGTGTCGCCCACGGCGATGAAGGCCTCGCTGCCTCGGATCACGCCGCCGATGATGGCGTTCCGCGGGAAGTCGATGTCCTTGATCGGACCGGTGGTGATGGCCGAACCCGGCGCCACCGTGTACTCGATGACTTCCGCGTTGGTGCCGGTCATGTAGCGCACGACGCGCGCCTTGCCCGACAGGGTGAACTTGAAGATGCGCCCGGCGGTGATGAGTTTCTTGTTGATGACGTTGTCCACGCCCATCTCCTCCGCGATGTGGATGTACTCGATGTTCTCCACCTCGGCGATGGTGCGCGGCACACCGAATTTCTTGGCCACCACGCAGGAGAGCACGTTGCTCTCGTCGTTGCCCGTCAGGGCGATGAAGGAGTCGTATTCCTGGATGCCTTCCTCGTAGAGAAAATCCGAATTGCGGCCGTCTCCGTGGACGATGCGCACGGTCTCGGGCAGCTTCTCGGAGAGCTCGATGCAGCGGTCTTTGTCGCTCTCGACCAGCTTGACCTTGAGGCCGGCGCGGGTCAGGGACCGGGCGAGCATTTCGCCGATGGGGCCGCCGCCCAGGATGAAGGCACTGTCGATGGAGAGGTTGGTCTTGCCGAAGTGGCGGTAGAGCGCTTCCACGCCTTCGCGCGTGGTGATCGTGAAGACGAGGTCGCCGTAGAGGAACTTCGTGTCCAGCTTGGGGATGATGGTCGTCTCGTCGCGCGAGATGGCGATGACGCGGAACTGCTGCAGCTCCTCGCTGGTGGTGTCCTTGATGAACTCCAGCAGCTTGAGGTCGAGGATGGGGGAGTCTTCGGTGAGTTTGAAGACGGCGATCTGCAGGCGTCCGCGGGCGAAGTCCATCGTCTCGGCGGTGGAGTTGTGCTTGAGGAAGGCCACGATTTCGTCGGCGGCGCTCTTCTCGGGGTAGAACATGAGCTCGATGCCCAATTCCTTGAAGATGAGCTTGTTTTCCGCGTTCAGGTAGTCCTCGTCGTTGACGCGCGCGATCACCTTGGCGGCGCCGAGCTGCTTGGCGAGCAGGGCGCCCACGATGTTGATCTCTTGGGCGGCCAGCGGGTAGACGGCGATGAACAAGTCGGCCTTTTCCACCGCGGCGGCGCGCAGGATTTCGATCGACGAGGGGTTGCCGAGGACCGTCTCGACGTCGGCGTAGGACGTCAGGGCGGCAATGCGCTCGGCGTTGTCGTCGATCACCGTGACTTCGTTCGCTTCGGCGCGAAGCATCTTCGCGAGATGGGAACCCACCTCACCGGCTCCCTCAATGACTACTTTCATAGCTTCTCACAAATTTAAAAATCTTCTCTCCCCGCAGCGCGGCCTGGACCAGGATGCACACATCCAGCAGTCCTTCCGGTCTCCCTTTTCCGGGAACGGCGGGCTCCGTTTTCAAGTCGCGGAGCGCGCGGTATTCGCGGTGCGCGTCCCGGACGGCCCGGGCGTTTTGCGTCTTTCCGGACAACAAATATACGATTGCTGCGCAACAATCCAAAATCTTGCGCATGCGGATGCGCCCGCGCGCCCGCCGCGCCCCGAGGGTCGCGGGCAGGTTGTTCTCCAGCAGGAGCAGCCCGTTGCGGTAGTTGAGTTTCAGTTTGAACGGGGACGCGGGCGCGAGGGTGCCGCCGCCGAGGTGGTACACGCAGCTCTGCGGCACCACGCCCACGCGCCAGCCGGCGAGCCAGGCGCGCCAGCACCAGTCGATCTCTTCCATGTGCGCGAAGAAGCGCGCGTCCAGACCGCCCAGTTCGCGCCAGGCGCGGGCGCGGACGAGCAGGCACGCACCGGACACCCAGAGGGCGTCCTGCGGCGCGTCGTACTGCCCCGCGTCGCGCTCCGTGCGTTTCAGCACGCGGCCACGGCAGAAGGGGAAACCGTAGCGGTCGAGCAGGCCGCCGGCGGCGCCGGCGTACTCGAAGCGGTCGGTGCGGCGGTAGCCTTCGCCGTCGGGCTCCAGCGCGTGGAGCTTGGGGCCGCAAGCGGCGTAATTCGGGTGCGCGTCCATCCAGGCGACGAGCGGCTCCAGCCACCCCGTCGGCACCTCAATGTCGGAATTCAGCAGCACCAGGTACTCCGGTTCATTCAAGGCTTCGAACGCGCGATTGTAGCCGCCGGTGAAGCCGTAGTTTTCGTCGAAAAGGATCGTGCGAACCTGCGGGAAACGTTCGGCGAGCAGCTCCCGCGAGCCGTCGGTGCTGGCGTTGTCCGCGACCACGACGCCGGCATCCAGCCCCTGCAGGCTGTCCAGCAGGGGAGGCAGGAAACGCGCCAGGTAGTCCCGGGTGTTCCAGTTGAGGATGACGACGGCGGTTCGCATCAGGCAGGTTTATTTGCAGTCGCAGCCTTCTTTGCCGCAGCCGCAG
>JAEEGL012823636.1_pt1 | contig 25586 bp, 25 predicted proteins | sample 9134231 | NCBI WGS metagenome assembly JAEEGL01 (sample SAMN16246548, study PRJNA631951) | gut metagenome | biome: gut microbiome; feature: rumen; material: fiber-attached | host: Bos | place: Iran: Karaj | collected 2018-10
AGCTTGGCGTCCAGGTTGGACAGCGGTTCGTCGAACAGGAAGACCTTCGGTTCGCGGACGATGGCGCGGCCCAGGGCAACACGCTGGCGCTGACCGCCGGACAGGGCCTTCGGTTTACGGTTCAGAAGATGGGCAATGTCCAGGATCTTGGCGGCTTCTTCCACGCGGCGCTTGATCTCGTCCTTCGGGGTCTTGCGCAGCTTCAGGCCGAAAGCCATGTTGTCATACACGGTCATATGGGGATACAGGGCGTAGTTCTGGAAAACCATGGCGATGTCGCGATCCTTGGGCGCGACGTCGTTTACCAGCTTGTCGCCGATATACAGTTCGCCGTCGGAAATCTCCTCAAGGCCGGCCACCATACGCAGGGTGGTGGATTTTCCGCAGCCGGAAGGTCCGACCAGAACGATAAACTCTTTGTCTTCGATGTCCAGGCAGAAATCGCTGACGGCAGTCACGTTTCCGGTGTAAACCTTGTAGATGTGCTGAAGGGATACGCTTGCCATATTGAAGTTCCTCCTCTGAATTCGGGTCTTGCCCTTTTATACTGGTATTATACGAAACCGGCACAAAAAAAGGAATTGCCTGTTTGTACAAGAATTCCTTTTTGTTTTGTGCAATTCTGACATCCTGCCGGGATCAGCGGTGATTGCGGATCTCGTTACGCTCAAGCCGGATGTTGTTGATCAGTTCACTGAGCTTTCTGTCGGTCTCGGCAAGCAGCGAATCCATATAATCCAGGGTGTTCTTATGAAGTTCCGCCGCTTCCTGCCTGGCGCTTTCCCTCAGTTCGTCGCACTCAACCCGCGCACGGCGGACAATGCTTTCCTCTTCAACCAGCTGCTGGGCCTTTTTCTCTGCGTCACTGAGCATACGGTTCGTTTCCGCGGACGCGGCTTCCATCCTTGCGGTGGCTTCCTTTGTTGCCCGGTCGACAAGCTCGTTCGCTTCGCGCGTAGCCTGGTCCATCATCTGCTGTGCATTCTGGGAGGCTTCATTTACCATGTTCTGCGCCTGCACGGACGCGTTTTCGAGGATCTCCCTTTTTTTCTGCTCTGTTTCGGTACGGATCGTTTCCTCTTCCTGGACAATCGCAGCCGCCTTTTTGACCGTATCCGGCAGATTGTCGCGGAGATATTCCAGCTGGGCCTGCATCAGGTTACGGTTGACAATGCATCCCTCGCTGCTGATCAGGCTCCGTTTCGCGTTTTTCAGTTCTTCAAAGAGGATGTTAACCGCCTTCAGGCATTCTTCCGAGCTTTTGATATCATTCGCCATGATCCGTATCTCCTTTGCATTCGGGATTGCTGATTTTGATCTGTCATCATTCTTTCGACAGCAGGGTCCTGATTTCCTCTGTCAGTTTATCAGGAACAAACGGGCGGATATCCCCGCCGAAGTCGGCGATTTCCCTGACCGCGGAAGAGGAGATGCCGTTCATCTGCGGATCGCACGGCAGGAATACTGTTTCAATGCTTCCGTTCAGCATCCTGTTCGCGGCACATGCCTGCAGTTCATGGTCCAGTTCTGCGCTTCCGCGGATTCCGCGGACAACGATCCTCTCCTGTCTCGCAGCCATATAATCGGCCAGCAGTCCGTCCCATTTTTCAACGCTGACGTTCGGAAGCCCGTCGCATACTCTGCCGAGCAGATCAACCCGCGTCCCGGCCGGGATCGTTCCGCGTTTGCTGATGTTGACCATCACGACGACAGTGACATGGTCAAACAGGGCGGCAGCCCGCGAAATCAGGTTAAGATGTCCCTTGGTCACAGGATCAAAAGACCCTGGAAAAACGCATGATACCATTCGCGTCACGCTCCTTCTTCCGACAGCTGATAGATTGTTACGGCACAAAAACCCCAAGCCCTGTCCCGGACGACCGAAAACCTTCCGTAAATTTCCGGTTTCCTGCCGGCTTCATGCTCGAGGATGATCATGGAATCCGGTCCGGTCAGCGGAATCAGGGAGGAAAACACTTCGTTCAGGCCCTGCATCGAATAGGGCGGATCCAGAAAGACCAGGTCAAATACTTCCTTTTCTTTCTGAAGCTGCCCCACCGCGGCGTGCCAGTCACACCGAAACTGCCTGGTACGATCCCGGAAACCCAGCCGCTCAATATTTTTTCTCTGCGTTTCAGACGCGTGCCGGTCGTTGTCCGCAAGCACAGCGAAAGACGCGCCGCGGCTCAGTGCCTCAAGGCTCAGCGCGCCGCTGCCGGCAAACAGGTCCAGAACCCTGCTGCCGGGGACGTCTGCCTGGATCATATTAAACAGGTTTTCCCGTACACGGTCAAGCGTCGGCCGGGTATGGTTCCCGGACGGCGCTTCAATCAACCTGCCCCTGGCTTCTCCCGCAATAATGCGCATATTTCGTGCTCCCTGACTGTTCAGTTCAGCTTTTCTGGCTCCCTGCTGCGCACGGAGGAAATTCCCGCGGCTTTTTTCTTTTCCCTGCGGATTCTTTTCCGGTTATTCTCGGAGATCATGGTATGGATCCTTGTTCGGGTACTTTTCCCGCTCAGGTATCCTGTTCCGTACGCCGCGGCGGGCAGCAGCAGGATCAGCGGGGAAAGCCTTTCAACAAGGAGGATTCCGGAATGGTTGGATGCGCCTGCGATGTTTACATAAGGCAGGATTGTGATACGGACGAACGCGCGGATATAATCGATGATTTTCATTCCTTCAGGCTGTGTGTAGTTGATTAGCGCGTTTCCGATATCACTTCGGCCGGTATAGGCCTGCATCCAGGACGGCAGCGCACCGGCCTCCGTCATCTGCAGCGTGGTGTTCAGCGCCAGATAGACCGCAATGGCAAGAAAAGGAATGGTCCCGATCACGCCGATGAGGAATCCCTTCATCGGATGAAAACAGATTTTCCTTTCGCTTTCACTGAACGTCTGGCCTTTTTCCCGTTTCTGCCATAGGATTTCGCCCTTAGCCACGTCATCTGTTCCTCTTTTGGAACCGATGTTGAAAAGGATGTACAGAACAAGGAGAATCACGGCTGTATTCATGATCAGCCGCAGGAAAATGCTTTCAAAGGAAGCGGTGGCACATGCGATAAACGCGATAAAAAAGATGATCAGCAGCGTTCCAAAAAAGGCAAGGCTGCTTCTGAACGTGCGTTCATCACAGGGTTCTCCCGTCAGGAACGGTTTCCGGACTTCCCGGACTTTTGCATTGGTTTCCTTTGTTGTACGGCTTGTCATCTTTTTTCTCTCCCATCCGGATCTTTCACCGGTAGTTCCTGTCAACCCGGCTTCCCACGCTCAGCAGGATCTCATAACTGATCGTTCCTGCCCAGGCCGCGATCTCTTCGGCTGTGATCTCTTCATCTCCGGACTTTCCGATCAGGACCGCCTCGTCGCCGACGGATACGCCGTCGATTCCGGAAATATCAGCCATCATCTGATCCATGCAGACCCTGCCGATGATCTTGGCCCGTTTACCGCCGATCAGGACATATCCATCCCTTCCCGCAAGCCGGAAATAACCGTCGCCGTATCCGCAGGTAATCGTCGCGGCACGGATCGGCTTTTCGCTCTGATAAGTCCTTCCGTAACTGACATATGTTCCGGAAGGGATCTCCTTGATATAGCTGATATCGGCAGTCCATTCCATACACGGTCTCAGCGGAAGATCCGTCCTGACGGGCGGGTATCCGTAAAGGCTGATCCCCGCACGCACCATGTCCATGGACATCTGCGGAAAGCGGTGTATCGCCGCGGAATTGCAGCAATGCCTGATGATCCCCTCCGGCAGCGGTAACGTCATTTCCTGAAAGCGCTGATACTGTTCCTGCGTATACCGTATGCCGTCTTCCCCGCCGTCAGCGTCAGAAAAATGGGTGAACGCGCCGGTGAGGCGCACATACCTGCAATCAGCCAGCGCGTCAAGCACAGCATCCCTTTCCGCGGCTGTCCTGACGCCGATCCGTCCCATTCCCGTATCAATCTTCAAGTGGACTTCGGTCTGTTTTTGCAGTTCCCGGGCCGCCTTCTCACACCAGCGGACCATCTCAACGGAACATACCGTCTGTGTCAGACGATAGCGGACGCCTTCACTTGCGTCGTTTTCCGTCACAGCGCCGAGAACCAGGATCGGGATATCGATTCCCTGCTCACGGAGCTGCCTGCCCTCCCCGGAGGAAGCGACCGCAAGCATATCGGCGCCTCCGCGGATCGCGGCCCTGGCGGTTTCAGCCGCACCGTGGCCGTATCCGTCCGCCTTTACGACCGCCATCATCTTCGCGGAAGACGGAACAACGGAACGGAGCAGCCTCATATTTTCCTCAATCGCTGAAAGATCGATGACCCTTCTGTTACGCGGTATCATTTTTCACTGTTCCTTTCCTGCGGATTCCATGAAATGGCGGTGGATCTGGTCATTCAGCAGATTGATGTCACCGCATCCCATCGTGATGACCAGGTCCCCGGGCCGCCAGTGATCCTTCAGGTATGATTCCGTATCGTCAAACGACGGCGTCCATACGGCGCAGATCCCGTGATCCCGCATGCCCTGTACAAGCATACCGCTGTCAAGATCCCCGGGATCTTTTTCGCGGGCCGCGCAGATATCTGTCACCAGCGTGAAATCCGCCTCTTCCGTACAGGTCAGATACTGGTCAAACAGCGTCCTGACACGGCTGAAGGTATGTGGCTGCATGACAGCCCACAGACGTCCTTTACAGCGTTTTCTCGCGATGGACACCGCGTTCCGCATCTCTGCAGGATTATGTCCGTAGTCATGGAAGATTTCCACACCGTCTATGCAGTCTGTCAGCTCAAAACGCCTGTGCGCGCCGGTGAACCGTCCGAGTGTTTCCGCCGCCTTTTCCGGATCGACCCCCAGGTGAACCGCTGTCGCGACTGCGGCAAGGCCGTTCATCACATTGAATGTGCCCGGAACATTCATCCGGACATGAACCACGGCATTTCCGTTATGGATCAGGTCAAAACAGGCATATCCGCGTTCGTCTTCCGAAAGGTTTCCGGGATGCCATTCACATTCGCTGTTCATTCCGAAAAGGATGGTCCGGCATTTGAGCCGGCTGAAACAGCGGACGACCCGCGGATCGTCACCGTTTCCGATTGCTGTTCCGTTTTCCGGAAGCAGGGCCAGGAACTGTCCGAACGTCTGTTCGATCTCTTCGATATCCCTGTAACAGTCGAGATGGTCGGCGTCAATATTCAGCACGACGGCCACGGTGGGAGAAAGGTGCAGGAAACTGCGGTTATACTCGCAGGCTTCAGCGACAAAAATGGAACTGTGGCCGACACGCGTGCTTCCGCCGACGGCGTCAAGCCTGCCCCCGATGTGGATACTCGGATCCTTCCCGTTTTCCATCAGCATCTGGCTCAGCATGGAGGTAACCGTCGTTTTCCCATGCGCGCCGCATACGCCGACCGCGTCTGAAAAGCCCTCCATCAGCTGACCGAGAAGGGTTGCTCGTTCAATGCAGGGGATCCCCAGCTTTTCCGCCTCGGCACGCTCGGGATTGTCTCTGGCGATCGCGGCGGAATAGACCACCAGATCCGCCCCGTGGACATTCCCGGCCTGATGACCGATAAAGACTTCCGCGTTCTTTTCGCGGACAAAGTGAACGAGATAGGTTTCATCCCTGTCGCTTCCGGTAACACGGTAACCCTGGTCGATCAGCATTTCGGCAAGGCCGCTCATGCTGCTTCCGCCGATCCCGATCATATGGATCCTTCCGCCGGGATAATCCCTGATATGCGCCGTTTTCACGCTTCTCAACTCCCTGTTGTCATTCGATCGTGATGCGCGGGTTTTCACGGCTTGGACGATACATCACAAACCGGCGTCCGATAAACTGGATCGGCTCCGCCCCCGTCTTTTCGCAGAGGATTGTCAGCGCGCTTTTCGCGTCCAGCGGCGCGCCCTGCTGCACGCAGCCCTTGATCAGTTCCCTGGCTTCGAGCGCGTCATATACTTCCTTTACAACCCGGTCCGTGACGCCTTCCTTTCCGATATAAATGATCGTGTCAAGCGGATTGGCCATTTTCCTGAGCGCCGCCCTCTGTTTGCCGGTCATGGGGTCTCCTCCGTTCCTGTCTGATTATTCAACAAAGTCAAATTCCATCTCTGCAATACGTACTGCTGAGCCTTCCTGCGCGCCGGCCTCGCGAAGCGCGTCGATCACGCCCAGCCTGCGGAGTGTGCGGTGGAACCAGTTAAGGCTTTCCTGATCTTCAAAATTCACACTGTCGATCAGCCGTTCCATTCCGGGGCCGGACACAACGAACACGCCGTCCTCCCTGCTGACCTCAAAGGCGTCATAGTCTTCCTTCTCTTCAGGAATCTCTTCTTCCTGGTAATGAAGGACCGGCGGCAGGTTTTCCAGCTGCCGCGCCGTCTCGTCCAGCAGCGCTTCGAATCCCTGGTGGGTGGCTGCGCTCACGGCAAAAACGGGACATCCCATTCCTTCAGCCAGGATGCGGATCTTTTTCAGGTTTTCCTCCGCACCGGGAAGGTCTGTCTTGTTGCACACAATGATCTGCGGACGCTGTCCCAGATCGCCGTACCGGTCCAGTTCCGAATTGATCCGGTCCAGGTCCTCAACAGGATCCCGTCCCTCGCTGCCGGAAACATCGACCACATGAAGCAGCAGCCTTGTCCGTTCCACATGCCGCAGGAAATCATGTCCCAGGCCGGCGCCGTCAGCAGCTCCTTCGATCAGGCCCGGGATGTCAGCCAGGACAATATCCTTTCCGAAACGGCGGACAATGCCAAGATTGGGAGTAAGTGTTGTGAAATGATAGTTCCCGACCTTCGGCCGGGCGCTGGTCACAACGCTCAGGATGGAGCTTTTTCCGACGTTGGGATAGCCGATCAGGCCAACGTCGGCAATGGTCTTCAGTTCCAGGCGGAGAGTCCTGACCTCCGTCCTGATTCCGGGTTTGGCGAAGTTCGGCGCCTGTCGTGTCGGCGTGGCAAAATGCTGATTGCCCCATCCGCCTTTTCCGCCGCGCAGGAGCAGTCTCGTTTCACCGGGCTGATCCATATCCGCCATCACACGGTCAGTCGGATCGTCCAGGATCACCGTGCCGACCGGAACCTTTATCACCAGGTCGTTTCCCCTTCTGCCCGTGCAGCGGTTTGCTTTCCCGTCCTCGCCGTTCTCCGCCGTATACTTGCTTTTGAACCTGAAATCCAGGAGGGTATGCATATTCGGATCAGCAAAGAACAGGATATCTCCGCCGTTTCCTCCGTCGCCGCCGTCAGGGCCGCCGTTGATCACGAATTTCTCTCGGTGAAATGAGGCGGATCCGTTTCCGCCGTTTCCGGCTTTCGCGGTAATCGTGACATGATCGACAAAATTACTCATGCTGATCCCTCATTATCAATTCAGTTTCTCATGGAATGAAGCGGCGCCGGGATCCTGCCGCCTCTTTCGATGAAGGCGGTATTGCTGAACGTATTGACAGGCATGACCGGCGCATGGCCGAGCAGTCCGCCGAATTCCACCGTGTCGCCTGCTTTTTTCCCGACAGCCGGAACAACACGCACCGCTGTCGTTTTGTTGTTGATCATGCCGATCGCCGCCTCATCGGCGATGATCCCGCTGATCGTTTCGGCCGTCGTGTCACCGGGGATCGCGATCATATCAAGGCCGACAGAGCAGACACATGTCATCGCTTCAAGCTTTTCAAGCGAAAGCGCGCCGGCCGCGGCCGCTTCGATCATGCCGATATCTTCGCTGACCGGGATAAACGCGCCGCTGAGGCCTCCGACATGGTTGCTGGCCATGATCCCGCCCTTTTTCACCGCGTCGTTGAGCAGGGCGAGCGCCGCTGTCGTACCGGGCGCTCCGGCATATTCAAGTCCCATTTCCGTCAGGATATGCGCAACGGAATCACCGCGGGCCGGCGTCGGAGCCAGGCTCAGGTCAACGATACCGAACGGGATATTCAGCCTGCGGCTTGCTTCCCGGGCCACAAGCTGTCCGACCCTGGTGATCTTGAAGGCTGTGCGTTTGATCGTTTCAGCCACCACGTCAAAAGGCTGGCCTTTCACGCTTTCCAGTGCAACTTTCACAACGCCCGGCCCGGAAACGCCGACGTTGATCGCGCATTCAGGCTCCCCGACACCGCAGAACGCGCCGGCCATAAACGGATTGTCCTCCACCGCGTTCGCGAACACGACCAGCTTTGCGCAGCCCAAACCGTCGGAAGACGCTGTCATCTCCGCCGTTTTTTTGATGATCCGGCCCATTTCCTTTACGGCGTTCATATTGATGCCGGCTCGGGTGGAGGCGACATTCACACTGGAGCAGAGAAGTTCCGTTTCACTGAGCACCTGCGGAATGGATGCGAGCAGCCTTTCATCCGCATGCGTTGCCCCTTTATGCATCAGGGCGGAGTAACCGCCGAGAAAATTCACACCGACTTCTTTCGCGGCGCGGTCCAGCGCACGGGCGATCGGAACCGGGTCGCCCTGAGCGATCATGCTCACGGGCGTGACGCTGATGCGCTTGTTTACGATCGGGATGCCGAATTCTTTTTCAATCTCTTCGCCGGTATGGACCAGATTTCTGGCGGTAAAGCAGATCTTATCGTACACGCGGTCCGCGCAGCGGTCCGCTTCCGGCTCGGAGCAGTCCAGGAGATTGATTCCAAGGGTGATCGTCCTGATATCAAAGTTCTCTTCCTGGATCATCCGCATCGTCTGGAGGATTTCGCCTGTCTCAATCATGGTGATCCCTCCTCAGATGCGGTGCATGGCGTCAAAGATATCCATACGCTGAATATGAATGGTCATCTTCAGTTCTTCCCTTACGGGCTGGAGTTCCCTGTCAATCTCTTCAAACCGGAGATGCGCGCCGTCCAGGTCAACGACCATCATCATGGTAAAATAGCCGTCCAGTATCGTCTGTGAGATGTCAAGAATGTTGATGTTCATCTCGCTGAGCTTTGTCGCAACCTTGGCGATAATGCCTGTGGAATCAAGTCCTGTAACAGAAATCAGCGCCTTTGTCATAAGTCCATTACCCCTCCGGATCGTTTATCGCTTCATTATAGTGACCGCGCCGTGGGTTTGTCAATTTTACTTTTTTTTCATTGCTCATTATGATATACTTATTTAGTTAGGATTATCCGGGAAGGAGGATCAGGTTGAACACGCTGATACTGGCATCGCGGTCTCCCCGCAGGTGCGAACTCCTTTCCCGTATGGGAATTTCCTTCGGGACGGACGCCCCGGATGTGGATGAAACCTGCAGCCTTCCCGCGCAGGATGCCGTACAGGAACTTTCCCTCCGGAAAGCCTCGTCGGCAGCCGCGCTGCATCCCGGCTGCTGGATCATCGGGGCTGACACGCTCGTTTCTTTAGACGGAAGGTCCCTCGGAAAGCCGAAGGACGAAGACGAGGCTGTCCGGATGCTTCACCTGCTTTCGGGCAAAACCCATCAGGTCTTTACCGGCGTTACGGTTATCTCCCCCTCCGGAACAACGCTGACCGCTTTTGACCGCACAGATGTAACCTTCGATCTTCTGTCGGACAGCGAGATTGACGCCTATGTCCGGTCAGGCGAGCCGATGGACAAGGCCGGTGCCTATGCGCTCCAGGGAAAAGCCGGGGCATGGGTCACCCGCCTGAACGGTTCCGATACGTCTGTGATCGGCCTGCCGCTTTATCTGGTCCGCCGCCTCCTGGTCCGGTCCGGTTATACGCTGAGTCCGGATTCCGGCCAACACCAAAATGATTAAAGGATGATTGTATTATGCCTTTTCTGGCCCCTGATATCGGTATTGACCTCGGCACCGAGAACATCAATGTTTATGTTCGCGGCCGCGGCATCGTGATCTCTGAGCCTTCCCTTGTCGTGCTGGACCGGGAGAACAGGCATACTGTCCGCGCGGTCGGCGATGAGGCGCGTTTCCTTTACGGGCGCTCCCCCGACCAGCTGATTGCTGTTTCACCGATCCGCAACGGCCAGGTCGCCGATTTTGACATTGCCGAACTGATGTTCAAATATTTTATCAGGAAAGCGATCGGCGTCTCCTATCTCGGAAAGCCCCGGATCATCGTATCTGTTCCCTGCGGAATGGATGACGTAAACCGGAAAGCGCTGACCGAAGCGATCCGCATGGCCGGTTCCAAGCACGTATTCCTGATCGAAAAGCCCTTCGCCTCTGCGATCGGCACAGGACTGCCTGTCTATGACCCGATCGGCAGCCTCGTCGTGGATATCGGCGCGGGCACGACCGATGTGGCGGTGATCTCTTTGGGCGGCCTTGTCGTTTCCCAGAGCGTGCAGGTAGGCGGAAACAAGTTCAACGAGGCAATCGCTGAATATCTTCGCAAGGAATGCAGTATTCTGATCGGCGAACAGACTGCCGACAACATCAAGAAGGATCTCGCCGCCGCCCTGCCGCTTGACGAACCCCGTTCCATCCTGGTCCGCGGTGTCAACCAGCTGAACACATCCGCGGGAACGGTCCAATTTTCCTCGGAGCAGGCGTATGAAGCTGTTAAGAATCCATGCAAAGCGATCGTAAAAACCATCCGTTGGGTGCTGGAAAGAACACCGCCGGAACTGGCAGCCGACATCATGAAAAGCGGGATACACCTGACCGGGGACGGCGCAAGGCTCTTCGCCCTCGACCGTTATATTTCCGAGAGCCTCGGTATGCCGGTTCTCCTTGCCCGTGATCCCGGAGACTGCTGCATTCTTGGCATCGGATACCTGACCGAGAACATCCAGCTTGTTACGCCGCAGGACAAAAAATCACGCCCATCCATGAAATAAGCGGACTTTTCCGAAAAGGAGGTGAGAACCGGCCATGGCAGCCAAAAGGCGCCCCGAACGAAAATCAGAAGACCGTCGTCCCGTTGTGACAGACGATTTCATCTATAATGATCCGGATCCGGCAGACCGCACGGACACAGGAAACGAACCGCTTTCCGACACGCCCGAGGAAGCGATCCGGAAACTCAGGCGCAGGAAAGCGGATGCGGCGCCTGATGCCGGTTCCGCCGGTGAATCCGCCGCTTCCGCCGAAACCGCTTCCCCGGGTGAATCCGCTTCCGCGGAACAATCTCCGGTTTATTCCTCCGGGATCATGCTGGATGAAAACCTTCAGCCGGTCCATCCCGCGGGAAAAAAAGTCCGGCGCGCGCATCCGGTAATCCGCGGGTTTATCCTTGTGTCCGTTACGCTCGCGCTGATCCTTGCCGTCGCTTCGTTTATCTTCCATCGTATTTCTCCCGATACACCCGGACTCGGCATACCCGAAAACGCGATCGGCGCTGCCGTAACGCCGGTCCAGGATTTCTTTTCCGGACTGACGGAAACGGTATTCGGCTATTTCAGGTCCATGAAACTCCGCGCCAATATTGAAGCGGAATACAATGAGCTGCGTGCCCGGAACGAACAGCTTGAATACAAGGCAATGCTGGCCGATGAACTGCAGAATACGCTTACGCAGTATAAAGATATGCAGAGTGAGATCGAAGCTAACAAAGCCATGCAGCCGATCTTCTGCACAGTCATCGGCAAATCCGACTCCAATTATTTCTCCACGCTGACCATTAACAAAGGCACGGAAGACGGCGTTACGGATTATATGGCCGTTACGATTTCCGGCGCCCTGGTGGGCTATACGGAAAGCACCCAGGCCCATAAGGCAACGGTTCGAACGATCATTGACTCCGACGCATCCATTGCCGCGCTGATCCAGTCCTCCCGTGATCAGGGTACGGTCCGCGGTACGCTCGGAATCGACGGCAAGCCGATGTGCAGGATGTATTATCTGCCGGACGACAACCTTCCCAGGCCCGGCGATCTGGTCGTCACATCCGGCGTCGGCCTCTCCTTTCCGAAAGGCATCCCGATCGGTGAGGTCCAGGAAAGCACCCGCGGCATGGACGCGAATAAGCAATATATCGTGATCAAACCGCAAGTTGATTTCCAGCACCTGGAATACGTGATCGTCCTCAGATACAAACCGGAAGCCGAAGCGATCGAAGGCCGTGAAAACGGACGGACAAATGTCCAGCTCGTTCCGCTCGAAAGCGCAAGGCCTTCTCCCGTTGTTCCCGAGATTGCATCCTCCCTGTTTGAATCCAGGGAAAGCGCCAGCCCCGATCCGAACGCCACCGTAACGCCTTCCCCGACACCAACCGAAACGCCGTCGCCTTCCCCGACGCCGACCCCGACACCCACTCCGACGCCGGACAAAACGCCGCTTTCCTATAACATTGTCAACCTGCGCGGCGATCCGACGCCCACCCCGACGCCGACTTCCGCTCCGACGAGCACGCCTTATTTCACACCCGACCCCGACGATATGACGTTCGAGGAGGATAATTAGGCATGCAGAGAACCGCTTCCCGCCAGTATCAGACCGGTTTATTCAGGCGATATCTCTCGCTTGACCTGATCATCCTGTTCGGATACCTGTTTGAGGTCTGCGTCATTCCCTATTTCAGGCCGTTCGGCGTTTCCCCGAACCTGCTGTATGTGGTCATCGGCATCATCACCGTCGCGTACGGAAAACTCCGTGCCTTCTGGGCAGGCCTCATCTATGGCCTGCTGATGGAGATCATGCTGCCGACAGTTACCTTCGTGAACCTGGCGATCTACCCGATCACCACGCTTTTCTGCTCTTTTGCCTTTGCCGACAAGCCGCTCAAAACGATCGAATATGAGCGGGCAACGAACAAAAAGACCCGGGAGCTTCCGGCCTGGCTCAGGACAGTGCTGTGTACGGCGCTGAACACTTTTGTGTATGAAGTCGTGAATGTGACCTATATCTATCTTGGCGGTTCCGTCCTCCAGACAGGTCATTTTCTCAGGGCTTTCGCCACTGTCTTCGTGACTTCCTGCCTCTGCTTCATCCTCCTGTTCCCGCTCAGGAGAATCATCCTCGGTCGCAAAACGGAAGTCCTTGTCCTGAAAAGCGCACCTGTCGTTTTCCGCAGGAACTGAATCCGGCCTTCCGCCGTTCTTATTTCCGGAGAAAGGAGCGATATGAATGGAAAAGAAAAGCAAAACACCTGAATTCTGGCGTTATGCCGGTTTTCTCGTTATCCTTTTCGGCATTTTTATCTGGCTCGTCTCCGGTCTGGTGAACCTGCAGCTGAAACAATCCGACGAATTTGCTGAAAAAGCGGAAGATACAAAAACCAAAACAATCGCGCTCCGCGGCAAACGGGGCAATATATCCACCTCTGACTCCGTCATCATGGCAGAGGATGAACTGATCTATAATGTGACTTTCCAGAAGGACGCTTCCGCCAATACGGCAGCGCTTTATAAACAATATACCGCATCCATTCTTGAAACAATTGACATTGTGGAAAAAAACGGCGGAAAGATCGCGGTATCCTTTGTCATTGAACGCAATCCTGAACCCTCGCCGGAAAATCCGGGCGACTGGATGTTCAATTTCGGAAGCCGCGTTTCCGAGTCCGTTCTTGAAACGCGCGAAAAGCAGTGGCGTTCCAACAACTACCTCACCAACAAAGAGAAATACGGCACAGCCGACCAGTGTATAGAGAGGCTGAAGGCCAGATACCAGATCACGGAAGACGTTTCGGAAGAAAACATGCTGAAAATCATGGCCATCTATTCCGAAATGCAGATGAACATCTTCAATTCACAACCGATTGTAATCGCGAAGGACGTCCGTTATGAGACGGTCATCGAAATTGAAACGCGGTCCATGATGCTGCCCGGCATGAGCATCGAGATCGGCACAAAACGCGTATATCCGCGTTCCAACCTGGCTTCGCAGATCATCGGCTATACCGGGGCGATCCCGACCAGGGCAATGTGGCTGACGCTGCAGGCAAAAGGTTATTCATACAACGATACCATCGGCCGCGACGGGATCGAGTCCTCCATGGAGGACTGGCTGACCCAGAATTCCTCCCTGCGCAAAGGATCCAGGATTGTTGAACGCGACCAGATGTCCCGCGTGGTCCGCGAACTCGACTACACGCCCCCGAAGGACGGCAACAATGTCAAACTGACGCTGAATGCCGCCTATCAGCAGGAAGCGGAAAGATGTATCCGGAACAACGTGATCACGGTCCGGAACAACCAGGAAAAGAAGCTTGCCTCTGAATCCTGGCTGGAAGCAAACAAGAATGATATCCATAACCGCGACTGGGTCAAATATCCGCTGGCTCTGGCGGAGCACGGATGCCTGATCGTGCTGGATATGCGGTGCCGCGTGCTCGCGCTTGCGAATTATCCGACCTATGACCTGAACGCCCTGGTCGCGGGCGGAAAGGACGCTATGGCGATCCTGGGCGATTCCAGGAATCTGCTCCTCAACTACGGCATTCACGCCCGCGGCACGCCCGGATCCATCTTTAAAATGGTCACCGGCATGGGCGCCCTGTCGGAGGGTGAGCTCAAGCTTACAGAACGTATCTCCGACATGGGTTACTACACAAAATACAACCAGGACCTCACAACGGCGCCCAAGTGCTGGATCAATAAAAACTACAGATGGCAGCATGCCAACCAGACCATCGTAGAAGGCCTGACAAACTCCTGCAATTATTTCTTCTATGAACTTTCTTCCCGGCTCGGCGAGGAACGCCTTTACCGTTACGCGCAGCTTTTCGGCCTGACTTCCAAGACCGGTATTGACCTGCCCGGCGAAGTTCGCTCGGTCGTCGGCTGCCAGAACACGCTGTATGATCCCACCAAAGCTGTTAATGAAGCAAATCAGGACACTTCCCTTCCCATCATCGTTTTCAACTCGATCAAAAAACACCTGAGAAACTGCGGACAGTCCCGGAATATCGAGTATGATGACGAACGTCTTTCCATCTGCGCGAAGCGGCTCATGGATATGGCTGTCAACAAGAATGAGAGCGAATGGCTGGAAAACATGCGCACCATCCTGATGGAAGAACTCAACATGACCAAGGAAATGGTCTATCTGCAGTCGGTGATCGGCGACACATACAATTACATGAACGATATCAAGTGGGGCGGAGGCCAGACCATCCTGACCGGAATCGGCCAGTCCGTTACGGTGCTGACGCCGATCGCCGTAGCCCGCTATGTCTGCACCGTTGCCAATGACGGCCGTCTTTATAACGTTTCCCTGATCGATTCCATCACTTCCCCGTCGGGAGAGATACTTTCCCAGCGTGAACCGAAACTGCAGCACAGGCTTGAGCATTCGGACGAATACCTGTACAAGATCCGTGAAGGGATGAAAGGCGTGGTTGACGAATCTGGTACCGCGAAGAAATACTTCCGGAACTGGCCTTACCAGGAACAGATCGCAGCGAAAACAGGAACGGCCCAGGTCACATCCATCGACCTGGAAAACAACGCTTGGTTCGTCTGCTTTGCCCCCTACGAAAACCCGGAGATCGCTGTGGCCTGCTTTATCCCCAACGGCTATTCCGGATCGGAATCCTCCATTGCCCCGCGTGACTTTATCGAATGGTATATGAAACAGAAAACGCTGCGAGACGTTGACATCATCCTGCCGCTTGGCAACACGCTCGCGCCCTGATTCTGGATCGGAGGGAATAACATGTCAAAGTGTTTCGCAGTCGCGTCTGGTAAGGGCGGAGTCGGAAAATCCGTCATCACCGCGAATCTGGCCGCTGTGCTTGCTTCGAACGGTACCCGTGTCCTCATCATCGACGCCGACATCGGCCTGCGTTCACAGGACGCGCTTCTTGCGCTTGAAAACATGGTGGTTTACGATCTGATCGACGTATCGAACAAGGAATGTTCTCCCGATCAGGCTGTGCTTGCCTGCGAATCCGTTCCTTCCCTTTTTCTGCTTCCTGCCGCCCAGTTTGCCCGGGCCAAATCCCTGGAACCGAAAATGCTCGCAAGGATCATCCGTTATCTTCGCCCTTCCTATGATTACATCTTCATCGACTGCCCCGCCGGCATTGAGCGGGGCCTGCGGAATGTGCTGAACGCCGGAGTGGATGAAACCATCCTTATCGCCACGCCGGACGACATCTCCATCCGAAGCGCGGAAAGGACCGCCCAGCTGATCGCGTCCAAAGACGCGCCGCGTCCCCGCCTGATCGTGAACAGGCTGGATGAGCAGCTGATCCGGAACGGTGAAATGTATACTGCCCGTACTGTTTCCCAGGTGCTTGATCTTCAGCTGCTTGGCGCGATTCCGGAGGATCCTGCCGTATACCGTTCCCAGCTGAAACACGCTCTGTTTATTCATTATGACTGCGAAGCAAGAAATGCGGTCCTCCGGATCGCTTCACGCCTTCAGGGGAGATATCTGCCTGTCGCTGATTACGGGATGAAGAAAAACAATTTCCTCCGTAAATTGTTCTCCAGGCCGTTGAAGGAGGTGCTGCCGATTGACGATCACTGAGAACCGGCACTCCCGCGCCCATGTGGACCTGGTGCTGATCGCCATGGTTTTCGCCATGTCGCTCTTCGGCATTGTCGCCGTGTGTGTTGCGACCTATTCCCCCCAGTCCACTTCAGGCGCTTCCTTCCTGAATCATGTTTTTGAATCTGATTACGCAAAAAAGCAATGCCTGTTTGTACTGATCGCGCCTCTTGTGATCGGCGTCATCATGGCTTTCCCTTTTGATATCCTCCGCAGGCGCGCCGAGATCTTCTACTGGGCCGCTTTTATCCTGCTTGCCGTTACGACCGTTTTCAACCGCGCGACCGGCGTGAAAGCATGGCTTGATACATTGTGGGGATATACCATTCAGCCTTCTGAATTCGCGAAACTGTCAATGATCCTGATCCTCGCAAAAAACCTTTCCCGTCATGACCGCCCGATGGCGGACATGAAATCCTTCATCCATGTTTTCATGCTTGTGATCATTCCCGGCATGGTCATCCTGATGCAGGGCGAAACCGGTTCCCTTCTGGTTATCATCTTTATGTTCGCGGTGATGATGTATTTTGCCAACGTATCCATGAAGACGCTGGTGATTCTCGCGTCCGTCGCTTTGCTCGGCATCCTTGCGCTCTATGGCTTCATGCTTGCCACCAGTTCAACGGATTACCGCTTCGCGCGCATCCTTGGATGGCTGAATCCGGAAATGTATTCATCCTCTGACGCCTATCAGCAGACCATGTCCAAGATGACGATCGGATCAGGCGGCCTTGCCGGAAACGGCATGTTTGTCAACGGAGCCATCTCACAGCTGAATTATGTCCCTGCGGACTGGACCGACTTCATCTATTCCACCATCGGCGAAACCTGGGGCTTTATCGGCTGTGTCGCTGTTCTGATCGGTTATATCCTGATCCTGCTCAGGATGCTTTACCTGGCATGGTTTACACGCGACAAATTCGGACGGCTGATCATCATCGGCGTGATGGGGATGCTTCTTTTCCATGTGCTGGAGAATATCGCGATGACGCTCGGCCTGATGCCGATCACCGGTATACCGCTTCCCTTTCTCTCCTACGGCGGATCCAACATGATGACAAACATGGGCGGCGTCGGACTGGTCCTTAACGTGACGCGGAACCGTTCCCTGAATGTTTCCGTCAATACGCCGCAGACTTTCTACAATCCCTACCGTATCCACAAACGTTTCAGGACCAAATCATACTGACCGGACGATTCAGCGGGAGTTGATCTGATGAGCGACCTTTTCAATGAGGATTACCTGGTCTGCGCGTCTTCCTACCGGGAAACCATGGACGGCACCGTTCTGCCCTGGCTTCGGGAAAAAGAACGGGTGTCTGTGGTTCCGGGCTATGAAGGCCGTCCTTTATACTGCGTGTCCTATGATGCGGACGAACCTGTCGCCACTGTGCTGATCGTTCACGGATTCACGGAAAACGCATATAAGTATGCAGAACTCATCTGGTCGCTTCTCCATCTCCGTTTTTCCGTGATCGCTTTTGACCAGCGCGGCCACGGCCGTTCCTGGCGCAGCGATGGGATTCCTGATCCTTCTGTCACCCATGTGGAGCGTTTTTCGGATTATGTCAGCGACCTGGAGATCGTCTGTGCCGCATTCCGGCCCGGACTGTCACAGCCTTTCTTTGTCTTTTCGCATTCGATGGGCGGTGCCGTCACAGGCTTGTTCCTGGAACAGCATCCGGATGTCTTTTCCGCGGCAGTCCTTTCATCCCCGATGATCGCCCCGCACACGGGCGGTGTGCCTGTTCCGGTTGCCTCTGCCATCGGCATGCTCGCCGGTATACTTGGAAAGCAGAAGAAGAATCCGTTTTTTATGAAGCGTTACAACGGCCCTGAGGATTTCGCGACATCATGCGCGACCGATCCGGAACGGTTTGCGTGGTACGACGCGGTCAAAGCCTCCCGGGCTGATTTTCAGAACAGTGTCCCTTCCTACCAATGGTCTTATGAGGCACTGAAAGTTACCAGGAAGATCCTGGCTTCCGGCGCCCCGGAGAAAATCGCCTGCCCGGTTCTGCTTTTCTCGGCCGACCATGATACGAGCGTCCTCCCGGGCCCGCAGGAATCCTTCATCAGGAGGGTGCCGGACGGCAGACTGGTCCGTGTGCCCGGTTCCCGCCATGAGATTTTCCGGTCGACCGATGAGGTGCTCTTCCCCTGGTGGCATGAAATTGTCGCATTTTACACTGAGAACGCATCGCGGTTCCGTCAGAACGGAGGTTGCGCGTCATGAAGCAAAAAACATTCCTGCCCGTCCTGTTTACGCTGGTCATGCTGCTCTGCGTGCTTTTCCTGGCCTGGTACCTTCCCGCGATCGGCGAACGGCAGTTCCGTCTCGCAGACGTCCGGAAAAGCCTGGATACCAGTCTCGGACGCGAACGCAAGCAGCAGTTCGAATACGATGAAACAGTCGCCGCTATTCCGCTTACCGAAGCGGAGCTGGAACGGATTGCTCCGCTGGCTGAAGCGGCTCAGCAGGAGGTCAAAGAACTGAAAAAGGAACGGAAACAGCTGAGGAAGGAAAAAAAACAGCTTGAAGGATCCGTTTCCTCCGATCCGCAGGAGGTGACTGATGATGACTAAGCATCTCCGGATCACCGTATATATCGTTATGGCCGCCGCAATCGCGCTGATCGCTTTCTGTACGCTGAATTATCTGAATCTTGGAAAGGAACTCCGTTCCTGTGAAACGCAGCTTGCCGAAAGCCGTACGGTCTGGGAGACGATCGCAGCTGAGAAAGAAACGCTCCAGGCTGATCTGAAAGCGAAACAGAAGGAACTGAACATCGCTCAGCTCGAACTGGACACCGCAACCGCTGATGCCGAAAAGATCCGGAGCGAGATCGAACAACTCCGGAATGAGATCGGGACGCTGAAGCAGGGAAACTGAAATGCCGTAAACCCGGATACAAAAACCGGCTGAACAGACTGTTCAGCCGGTTTCCCTTTTGCCGCGCCTTATTCTTTCCGGTCCTGCTGGATCGTGCTCATGACTTTCTTCTCGTCATAGGCGAACAGGATCAGAGCGCCAAGTACGCAGAAGCATACGGCGACGATCGCGACAATCCGCAGGCCTGCAGCCGAAGCAGTCAGCTCATTGGTGCCCGTTTCCTGTTTCGTGCCGAGTACCGCGAGTGACGTAAAGACCAGCATCGCAACGGACTGTCCGAACTTCATCGCGAAAGTCCGCGCCGCGAAGAACATTCCTTCCCGGTTCTCACCGGTCAGCTTCGCGTCTTCTTCCGCCACATCCGCGACGATCGCCTGCGGGATGATACCCAGCAGCGCCATCGGGAACGCGGAAATGATCACGATCAGGATGCCGGGGATCATGGATTCCGTAGGCAGCACCACGCCGATCAGCGCCGTGATCAGATAGGCCAGAGCCAAGCCGAAGAATCCGGCGATCACCAGTTTCTTTTTCCCGTGTTTCGCCACCAGTTTCGATACGAACGGATAGAAACAAGCAGACAGAACCGTCATTCCGCCCATGAACAGCATGGTGTTGGATTCATTGATGTGCATGGATACCTTTACAAAGAACGGCAGGCCCGTCTGGAACAGCGTCAGTCCGACCCAGTACATGATATCCGATGCGGAAAACTTCCTGAATTCCCTGTTTTTGAATGTCTTCGCAAGGCTGCTGAACGCGTTGCTTTCGCTGGGCGCCGCATCCACAAAGTCCTTCTCATTCAGTTTGAAGACTGGCATCAGCATACAGACTAAAGCCACAGCAGACAGGAAGATAAACCAGATACGGTAACTCCACGCGTATCCGACAATACCCTGCAGCGGACCCGCCAGGGCAAAAGGCAGATAGGCCAGCAGCGTACCGAAGAAAAAGGTCAGGGATATCGCGGTGCTGATATACATCCGGTCTTCCTGCGTTTTTCCGAATTCAGAGATCAGCGCGTTGTACGGCGTACAGTACATGGTCATGAACAGGTAGAACAGGATCAGTGTAATAAGTATCCATACAATATTCAGCGGATTCGTTGCAGAACCTGAACCGAGCTTTATGCCTCCGAACGGTGTGCAGAAAACGAGCACTGTCACAATCGCAAAGGGAATCGCCGCCCGTCGCATAAACGGAATCCGCCGTCCCTTCGGATGACGGCTCCGGTCTGACATGGAAGCGATCCACGGATCCGTCACAGCATCAAAAATACGGCAGATAAACGTGATCAGACCCAGGATCGTCAGCACGCCGAAGATGACCAGTCCCGTCGGCACATAGAACAAAGCGCCTGAATCTCTCGCGGCTTCTGATGTCGGCAAATAAAACGTTACAAGCCACGTGCCGATGATCCCGCTGAGAATGGACCAACCCAGCTGACCGACGGCAAAAATCCGCATTTCCTTTTTGGTCAGACGTCTGGTTTTCATGTGCAATTCCCGCTTTCTGTGTGAAATTTTCTGTGTAATATTATTATACAGAAAAAAAACATAAACACAAGCAGAAGTTTGTTTCATACGGAAGTACATGCACTTCACTGACTTGAGCAAAAAGCCTTGACACTGGCAGATCTTCGTAATATAATCGTTGCGTTCGCTGAAAAGCGGGTATCTGGGTGTGGCGCAGTTTGGTAGCGTGCTTGAATGGGGTTCAAGAGGCCGGAGGTTCGAATCCTCTCACCCAGACCACAGGTTTCCTGATAAGATCAGGAAACCTTTTTTCTTTCCCGGATCTGTCTTGGCTGCTCATCCCGACGGATTCTTGTCATGTTTACCTATCTGTTGTACAATATATTAATGTTTATATCCTTACTGAAAGGAAGAAACAGGCCATGACGAAACTTGAAACCTCCCTTCTCGATATCCTTCAGGAAGACTGCCGCACACCCCTCGAAAAGATGGCTGTGATGACCGGCTCGACGCTGGAAGAAGTTGCCGACGCAATCGGAAAACTAGAGGAAAGAAAAATCATCCTGCGATACAGCCCCGTGATCAACTGGGACCGTACGGACCGCGAACGGGTCGAAGCCATGATCGAAGTCCGTGTCACTCCCCAGCGTGATATGGGATTTGACGCGATCGCCAGAAGGATCTACCGGTTCGACGAAGTCAAGAGCGTCTACCTGATGTCCGGTTCATATGATCTGCTGGTCCTGGTGGAGGCGCGCACGCTGAAAGAGCTGGCTGCCTTTGTTTCCGGAAAGCTTTCTCCGCTGGAAACCGTCACCGGGACGGCGACGAGCTTTGTGCTGAAAAGATATAAAGAAGAAGGCGTCATTTTTGAAAATGACGACACTGACCGCAGGCTGGTGATCTCTCCGTGAATTATGAGCGTTATCTGAATGAACGGATCGCCTCGGTACCTCCGAGCGGCATACGGCGTTTTTTTGACCTGGCCGCCTCCCGTAAGGACGCGATATCGCTCGGCGTCGGTGAGCCGGATTTCAAAACGCCCTACCTGATCCGGGATGCCGCGATCAATTCCCTGATCGACGGAGAGACACAGTATACCGGAAACCGGGGACTGATTGAACTGCGTGAGGAAGTCGCCTATTATCTGTCCTCCCGATACTGCATCTCTTACAATCCGGAAGAGGAGATCCTGATCACGATCGGCGCTTCCGAAGCGATCGACCTGGCGCTCCGCGCCCTGATCACTTCCGGGGATGAAGTCCTCGTCCCGGATCCGAGCTATGTTTCCTATGCTCCCGGTGTGGTCTTTGCGGGCGGCGTTCCGGTTCCCGTACAGACAAAACAGGAAGATGAATTCAGGCTGAAGGCGGAGGCGCTTGAAAAAAGCATCACCGAACGGACAAAACTGCTGATCCTGCCCTATCCGAACAATCCCACCGGCGCCATCATGGAAAAGAGCGACCTGGAAGCGGTTGCCGAAGTGGTTGCCCGCCACGACCTGCTGGTGATCTCGGACGAGATCTATTCCGAACTCGTTTACGACGGGCATGTGCATGTTTCCTTTGCTTCGATTCCGGGAATGTATGAAAGAACCATCACCATCAACGGATTCAGCAAGGCCTTTGCCATGACCGGATGGCGCGTCGGATATGCCTGCGGCGCGAAAGAGATCATTTCCGTAATGAATAAGATCCATCAGTATGCCATTATGTGCGCTCCGCGCCAGGGTCAGGTTGCCGCGGCCGCGGCGCTTCGCCTCGGCAGGGAAAACCATTATGAAACCGTCCTTGCCATGCGGGAAAGCTATGACCGCAGGCGCAGACTGATGGTTGACGCGTTCCGCGCAATGGGGCTGGACTGCTTTGAACCGTTCGGCGCTTTTTATGCTTTCCCCTCGATCAGAAAGACCGGCATGAGCAGCGAGGAGTTCTGCTCCTGCCTCCTGAAGGAAAAGGACGTGGCAGCTGTTCCCGGCAACGCGTTCGGAGCTTCCGGAGAAGGAAACATCCGCTGCTGCTATGCCACAGCGGTCGACAAGATCAATATCGCCCTGGACCGGATGGCTGATTTTGTGGCAGCCCATTCCTGATTTCACGGAGGAACATCCATGATAAAACGAACTGTTTCCCTGCTCCTTTCGCTGTTCCTTGTGTTTGCTTACTGCGAATCCTTTGCGGAACTGGATGAGGAAGAGCTGTATATTGAGGACTGGGAATTCAATCCTGACGATGTGAATGAGCTCGGGATTGTCGAAACCGACGGTTCCCGGACGATCACGATCACCTGTGCGGGAGACCTGACGATCGGCGGGGATAATCTGCACAAAACCGGCAAAAAGTTTTACAGTGCCTTACAGAAATACAATGACAACATCAGTTTCACCATGACAAACGTCCGGGATATTTTTAAGCATGATGACCTGACGCTGGTCAATTTTGAAGGAACCTTCACCAATACAAACTACGTGCCGCCCAACAAAACCGGGAATCAGTTCATTTTCAACATCGATCCCAAGTATGTCACCGTGCTCTCAGATAATTATATTGAGGCCGTCTGCCTGGAGAACAATCACGTGATGGATCACGGCGATGAAGGATACAACGATACGGTCAACACCCTCCGGAATGCCGGGATCATCTATTCCACCTCAAAACAGATCGGCGTTTTTTCTGTTGACGGCATCAACATCGCCATGCTCAGTTACCTGTGTATCGACCGCTATGACAAGCCGGTTGACGGATATGACAACCTTTACGACAAGGTCGCGGCGGATATCCGGTATGTCAAGCAGGAACTGAAATATGATATCGCGATCGTCTCCTTCCATTGGGGGAATGAAAAGGATTATTCACCGACAAAAAACCAGATAAAAATGGGCAGGCTTGCGGTTGACAGCGGCGCGGACCTTGTGGTCGGCCATCATTCCCACCGGATCAACCCGATTGAGGAATACAACGGGGTTTATATCTGCTATTCGCTCGGCAATTTCTGTTTTGCCGGCAACGACAAACCCAAAGATATGAGTTCCTTCCTTTTCCAGATCCGTTTCCGCGTCGCGAAAGACAAAACCATCACCACCCGGGGATTCAGGATCATTCCGATCCGGATTTCCTCCCTGGAAAACAAAAACGATTATATCCCGACGCCGCTGACGGATGGTTTCAGTATCGAAAGTGTTGTCAGCACAATGACCAACAACGGAAAAAAATACCTGGATTACCATGTGGCGGAATATCCGCTCGAATGGAAGGACTAAGGAGGAATCATCCATGCAGGCGTCCCTGCTGCTCGACACATGCTGCAGGTATGGAATCGATTTTTTTACCGGCGTACCTGATTCCCTGCTGAAAGGGCTGTGCGATGAACTGTATGACCGTTTCGGTGTAAATGGTGATACGCATGTCGTCGCGCATAATGAAGGCGGAGCGATCGCCCTTTGCGCCGGCCATTATCTTGCGACAGGAAAGCCTGGCCTCTGCTATATGCAGAACAGCGGCATCGGAAATGCCGTTAACCCGCTTGCCTCCCTCATGGATCCCGATGTGTACGCGATCCCCTGCCTGCTGGTGATCGGATGGCGCGGCGAACCCGGCGTCCATGATGAGCCGCAGCATGTCAAGCAGGGGAAGATCACGACCGGCCAGCTTGAACTGCTGGGTATTCCCTATCGTATCCTGTCCGCCGATACGTCTGAAGAGGATTTCCTCGCGTATTTTGAGGAGCTCTCGTCCGAAATGAACGCCGGGAAAACCGCGGCGTTCGTCGTCCGGAAAGGCGCGCTGGTATCCGGCACGAAACCCTGCTACAGAAATGAATATTCCATGACCCGGGAGTCCGCGGTCGGCCGGATCCTTGCCTGCGCGGATCCGGAAAGCATTTTTATCTGTACGACCGGTAAGCTTTCCCGGGAAGTTTTTGAACTGCGTGAAACCCGGGGCGAAGGCCATGCCAGGGATTTCCTGACAGTCGGATCCATGGGCCACGCCAGTATGATTGCGCTGCGCGTCGCCGTGGAAAACCCCGGACGCCGGGTCTGGTGCCTGGACGGTGACGGAGCAAGCCTGATGCACCTGGGCGCCCTGCCGGTCATCGGAAGACGCTCTCCATCCAATTTCATTCATGTGGTCATCAATAACGGCGCGCACGAAACAGTCGGCGGAATGCCCGTTTGCTCCGGTTCAATGGATATTGCTTCCCTTGCGTCCGCCGCCGGCTACGCGCGCGTGCTGACGGTTGATTCCGAAACCGAACTGGATCAGGCGCTTGCCGAAGCGTCAAAACCCCATTCAGGGCCGATTCTCATGGAAGTTCGCTGCGCATGCGGCTCCCGTGCAGATCTCGGCCGCCCGACCACAACGCCTGCCATGAACCGTGACGCCCTGATGTCTTTCCTTCGCAAATAAAATATTACAAAAAGTTTACAATTTTGACCACAAGATGTAGTATGAAAATGTTGACCTGAATCGTATATTTAGATAATATGATAGAAGTAATGATTCAGGTTGGGGGGAATATGCCATGATTGCCGGGTATGGAAGCAAACCGGTTTTTCAGTATAAATTCCGTCCCCTTCTGCAGGACCAGCGCGTGATGGACGGCGGCTTCTGCGTAATCCTGTATGAAAACCGTATCCTGTCTTTCAGCACCTACCGTGCTGACGGTACTTTTATAGACGAACTTTGTTTTTCCCTCCCTGTCCGGGTAATCCAGTGCTTTTACAGCCTGCTTCGCAACGCGTCAAGCTGGCTCGGGGATACTCCCTGCGACCTGCGCGGATCCAACGTGACGCCGTATGCTTCCTCTTTTGCTTTTGACGGTTACGACCCGATCCGCGTCTGGGGCATC
>JAEEGL013315963.1_pt1 | contig 25586 bp, 26 predicted proteins | sample 9134231 | NCBI WGS metagenome assembly JAEEGL01 (sample SAMN16246548, study PRJNA631951) | gut metagenome | biome: gut microbiome; feature: rumen; material: fiber-attached | host: Bos | place: Iran: Karaj | collected 2018-10
AGTGTCTGTGATGAAGTATCACTAGAACTAAAGAAAAAAGAATTATTAGAAGAAATATTTGAAGAGAATTATTTATCACCAAAACAAGACTTTATAAACTTAATAACAGACTTTTGTCTTAAAGACGATAAAGAATTATTAGATAATATATTAACTGCTTATAAAAAGATTGAAATAAAATATAATAAAGAAGAATTCTTAAATAACTTTATGTCTTATTATGAAGATGTAGTAAAAAATACTCCAAAAGAATATGAAAAGCTATTACTAAATAAAATAAAAGATATGAATAACTTAATAAAAGAAATGTCTAATTACTTTGATAATGAATATATTTTAAAAGTAGTAGATAATTTTCATAAATTAAGTAGTGCAACTAACTATAAAGAAATACTAAATGGAATAGACTATAATAATAGACTAAATGTACCTAAAGGTACTGAAGAAGCTGCCAAAGAATTAAAAGCTAATATCTTCAATATAGCTAAAGAAATAAAAGAATTATGTACTTATTCTAATTTAGAAGAAATGCAAGAAGAAATAATATCTACTAAGTCTAATATAGAAGTAATTATAAGTGTCTTAAAAGAACTACATAATCGTTTAACTACTTATAAAAAAGAAAACAATATATTTACTTTTAATGATATAGCTCATTTAGTAATAAAAGTAATTGAAGAAAATGAAGATGTAAGATTAGAATTAACTAATAGTTTTAAAGAAATATTAGTAGATGAATATCAAGATACATCTGATACACAAGAGAAGTTTATATCACTAATATCTAATAATAATGTTTATATGGTAGGCGATATAAAACAATCTATTTATCGTTTTAGAAATGCTAATCCAAATATTTTTAAATATAAATATGATACTTATAGAGATACAGATCAAGGCATTAAAATAGATTTATTAAAGAATTTTAGATCACGTGATGAAGTATTAAATAATATAAACTTAATCTTTGATAAGTTTATGGATGACGAAATAGGTGGAGCTAACTATAAAGAAAGTCATAGAATGATATTTGGTAATAATTCATATATAGAAGAAGGTAGAACTAACCAAGACTATAATATGAATATTATTACTTATAACCTAGATGATTTAGATAAAATATCTAAAGATGAAGAAGAAGCCTTTATAATAGGTAATGATATAAAAGAAAAGATAAATAATAAATATCAAATATTTGATAAAGATGAAAAACTATTAAGAGATGTTACTTATAATGACTTTGTAATCTTATTAGACAAATCTAAAAACTTTGATTTATTTAAAAAGATATTTGAATATTTAGGAATACCATTAACTATTTTAAAAGAAACAACTCTAAATAAAGATAATGATATTCTAGTAATAAAAAGTCTTTTAAAACTATTAGTATCAATTAAAAATAATAATATAGATAAATACTCTTATCTAAGTGTTGCGAGAAGTTATTTAGTAAATATGAGTGATAGTGAGATATATGAATATCTAGTAAATAATAATATTGAAGAATCTAAACTATATAAAGACTGTCTAGAATTATTAACTGATATTGATACTACATCTCCAAGTGAATACTTAAAGAAAGCATTAAACTATTTTAATTATGAAGAAAAGCTATTAGAAATAGGTAATATTAAAGCTTTTAGAACTAGATTAGAATATTTATTAGAATTAATAAAGAACTATGAAGACTTAGGTAATACTATTTATGATTTTATAGATTACTTAGATAATATCTTTGATAGTGAATTAGAATTAAAGTTTAATATTAATAGTGAAGTACAAAATAGTGTAAGAATAATGACTATTCATAAATCTAAAGGTTTAGAATTCCCAATATGTTATTATACTAATTTCTCATCAACATTTAATATTAGAGAATTATCAGAAAAGATAATATTAGATAATAAATATGGATTTGTACTACCTAAAGTAAATCACTATTATAAAGATACAATCTTAAAAGTATTATTAAAAGAACAATTTAAAAAAGATGAAATATCAGAACGTATAAGACTACTATATGTAGCTTTAACTAGAGCCAAAGAAAAGATGATTATTGTCATGCCTAAACAAGCAGAAGGCTTACTTTATGACTTTGTCCCAACATATGAAAGAATAAAATATAATTCATTCTTAAGTATTATGAAATCTATCTATGATAGTCTATTACCATTTGTAGAAGAAACAAATATAATTGGTACAAAAGACTATTTAAAAGCTCTAAAGAAAGAAAAACTAGAATCAACAAAAGAAGTATTAGAAGTGGAAGAGTTACAAATAGAAACACATGAATTAGAAGAAGCACATTATTCTAAAGAGAGCCTTCATCTAATAACAAAAGAAGAACAAGAGAAAATGGACTTTGGTACTAAAGTTCATGAAGTATTAGAATTAATTGACTTTACTAATCCAAATTATGATGATTTTGATATTTCCAAAGAAATAAAAGACAAAGTAGCAGCGTTTATTAATAGTTCATTTATGAAACCATATCTTAATTCTAATTTATATAAAGAATATGAATTCATTTATAAAGAAGATAATACATTAAGTCATGGTATTATAGATTTATTAATAGAAACGGATAATGAAATGATAATAGTTGATTATAAATTAAAGAATATTGATGATGAAGCATATGATAAACAATTAAATGGTTATCGCAAAGTAATAGAAGAAAAAACAAATAAGAAAACATCTTGTTACTTATATTCAATACTTGATGAAAAGAAGAGGGAAGTACTATGTTAAAAATATGTTTTGTATGTCTAGGTAATATTTGCAGATCACCAATGGCTGAATTTATAATGAAATCAAAAGTAAATGATAATGATTACTTAATAGAATCACGCGCAACATCATATGAAGAACAAGGTAATGATATATATCCTCCTGCTAAAAAGAAATTAGATGAAGAACATATACCATATAGTAGACATTACGCTACTAGATTAGAAAAAGAAGATTATGATAAATATGATATTTTCTATTGCATGGAAGAATCTAATATTAGTAGTTGCATAAGAATATTTGGTAATGATAAAGATAATAAAATTAAAAAATTACTTCCAAGAGACATAGCTGATCCTTGGTATACTAATAATTTTGATATTACATACAATGATTTAGTAGAAGGAATAGATGAATTACTAAAACAAAATAAAAGAGTTTCAAATTGAAACTCTTTATTTATTATCGAAGACAACTTTTACATTATTATCATTTTTATATTCCTTATATACTTCTTTGCCTACTTTAGAATTCTTAGTAAAATGAAGTGTAAGTCCATTCATTACTCCTTCTTCTGGATTCATTAAACTTTTAGGAAAGTTCTTTATAGTACTAGGGAAATAAACATCATTTGGATAAGAATCTAAGAAAGCATATTTATCAAAAGTTTCTACTCCTTCCTTAAAAATGACTGTTTTAGCATTTATAAAAGCTAAAGAATGAGAACGTAATCTCTTAACACTACCAGGTATAACAAGAACTTTTACTTTTTGAGCATGACAACAATCCCAAGCTAAAGCATCAGCTTCTATTCCTTTTACATAATCTGGAATTACTAGTTTCTTCTTTAATCCGAAATAAGCAATTAATTTACGTCTCCTAATAAGGAAACCATTACTATCAGAACCATAAAACTCATTTAAAGTAGCCTTCTTAAACTCATCATCATTAATATTAGAAAAACATTGATTAAGATTAGCCCTCATCGCAGTTTTATTAGGTAAAAAACTTAAGAGTGATAATACAATTAATATAACTCCGACAATTATTATAGTAATAATTAATATCTTCTTTTTCATTCTACTTCACCAAAGTACCAATATCTTTACCTTGGATTACTTTCTTTAGATTACCTTTTTCTAATATATTAAAAACATATATAGGTATATCTTCTTCCATACATAATGAAATAGCTGTCTTATCCATAACATTTATATCTTTCGCAATAACATCTTTATAACTAATCTTTTTAAATTTCTTAGCGTCATTAAACATTAATGGATCTTTATCATATACACCATCAACTTTAGTAGCTTTTATAAGTAAATCAGCTCTTACTTCACAAGCTCTTAAGGCACTAGCTGTATCAGTAGAGAAGAATGGACTACCAGTTCCACATCCAAATATTACAACTCTTCCTTTTTCCATATGTCTAATAGCTCTATTTTTAATATAAAACTCCGCTATTTGTCGCATTTCAATACCAGTTTGTACACGGCAATCAACACCAATTTGTCTAAAAGCATCACCTAAAGCTAAAGCATTCATAGTAGTACCTAACATTCCAATATAATCAGATGTCGCCCGGTCCATGAATTCATTAGATTTGCCTCGCCAAAAGTTACCACCTCCGACAACAATACCAAAACTAGCCCCTAAATCAACACATTCTTTAATTTCGTTAGCAATTTCTAAAACCCTATTAAAGTCAATGCCAGATTCTCTTTCGCCACCAAGTACTTCACCACTTAACTTTAATAAATATCTCTTATTATTCAAAAATACTCCTCCTTACTACTAAACATATAATAACATACTTCTTGTAAATAATAAAATAATATCATATAATATTTAGCAAGATGAGTTAGATATAAAAAAGCCTTGAAAAATCAAGGAATTAGTTGACATTAAAATGGTATATATGCTATAATCTAACTGTTTGACGCCTCATGCTCAAACCGCATTGAAAAGGTTTTAAAACATTATATGTACCTTAAAAGCGAGTCTTAAGTTTTAAATAAAGGAGGTATGTACATGAACGCCGTAATTAAAGTTGGTGGAAAACAATATTATGTAACTGAAGGTTCAGAAATTTTTGTAGAAAAATTAGACGCTGAAGTAGGTAATGTTGTTAGCTTCAATCAAGTTTTAGCACTTGATAGTAAAATAGGTAGTCCTTATCTTACTAATGTTACTGTTGAAGGAGAAGTCCTAAAAAATGGTAAAGCTAAGAAAATTAAAGTTTTCAAATATAAATGTAAAGATAGATCTAACCGTAAGAAACAAGGACATAGACAACCTTATACTAAAGTAAAAATTACTAAGATCGCATAATGATAAAAGTAAATACATATAAAAAAGATTCTTTATATACCAAAATTACTTTTTCAGGACATGCAATGTTTGCTAACCGTGGAAAAGATATTGTATGTAGTGCTGCAAGTTCAATACTTACAACTACAGTAAATGGTATTATGAGATTTGATAAAGGTAGTCTAAGTTATAAGATGGAAAAAGATGGTTTTATTATAGAAAACATTAAATCTGATAAAACTACTCAAACATTAATTGAAAATATGGTTGAACTATTAAAAGAGTTGGAAGAACAATATCCAACAAATATTGAAGTAAAGTAAGGAGGAGAATTATGAAATTATTAAAATTAGATATCCAATTATTTGCTCACCACAAGGGGCAAGGATCTACATCTAATGGTCGTGATTCTGCAGGACGTAGACTAGGAGCAAAAGCAGCTGATGGTGAATTTATAACAGCTGGTTCTATTATATATCGTCAACGTGGAACTAAAATGTTCCCTGGAGTAAATTGTCGTCGTGGTAATGATGATACTATTTATTCTACAGTTGATGGAATTGTTAAATTTGAACGCTTAGGAAGAGATAAGAAACAAGCTTCAGTTTATCCAGTAGGAGAATAATAGTAAAGAGCCATTGGCTCTTTTTTCGTATATAGTGGGGTGAAGTTATGACTAATATAGATAATATTTTATATCCAGAAGAAGCTCTAGATGATTATAAAAGAAAACTATTAGAAGTCTATATAGAAGATTATGGAGAAGAATATAAAGATGTAATAAAAGAACGTATGGATAATACTTTGTACTTATTTGATTCTAATCCAAAAGATACATTAAGATTTATTTTAAATAATGATTCTATAAGAGATTTAGACTATGTAGAACAAGCAGAAAATAGTTATTTTAATTATAAGAAAGCTTTAAAGAAAATTAATAAAAAATTAAATAGAGATTATTATGGTAAACTTGCATATTATTTTAATATTAATCCAATATTTATAAGAGAAGACATAATGAATCTAGACTATTCATCATATAATTTAAGTAATATGTCTAAATTAGCTGATGATAATATAGATGAGAAAATAAAAGAAGAGATTATAAAAAGACAAGAAGATTATATAGATGCTTGTCATAAAGCCAAAGTAGAACCACTAATAGATACAGTTCAGATTAACAGTTTAGAGAGAATAAAAGATTTAAATGAAGTAAAAAGAATGATGTATTTATTAAAACATACTATTTGGGGTAGCGAAATGGTCAGGAAGTTTAAAAGCTATGATAGAGAAATAACTCTGGAAGAAATGGTAGAAATACTATTGCAAAAAGAAGTGGGAGCTGCTAACTTTAAATTAGATGATAATTATAAAGCTAGAACAAGTATTGTCTATTATCCAATAATGAAAAATGCCCATTTAAAATGTTTAGATAGAATGTTCTTTCATGAAAATAGACACGTAATAGAAGCAGGTAAAGATAATGTTGGTATTAACTTACATCATGGTAATAAATATCAATTAATCAATGAAATAAGAACCGAAAAACATGCTATCGAGGATGCTCAGGAATTAAAGAAAAGCATATTGTGGTCTAATGATGAACTGCCATCTTATGCGTATAATGGTTATGAAAAATTATTTCCATACACTTATAGTTTCTTTGAAGATAATAAAGAGATATTAGATGATGTTGCCATGTATGGAGATGTTGATTTTTTAGAAGATTATTATGGTAAAATAAATTTAGAAAACTATGAAAGATTTCTTCAAGAAACATCACAAGTACTCGCAAATAATAGATATAATTACAAATCAAGAGAAAAGGAAGAAGAAGCATATCAGTTAGTTCGTAGTTTAAATAGAAATAAGTTTTTGTTATAATAAATAAGTAAAGTAGGTGATTAAATGTTTGTAGATGAAGTAGAAATAAGAGTTGAAGCTGGTAATGGTGGAGATGGTTGTACTGCTTTTCGTCGTGAAAAATTTGTTGAGATGGGTGGCCCTTTTGGTGGAAATGGTGGACATGGTCAAGATATAGTTTTTAAAGTAGATGAAGGCCTACATACACTATTAGACCTACGTTATCAAAAAACTATTAAAGGACAAAAAGGTGAAAATGGCAAAGGAAAAAACCAACATGGTAAAAGCAGAGAACCATTAATAGTTAAAGTTCCTCAAGGAACAGTCGTAACTGATCTTGATACTGGTTTAATAATAGCTGACTTATCAAAAAAGGATCAAGAAGAAGTTATTGCGAAAGGTGGAAGAGGAGGACGTGGTAATACTGCCTTCAAAACCCAAACTAATACTGCTCCTGATTACTCTGAAAATGGTGAAGAGGGAGAACAAAAAAATTTAAAAGTCGAAGTTAAGATGCTAGCTGATGTCGGTTTAGTAGGACTACCAAGTGTTGGCAAGAGTACTATCATTTCATGTGTGTCTAAATCTAAACCAAAAATTGCTGCTTATCACTTTACAACACTATCTCCAAACTTAGGAGTAGTAAAATCAAGTGATGGTAGAAGTTTCGTCATGGCTGACCTTCCTGGATTAATAGAAGGAGCAAGTCTAGGTGAAGGACTAGGTGATAAATTCTTAAGACACATTGAAAGAACAAGAGTAATTGCTCATGTAGTAGATATGTCAGGAAGTGAACTAAGAGATCCATATGAAGATTATTTATTAATAAATAAAGAATTAGAAGCTTTCAATGAAAAATTAATGAAGAAGCCAATGATTATTATCGCTAATAAAATGGATATAGAAGGTTCTAAAGAAAATCTAGAAAAATTTAAAAAGAAAGTAGATTGTGAAATATTTGAAGTAAGTGCTGCCCAAAACAAAGGATTACAAAAAGTCGTAGATAGATTAGCAGATTTATTAGATACAATCCCAACTAATCCATTATATGATGAATCACAAATAGAATCACATGTCTTATATAAATTTAAGAAAGAAGAACCATTTACTATATCAAAAGATGATGATGGAACATGGGTAATAGAAGGAAAAGAAATAGAAAGAATCTTCAAGATGACTAAATTTTCATCAGAAGAAGCAGTATATAGATTTGCTAAAAAGCTAAGAAGAATGGGAATAGATAATAAACTACAAGAGTTAGGAGCCGAAGAAGGAGACCAAGTGCGTATACTTGATTTCTACTTCGATTATAAAGATTAATGATAATATCGACATTTAACATTCAAAATGATATAAGCAAGTATTCTAAAGAAAAAGAAGAATTAATTATTAATTACTTAAAGAAAAATAAAATTGATATATTAAATCTTCAAGAGTTATATAAACCGTTATATAAAGAATTAAAAAAAGATTTAAAAAGTATTAATTATAATATAAGTAATAGATTTAGATATAGAATACCATTATTATTTAATAGAATTAATGAATCTACTCCAATAATAACTAATAAAAATGTCTTATATACAAAGACATATTGGTTACCACATTTCCCATCATTATTAAATAGAATAATTACTAAGACAGTAATTGAATATAATAATGAATTAATATCTATATATAATACTCATTTAGATTATAAATATGATGAAGTAAAACAAAAACAAATAAATAAAGTATTAGATATAATAAGAAAAGATAAAAATAAGATTATACTTACTGGAGACTTTAATTTAAAGAATAATAAAGAAATATTTAATAGTTTTGTAAAAGAATTAGAAAAGTTAAATATTTATCGTGTAGAATTAAATGATAAGACTCTAAAGATATCAAAGTATCATCGAGCTATTGATCATATCTTTTTATCTAAAGACTTTAAAGTAATAAAAAAAGAGATAGTAAAAGACCTTGGAACAAGTGATCATTATCCATTATTAATAGAAGTAAAATAATACTATTGTATTATTTTCTTTTTTATGATATAATATGCAACGTTATGTTTTTTTGTGTTGTATTAAAAAATGGGGTGAAGTTATGAGAACTAAAAGTGAAATAATTAAACAAATAACTTTAATTAAAAAGTATTTAAAAGACCATCCGGATTATTTTGATGAATGGGAACAAATGCATATTAATAGCTGTATAGGTTCAGATTATACTGATAGGTTTATACCAGATTTAATGCGTGAACTATTTGGAGAATTAGACCTATTTAAAGAAGACGAAGATATCTATGAAGGATTTATTCAACTTTTAAAAGAAAACTTTGATATTAATAAGAGTATAATTGAAGTAGGTGGAGGAATTATACCAGTACTTGGAAGCAGAATAGCTAAAATACAAGATAAAGGTAATGTAACTATATATGATCCAAGACTAGGTACAACAAAAACAGATATTCCTAATCTAAAACTAAAAAAAGAAAAATTTACTGCTGATACTAAAGTAAGTAAAAGCGGTTTAATAATAGCCCTTATGCCATGTGAAGCAACTGAAACAATTATTAGAACAGCTTGTGCTAACAATAAAGACTTTATGATTGCGATGTGTGAAGGTGGACCACATGGAGATATCTATGATTTCTATGAAGATGAAGAAGAATGGTTAGAATCTATGCTATATTATGCTGAAAGATTAATAGAAGATAATAAAATGGGTACTTTACAAAAGACCTATTTAAAAGAATATAAAGATCCATATCCAGTTATATGGAATAGAAGATAATTAAAGAAATGTCGATTTTATTCTAGACAAGGCTTTTATTATAAAGACCTTGTCTTTTTCAATTATCTATGGTCATTATATAAATAATAAAAGCAGGATAATTAATGGAAAAAGTAAATGCATTTTATGAAATTAGAAAACAATAACTGTAAAAAAGCAAGTTTCTTGCTTTTTTTTTATACTTTGTATGATATAATTGTTATAAGATAGTTGAGGTGTATAAAATGCGAAGTGTAGATTATTTAAAACAAAACGGTGTAGATATTGATAAAAGTCTAGAATTGTTTGGCGATATGGGAACTTACAACGAAACAATTGGAGAGTTTTTAGTAGGTATTCCTGATAAAATTAATAAACTAACTAAGTATATAGAAAATAAAGATGTTAATAATTTTACTATCTATGTACACTCAATAAAGAGTGACGCTAAATACTTTGGGTTTATGACCTTATCTAATATGGCACTAGAATTTGAGGAACATGGTAAAGTAGGAGATATCTTCTATATAAATGAACACTTTACAGAATTAGTAACTGAAGCAAATAAGGCTGTAGTAATAGTAAGAGAATATTTAAATGGTAGTGATGATGTAACTGAAGTTGCGCCAGCACCAAATAATGTAGAACCATATCAAAATAAAACAATACTAGTAGTAGATGATTCGAATATTATTAGAAACTTTGTAAAAAGAATATTTAGTGAAGAATACGCAGTAGGTACAGCTAGTGATGGTAGAGAAGCTATCGAAATAATTACTGCTAATATGAATAATGATAATATAGTAGCTATTTTACTAGATTTAAATATGCCTGTTGTAGATGGCTTTGCTGTACTAGACTTTATGAAAGAAAAAGAATTATTAAAGAAAATGCCAGTATCTATTATTTCTGGAGACTCATCTAAAGAAACAATTGATAGGGCCTTTACTTATGGAATAGTTGATATGCTAGGTAAACCATTTAATAATAATGATGTAAAAACAGTTATAGAAAAAACTATGTTTTATAAAGAAATGCAATAAAAAAGAAACTTACGTTTCTTTTTCTTTTTCTCTTAAGTTTAATTTATCTCCAATATCTAAATATTTACTAGTTCCAGTTGGTAGGAAATATGTATATTTAGCCTTAAGTCTTATAAAATACTTTTCAGATTTAACATTTTCTATAATGTCTAGCACCTTATCATTTTCATCAGTTATTACTATATCAACTCTTTGACATAAGAAATTAGTAGTAATAAATCTTTTATTAGGAAAACACACTCCATAATCTAATGGTGTTAATACTAATTTTAAACCTTTAAATCTTTCTTTAAACTTAGTTAACTTAATAATGTTAATTTTTTGACCATGTAATTTTAAATACATATAATCACCTAATTAATTATAACAAAATCTTTATTATTTTGTAAAATCATGTTATTATATAAACGTAATCAAGGAGGTAATAAAATGAGTGGACATTCAAAATGGGCTACAATTCATAGAAAAAAAGGATTGTTAGATGCTGCACGTGGTAAAGTATTTCAAAAATTAGCTAAAGAAATAATGGTAGCAGCAAAAGGTGGAAGTCCAGATCCAAATCAAAATGCAGCTCTTCGTTTAGCCGTAGATAAAGCAAAAGCACAAAACATGCCTAAAGATAATATTCAAAAAGCTATTGAAAAGGCTACTGGTGGTACAGATGGAGCAAACTTTGAAAGTGTAAGATATGAGGGATATGGCCATGGTGGAGTTGCCTTCATGGTAGATTGCTTAACTGATAATCGTAATCGTACAGCCGCAAGTGTAAGAAGCGCCTTTACAAAAGCTGGAGGAAATCTTGGAACTGATGGATCTGTTGCATATATGTTTGAAAGACGCGGTTCTATTGTAATTGCTGATGCTTACGATGAAGATACAATGATGATGACAGCTTTAGATGCTGGAGCTCTAGACTTCGAACATATTGAAAATAGTTATGTTATCACAACTGATCAAAATACATTTACAGCTGTAAAAGATGCATTAGAAGCTGAAGGAGTAAAAGAATTTGAACAATGTGAATTAACATATATTCCAAATATGGAAATTACTTTAGATGAAGAAGGTAAAGAAAAGATCTATAAATTAGTAGATAATCTAGAAGATAATGATGATGTACAAGATGTTTATTATAATTTAAAAGAAGATTAAGGAGAGTACTATGACAAATAAAGAAAAATTAACTAAAATTAATAATGAATTAAAAGTCTATATTAATGAATCTAGTTTTATTTCTATGAAATGTCGTAATAAAGTACTTAAATATTTAGCTGAAGATTTTAATGTTAATTTAGATATAGATAATTATCAGAACGTTGATGTAAAAATAAAAGAAGATGGAACGATAGTTTATCGTGGAGATAAATATAAATCTAATGATAATATAGAATCTTTTAAAGAAGTAGAAGATAGATATAATTCTTTTAAAGAAAAAGCCGATAAATTAATATCTAAAAAAGAAATAGATTTTAATAATATGAGTAACATGAATAACGTTACTAATTTATTAATTGTAATTGGTTTGATTGTATTATGCGTTATCTTCTTAGTACTAGGAATAACGGCTTTGTTATCTGGAGATTGGTTTGATTGTCTATGGTTTGTAGTATTTATACTTCCATGGATATTTCCTAAAATTAAAAACGCTTTACATAATAGAATAATCCAAGCAAAAAATTATTTAAAAAGTTTAATAAAGAAAGTATAACTTTCTTTTTTGTTTGTTAAAATTTTCAACATATAGTATAATATTTGTTGGTGAAGTTTTATGAGTAGAACAATTAGAGCGCCTTGGCGTAAATTTTATGATGAAGAAAAAGCGCATTTAGAATATCCAAATTTTTCAGCATATAAACTAATAGAATATACTGCTAGTAAGCATCTTAATAATATTAGTTATAATTACTATGGTAATAAAGTAACTTATCATGAGTTTTTAAAACAAATAGATGAAGTTGCTCGTAGTATGAAAGCTATCGGAGTAAAGCATAAAGATGTAGTAAGTATTTGTATGCCAAATACTCCAGAAGGAATAATAGCTTTCTATGCTGCTAATAAGATAGGAGCCATAGCTTCTATGATTCATCCCTTAAGTGCTGAAAACGAAATTAAACATTATTTGAATATATCTAAATCTGAATGGTTAATAACAATAGATTTTACAATCGAAAAAGTTGCTAAAATAATTAGAGAAACTAAAGTAAAAAAAGTGATAAGTGTTGGAGTAGGTGAATCTATGCCAATCCACTTAAAATCTCTATATGCTGCAACTAATGTTCATAAGACCTTATTATCATTAAATCCAATTAATTATTTAAATGAAGCTTACAATGAGTCACATAAAAGAATGATTGGTTGGAAAGAATTCTTAAGAATGGGAAAAGATTATCATAAAGAAATAGATGATGACTTTAAAGGTAAAGATGTTGCGGCCATACTATATTCTGGTGGTACAACTGGAACACCTAAAGGAGTAAAGTTAACTAATTTAAATCTTAATGCCTCAGCTATGCAAAACTTTGAACATGTAGCGTGCTTAAGAGATAAAGATAAAGTTTTAGCAATTATGCCAATATTCCATGGTTTTGGATTAAGTGTATGTATTCACTGCGTACAATACTTTGGTGGCACTAGTATTTTACTTCCTCAATTCAATGCGAAAACATTTGATAGAATTGTTAAGAAGTATGAGCCAAATGTTCTTGTCGGAGTACCTACATTATTTGAAGCCATAACTAATAATAAGAATTTCAATCATATGAAATTAGACTATTTAACATGTGTTATTTCTGGTGGAGATTCTCTATCAGTAGAATTAAAGAAAAAGTTTGATACTTGGTTAGAGAAACATCATTCACCAACAACAATAAGAGAAGGTTATGGATTGACTGAATGCTGTGCAGCCTCTTGTTTTACACCTCTAAATTATTATAGAGAAGGAAGTATTGGAATACCATATCCAGATACTTACTATAAGATCGTAAGAGATGGTACTGAAAAAGAAGTACCATATGGTACACCTGGTGAAATAGTTATTACTGGACCAACAGTAATGGATGGTTATATAAGAAATAAAAAAGAGACTAAGCAAACACTTCGTAAACATAAAGATGGACGTATTTGGTTACATACTGGAGACGAAGGTGCCATGGATGAAGATGGTTTTGTATATTTCAAAGGTCGTCTAAAGAGAATGATCATTACTTCTGGTTATTGTGTTTATCCTAATAATATTGAAAATGTAATTGATTCACATCCAAAGGTACGTATGAGTTGTGTTATAGGTATACCACATCCATATAAAGTAACAGTTGCTAAAGCTTTTGTTGTACTAAAAGATGGTGTAATGAAAAGTGATGAATTACTAGATGAAATAAAAGCTTTAGTAGAACAGAACTTAGCAAGGTTCTCTTGGCCATATGATTATGAGTTTAGAGATGATTTACCAAAAACAAGAATTGGTAAGATTGCTTATAATGTCTTAATACAAGAAGAAGAAATGAAGAATAAGAATAAACAATTTACTGATAAAGAAGAATTACTAGAACAAGTTGTAGGAGAAGACAACACAGATGAATTAATTAAAAAAGTAGAAGATAAATAATTCTACTTTTTCTATGTAAAATAATAAATTTATAAATATAAAAAATATGTTCGATATAATTGATTATCGAACTTTTTTGTTTTATAATAAATAATGGAGTTGATAAAATGTACGATTATATCATTGGCAAAATAACTGATATTAAAAATAATGCTATTGTAGTTGATAATAATGGAATTGGTTACTTAGTATATGTATCAAATCCATATTCATTTAAAATAAATGAAGAATACAAAGTATTTATCTATCAACAAGTAATGGAAGATGCTAATAACTTATATGGTTTTAAAACTATAGAAGAAAAAGAATTATTCTTAAAACTAATTAGTGTTAAAGGACTAGGCTGTAAGATGGCCTTACCAATATTAGCAGTAGGATCAATTGATGGAATAATGGATGCAATAGAAAGAGAAAATGTCCTATATCTTAAGAAATTTCCTAAGATTGGTGATAAATTAGCTAAACAAATAGTACTTGATTTAAAAGGAAAACTAGAATTTATTGGAGTAGGTATATCTGATACAGAAGTAGAAACAGAAAATGAATTAAAAGAGGTATTAATTGGTTTGGGATATAAAGAAAAAGAAATTAAGCCAGTACTTGCTAAAGTTGATACATCTCTACCAATTGAAGGACAAGTAAAAGATGCTTTAAAACTATTATTAAAATAACAGGAGGTTAGAATGAAAGAAGAAAGTATTGTAACAAATTATGATTTATTTGATGATAAGACACTAGATAATACTATAAGACCAGAATCAATAGAAGAATATATTGGACAAACTGATGTTAAAGAAAACATTAAAGTCTTTGTTGATGCTGCTAAAATACGTGATGAAGCACTAGATCATGTCTTATTATATGGTCCTCCTGGATTAGGTAAAACAACATTAGCATTTATAATTGCTCATGAACTTGGAACAAATATAAAAACTGCTAGTGGACCAAGTATTGAAAAGAGTGGTGATTTAGCAGCTATCTTATCTTCTCTAGAACCTGGCGATGTTTTATTTATTGATGAAATACATCGTATGCCAAGATATATTGAAGAAATATTATATCCAGCAATGGAAGACTTTTCTTTAGACATTATTGTTGGTAGTGAAGGAAACAGTAGAAATATAAAAATTGATCTACCACCATTTACTTTAGTAGGAGCAACAACTCGTGCTGGTGACTTATCTGCACCATTAAGAGATAGATTTGGAATTGTATCAAAACTACAATTTTATACCATAGAAGAATTAAAAGAAATAATTAAAAGAACAGCTAGAGTCTTAAAAATGGATATTAAAGAAGATGCTGCTGAAGAATTAGCTAAAAGAAGTAGAGGAACACCAAGAATAGCTAATAGACTATTTAAAAGAGTAAGAGACTTTGCCATGGTAAAAGGCCTAAAAGTAATAGATAAAAAAATAACAGAAGAAGCTCTTACAAGATTGAAAGTAGATAAAATGGGTCTAGATAATACTGACCATGAATTATTACTTGCTATTATAAATAAGTTTAATGGTGGACCAGTTGGAGTAGAAGCTATCTCTTCATCTATTGGTGAAGAAGTAACAACAATAGAAGATGTTTATGAACCATACTTACTACAAATGGGTTTAATGAAGAGAACTTCTCGTGGAAGAGTAGTAACAGATAAAGCTTATGAAGTACTAGGAATAAAAAAGGAGAAATAAAGAATGAAGAAAAGACAAGTATTTGAAGAAATAAAAACAAAAGATAATTTAACTAAAATGTTTCAAAATAATATTGAATATTTAATAGATGGATATTTAAATCAGAATGTCGCAGCAAATGTAATTGTAAAAAGCTTATCTATGAATGAAGAACAAGAAAAAGAAGTGTTGTCTTTTCTACATTTTGTTGATAGTAAAATGAATTTTCCTGGACAAGGAGATTATAATAAAAGACATAAAATACCTACAATTGTATCTGGTATAAACTATATATTAAATCATGAAGATAGAATAAAAGAATTAAACCAAGATGAATTAATGGTTTTATCAAAACTATCTATAACAGAAGATGAAGAAGCATATTCTAACTTGTTAGATATTTATACTAAAGATATATTGAGTGAAATAGTATCAAAAGATAATAGATATGGCTTTAGAGAATTCTTTGTTACAGTAGTAGAAAAACTACATGAAGAAGGTAAGAAAGAAAAAGCTATTCTTAAATATTTAAAAGATAATAAAAATGAAGATTTAATACAAGAAGCTATTAATTATGATAATAGTATTTTAGAAAGGTTTGGATTAAGCGATGACAGTAGAAGAATTTAATTATGATTTACCAGAAGAGCTAATAGCCCAAACTCCATTAAAGAAAAGAGATACCTCTAGATTATTAGTTTTAGACAAAAAAACTGGTGACATAGAACATAAACATTTCTATGACATAATCGATTATTTAGAAGCAGGTGATACATTAGTATTAAATGATACAAAAGTATTACCAGCTAGATTAATAGGTGAAAAAGAAGAGACTAAAGCTGTAATAGAGATACTATTATTAAAAAATATTGAAAATGATATTTGGGAATGTTTAGTAAAACCAGCTAGAAGAATAAAAGTAGGAACTGTTGTAACTTTTGGTAATGGCGAATTAAAAGCTAAATGTATAGAGGAATTAGATGAAGGTATAAGACATTTTGAATTGATATATGATGGAATCTTATTAGAAATATTAGAACACCTTGGTACTATGCCACTACCTCCATATATTCATGAGAAACTAGAAGATCAATCGCGTTATCAAACAGTCTATGCTAAAGAAGTAGGTAGTGCAGCAGCACCAACCGCTGGACTTCATTTTACTAATGAATTATTAGATAGAATTAAAAATAAAGGAATTAATATTGCCTATATTACACTACATGTTGGACTAGGTACATTTAGACCAGTTAGTGTAGAGAAAATAGAGGATCATGAAATGCACTCAGAATATTATCAAATGACTCAAGAAGTAGCTGATTTATTAATAAAAACAAAAAAGAATAATAAAAAAATAATAGCTGTTGGTACAACATCTACAAGAACATTAGAAACTATTATGACTAAGTATAATGATTTTAGAGAGTGTAGTGGTTGGACTAATATCTTTATTTATCCTGGTTATCAGTTTAAAGCTATAGATTCATTAATCACAAACTTCCATTTACCAAAATCAACTTTAGTAATGTTAGTTAGTGCTTTAGCAGGAAGAGATAATATCTTAAACGCTTATAAAGTAGCAGTAGAAGAAAAATATAGATTTTTCTCATTTGGAGATGCAATGTTTATAAAATAAAGAGTTAATACTCTTTTTTTATTTTAAATATGATATAATAAGTTGACTGAGGTGATCCTATGAAGATTAAATATAACTTATTAAAAGAAGAAAAACATACTAAGGCAAGACTTGGTATTATTGAAACTAATTATGGTACTTATGAAACTCCTATGTTTATGCCAGTTGGTACTCAAGCTACTGTTAAAACTTTATCTCCAGAAGAAGTTAAAGAGTGTAAACCTGGTATTATTTTAGCAAACACTTATCACTTATGGTTAAGACCTGGTGAAGATGTTGTTGATCATGCTGGAGGACTTCATAAGTTTATGAATTGGGATGGACCGATACTTACTGATTCTGGTGGTTTTCAAGTTTTTTCTTTAGCTAAACCAAAAGATATTACTGAAGAAGGAGTTTATTTTAAAAATATCTATAATGGTGATAGGTTGCTATTAACTCCTGAAAAATCAATTGAAATACAAAACAAACTAGATAGCGATATTGCGATGTCTTTTGATGAATGCGTTGGGTTTCCTCATACTAGAGAATATATAGAAGAAAGTGTTGAAAGAACTATTCGTTGGGCTAAACGTGGAAAAGATGCTTTTAATAATGAAAGACAATCACTATTTGGAATAGTTCAAGGAGCTGAATTTGAAGACTTAAGAAAACATTGTGTTGAAGAATTAGTTAAAATGGACTTTGATGGTTATAGTATTGGTGGAACAGCCGTAGGAGAACCAAAAGAAATGCAATATGAACAAGTAGAGTATTCATGTAAATATTTACCAAAAGATAAAGTAAGATACTTAATGGGTGTAGGTGACCCAATAGATATAATTGAAAACGTAATACGTGGTGTAGATATATTCGATTGTGTATCTCCAACAAGATTAGCTCGCCATGGTCATTTTATGACAATGCATGGTAAATTTAATATAAAAAATGCTAAATATAGAGAAGATTTCACAACACTAGATGATGAATGTGACTGTTACACTTGTAAAAACTATACTAAAGCCTATATTAGACACTTAATAAGAGCAGAAGAGACTTTTGGTCAAAGATTATTGTCAATTCATAATATTAGATTCTTAATTAGATTGACAGAAGACTTAAGAGAAGCAATAAAAAATGATACTATTTTAGAATATAGAGATGAATTTATCAAAAAATATTATGAGAAATAGAAATATCTATTTCTTTTTTCATTTTAGTAGTTTTATTTTTTTAAAAGCTATGTTACAATTAATTATGAATAAAATAGGGAGGAATGCACATGGGCTTATTAAGTGATAAAAAAGCAGCACCAGAAAATAATGCTAATCAACAAGCACAAAATCAAGCTGCTCAACAACAACCTGCTCAACAACCTCAACAAGCGAATGCACAACAAGCACAAAATCCTGCTTTAGCATCTATTGCTAATTCTCAAGCAAATTATAATAATACTTTACCAGGCTCAAGCAATCCTCAAGCAAATCAAGATGTAGCCTTGCCTAAAGAAGCATCAGTTGAGGCAGAAGGTCGTGAAAAAGTTGCACGACCAATGATTAAATATAGATATAAAATAATAAATACTCAAGGTAAAAAAGAAGATGGTACATTTGATGCTGAATCAGAAAATGATGTACGTAACTTCTTATTATCGCAAGACTACCAAGTATTGGAGATAAAAGAAAGAGATAAGTTCGATATAGATATTGGTACAACTCACCTTAAGGCATCAGACTTATCATTCTCACTAACACAATTATCTACATACTTAAAAGCTGGTATTCCTTTAGCAGATGCCGTTAGAATACTAGCAAAACAATCAAATAAAAAAGCTTTAAAGAAAAGTTTTCAACAATTAGTATACCAATTACTTAAAGGAGAAAGCTTCTCAGATGCTATGGTAATGCAAGGAGATGTTTATCCTAAGTTATTGATAAACATGGTAAGAACAGCTGAAATGACTGGAGACTTACCAGCTATCCTAGATGATATGTCAGAGTATTATACTTCTATGGATCAAACAAGAAAACAAATGAAATCAGCTATGACATATCCAGTTGTTGTATTAGTAATTGCCTTTGGTGTTTTAATCTTCATGTTAACGTACTTAGTACCACAGTTTGCTACTATGTTCCAAGAAAACGATGCTGAAATGCCAGCACTAACCAATGCTATTTTAGCTATTAGTGCCTTTGTAAAAACAAAATGGTATTTAATTATACTTGTCGTTGGAGCTATAGTAGGTGGCTTTATCTACGCATATAAGAAGTTTAAAGGCTTTAGAACTAAAATACAAATAGTCTTGATGCATATACCAGTTGTAAAGAATATTATTGTATATAATGAAATAGCTAACTTTACTAAGACATTTGCTTCATTATTAAACCATGGAGTATTTATTACAGATAGTATGGAAATACTAAGTAAAATTACTAATAATGAAATTATGAAAGAAATAATTGGTAACTGCTTAACTAACTTAGCTCGTGGTGATACTGTATCATCTGCCTTTAAAGGCCAATGGGCTATACCTGTAGTTGCTTATGAAATGATTGTTACTGGTGAAACAACTGGTCAATTAGGTAATATGATGGAAAAAGTTGCATCCCATTTCCAAATGTTACATAAAAACGTTATAGATCAAATGAAATCATTGGTTGAACCTATCATGATCTGTTTCTTAGCAGTAGTCGTAGGTATCATCTTATTATCAATTATTCAACCGATGTTCTCAATCTATAGTCAAATTAAATAAAAAGAAATGGAGGAGTAATTATGGAATTAGTATATCTAATTACTCTTTTTATTTTAGGTACACTTTGTGGATCATTCTTTACTGTAGTTGGTCTACATCTACCTTTAGGAGAGAATTTTATAACTAATCGTTCCCATTGTGATAGCTGTAATCATAAATTAAGTATGTTAGATATGGTTCCAATACTATCATTTCTTTTCTTGGGAAGAAAATGTAGATATTGTCATAAACCAATTAGCAGTCTATCTACTTATATGGAATTCTTCACAGGAATACTATTTGCTTTAGCATACTATGTCTTTGGTTTTCACATACAACTATTAATAGCTTTAGGTATAGTAGCAATGTTAATAATAATAGCGGTATCTGATATTACATATATGATTATTCCAGATGAATTATTAATCTTCTTTGGTTGTTATTTTGCTATATTACAATTTATTAATTTAGGTTTTAGAAATGGTATGTTAATGATATGTTCCGGATTATTCTTATTCTTATTAATGTATTTCATTATGTTAATTGGAAATAAAATATTTAAAAAAGAATCACTCGGTGGTGGCGATATAAAGATGATGTTTGTCTTTGGTATTTTATTAGAACCATTACTTGGAACAGTAGCTATCTTTTTAGGAAGTTTATTAGCTCTACCTATATCATTTTTCCTATTAAAAAAGAAAATAGGTAATATTGTACCATTTGGTCCATTCCTATTAATAGCTTTGACTTTTATTTATTTCACAGGTATAACAACAGTAGATATAATAAGTTTTTTAAAAGGCATTTAAAGAAAGATTATCTTTCTTTTTTTTTATACATGTTATAATATAAATATGTAGGTGGTGATAACATGAAAAATCTAACTATTTTACCAGCAGATTCTTATGTAGTAATAAATAAGACAGTAATTACCGATAAAGATCGTAAGATTATTTCGATGTTATATCAACCTATAATAGGTTTTACCGCAACTAGTCTATATTTTACTCTAATAGATGACTTAGATAAACAAGAAATAATGAGTGAAGATTTAACTCATCATCATTTAATGTCTACTATGCAATTGAAATTAGAAGACATTATAATCGCAAGAGAAAAATTAGAAGCAGTTGGTTTACTAAAAACATATTTAAGAAAGAATTCTATTAATCACTATGCTTACTTATTATATTCACCAATTTCTGCTAATGAATTCTTTAATCATCCAATACTAAATATAGTTCTATATAATAATTTGGGTAAAAAAGAATATGAAAATGTTTTAAATTATTATAAGATACCACGTATAAATCTAAAAGATTATGAAGATGTTACTAAGTCTTTTGATGATGTTTTTACATCAATAAGAGGAACTATATTAGAAGCTAATGATGATGTAACAAAACAAGATAGTAATAATATATTAATAAATAAAGGAATAGACTTTAATTTAATAATATCATCTATTCCAGAGTCACAATTAAATGATAAATGTTTTACTAAAGATGTTAAAGACTTAATCAATGCCTTAAGTTTCACATATAATTTAAATACATTAGATATGCAAAACTTAATTAGAAATTCCATTAATGAAAAAGGTTTAATAGATAAGACAACTTTAAGAAAAAGCTGTCGCGATTATTATCAATTTGAAAATAATGGTAATTTACCGACACTAATATATAATAAACAACCAGATTATTTAAAAAAACCTCAAGGAGATAACTCTAAATGGGCTAAAATGGTTTATACTTTTGAAAATCTAACTCCATATCAATTCTTAAAGGCTAAATATAAAGGAGCAGAACCAACAGATAGAGATAAACGATTAATCGAAAGCCTTTTAGTAGAACAAAAACTAAATCCTGGAGTAGTAAATGTCTTAATAGCGTATGTATTAAATATAAATAATCAACAATTAAAGAAAAGCTATGTAGAAACAATAGCTGGTCAATGGAAAAGATTAAATATTGAGACAGTAGAAGAGGCTATGCAAATAACTGAAAAAGAACATAAGAAGTTAAAGAAGATAGTTAATAAAGATAGTAAAAAGACTCTAACTAAAAATGATAATGATAATACTCCAATCTGGTTTGATCAAGAACAAAAAGTAGTAGAAACAACAGAAGAAGATGAAGAAGAAATGGATAAGATATTAAAAGAACTTTTATAGTTCTTTTTTTGTGTAAATAAATGTATAATTAACATTAAATTTACACATATATTGACAACAATATGATAGAATATATAAGAAGAGAGGAGAAGTCTATGTTTAAGTATAACAACAAAGAATTTAATGAAATAATACGTAATTATGTTATTCACCCTAAATTCCAAGAAACTAAGCTATATACACATCATGGTCATACTAGATATGAACATTCTCTTCGTGTGGCTTATTACACTTATAAAGTAACAAAAAAATTACATCTTAATTATAAAGAAGCTACAGTCGCAGCTTTATTACATGACTTTTTCCTAGATGAAGTAATAGAAGAAAAGTCATATAGTAGAATGCGTCATCATCCTAAGATTGCTTTAAAAAATGCTACTAAGTATTTTGATATAAATGAAAAACAAAAAGATATGATTGTTACTCATATGTTCCCAATTACATTAACACCACCATCATATCTAGAAGGGTGGTTATTAGATATAATCGATGACATTATATCAATCTATGAAAAAACAACTGCCAAAGAAGTAGATATAAAAGCTAATCCTAAAAGAAGATTACATCCAGCCACATCTCTACTATTATTATTTTTTACAATATTCAAATAGAGCTTAGTGCTCTTTTTTTAATAAAAAAAATATGCTATAATCTTAACAGAAAGAAGGAAAGTGGGCTATGAAAAAGACATATATTTTTGGACATAAAAAACCAGATACTGACTCAGTTTTATCAGCAATCTCTTATTCTTATTTAAAGAATCAACTTGGTGAAAATACTGAACCACGTATCTTAGGCGATATAAATAAAGAAACAAAATATGCTTTAGATTTTTTTGCTTTAAAAGAACCAAAGTATTTAAATGATGTCAAATTACAAATAAAAGATATTAATTATCATAAAAATTTTGTAATACAAGATACTGATTCTATTTATAAAGCCTATCAAATGATGATTAATGATGGTTTAACAGGTATTCCAGTAACTAAAAAAGATGGTATGTTTACTGGATTAATAACTATGAAAGACTTATCAAAAACTGTAATATCTGAAAATATAGAAGATTTATGTACATCATATGATAATCTTTTAACTGTTTTAAAAGGTGAAGAATTATTACGTTTTGATGAAGAAATAGTTGGTAAATTATTTGTTGCTGCTTTCCGTAGTACTCATATATTAAATAATTTCAAATTAGAACCTAATATGATCTTTATTGTCGGTGATAGACATAGTGTTATTGAATATGCAGTAGAATATGGAGTTAAATTAATAATAATATCAGGTGACTGTGAAATAAAAGATAAACATATAGAACTAGCTAAACAAAATAAAGTAAATATTATTCGTACTCCATATGATACATATCACGTATCAAGATTAGTAACATTAACTAATTATATAAAAACTTTAATAAGTAGTTTTAATCCAACTAAGTTTGATGAAAATGACTTTATTGATGATGTAATAGATATTAATAATAGATTAAAACATACTAATTATCCAATTGTAAATAAGCAAGGTAAATGTCTAGGCTTACTTAGAATAACAGATTTAACGGAAAAAGATCCAAAAGAAGTAATCCTAGTAGACCATAATGAAAAATTACAAAGTGCTGATGGAATAGAAGAAGCGAACATCTTAGAAATAATAGACCATCATAATCTAGGAAGTATAACAACATCAACACCAATTAATTTTAGAAATATGGCTGTTGGATCTACTTGTACTATTGTCTATACTTTATTTAAAGAAAAAAAGATAGATATTCCTAAAGCAATCGCTGGAGCTCTATTATCTGGTATTCTATCTGATACTCTAATATTAAAAAGTCCTACTGCTACAAAAAAAGACATTGAAGCCGTAGAAGAATTATCAAGAATAGCTGAAGTAGACTACCAAAAATATGGTATGGATTTACTAAAAGCCGGAACATCTATTGAAGGTATGACTGCACAAGATGTATTATTTAATGATTATAAATTATATGATGTTAATGATAAAAGTTTCGCAATTGGGCAATTTTTCACTATGAATTTTGAAGAAATAGAAAAAGATTTAGATAAGTATATAGAAGTATTAAATAAAGAAGCTGAAGCAAATAATCATACATTAGTTGCTTTATATGTAACTGATATAGTAAAGAATGGTAGTTATGTCATTTACAATACTAAATCAGATAATTTAATGGCTTTAGTTTATGACAATATAAAAGAAGGATATTTCATAGAAGGCTGCTTATCACGTAAAAAACATATTGTACCACTTATTATGGGTATATTAGAAAACTAGGAGGTAATATGACTGAGAAATTAGTAAAATCTATTGTCGGCTTATTTGGTGGACTAGCAACTATTCCCTTTGGAAAAGAATTAATAGTATTCATTATTTCATTAATGCCAATTCTAGAATTAAGAGGTGGACTAATAGCTGCTTCATTACTAGATTTAAATCCCATTACAAGCTATATCATATGTATAATAGGTAATATTATACCTGTACCATTTATCCTATGGTTTATAAATATTATTTTAGATAAAATGCGTAATAGTAAAAGATTTAAAAAATTAGCTAAATGGTTAGATAAAAAAGTAGATAAACATAAAGGTCAAATAGAAAAATATGGTTTCTGGGGCTTAGTACTATTTGTGGGAATACCATTACCAGGAACTGGTGCATGGACTGGTTGTTTAATTGCTGCTGTCTTAGAAATGGATAGAAAAAAAGCCTTTATCGCAGCTATGATAGGTATACTTATGGCTAGTATCATAATGATGTTAATATCATTCGGCTTATTAAAAGCTATTATTTAAAAGAGAGACAAAGTCTCTCTTTATTATTTTACAATACTGACAATAAATGATAATATATTAATAGGAGGAATAACATGAATTATAAATATAAGAAAGATATTAATGAGAATATTTTCAGGGGATATGATATACGTGGTATAGTACCAACAGAAATAGATGAAGATAGTGCTTATACTATTGGACTTGGTTTTGGTACTCATATCAAAAAAATGGGTAAGACAACATGTATTGTGGGACATGATAATAGACTAAGTTCAGAAAACTTAAACAAAGC
>JAEEGL015120356.1_pt1 | contig 25586 bp, 24 predicted proteins | sample 9134231 | NCBI WGS metagenome assembly JAEEGL01 (sample SAMN16246548, study PRJNA631951) | gut metagenome | biome: gut microbiome; feature: rumen; material: fiber-attached | host: Bos | place: Iran: Karaj | collected 2018-10
ACTGGACGCCAAGTTCTCGGAACTCAAGCAGAAGTTCATCGATAAGGGCATTCCCGTTATCATTGATGAGTTCGGCTGCGTAAACGCTGCCGATTCGGCTACGAGAAGCAGCTATTACACCTATTATATCAGCGCTGCAAAGTCAAGGGGCATAAAGTGCTTCGTATGGGACAACGGCAAGATGAGCGGCGATTCAAGCTTCGGTATATTCAACAGAGGCGCTCTCACCTGGGAGGGCAATATCCTTAAAGCTATCATGGACGGCGCAAGATCGTGATCCAATGCGGAGCTTCGGCTCCGCATTTTGTTTTCGGCGGTGAACGGACAGTCCGAGCGGCAGACACAGGGCGCTGAAATGGCTTCGTTACACGGCTGACGGCCCGGAACGGCGAAAAGGCATCTGTGCAGGCAGAGAAATGTTTCCGCTTGACATTGAGTAAGAAATATTATATAATTTGCGTATAAGATTTTTTAAGGAGGTCTTTTTATGAAAAGGATCATTTCTACTTTTATTTCAGCAATCATCGGTATCACCGCTCTTTCATCATTGCAGGCAGGAGCTGTTGAGCAAACAGAGACTTCCGAAAAGAAAAGCATGGTGATACTCGGAGACAGCATTGCTTCGGGCTTTACACGCAACGGCAACGTTGCTCATAATTACGGCGAGATATGCGGCGACTACCTCGGCTGCGACGTTTACAACTATGCGGCAGTCGGTGATAATTCCGATGAAATGCTTGATAAAATGGCTTCTTTCGGCGCAGCTGAGACAAAAGCCATCACTGACGCGGAATATGTTGTCATTTCTGTCGGCGGCAACGATATCATGGAGTATATATCCAAATATATGCTTATATACGCAAGCCGCAATAATTTCCTCAATGAAGGCTATACCACAAATGATATCCCCGCCAAGCCAAGCATAACTGACATGACTAAAATGCTCAATATCTACGGCGAGGGCGGTCTTAAGGAATATATGAGCACCTTCAGGGGCCTGATCGCCTTCGGTCAGGAAATATCCGATCTTGTTGCGGAAATAGCCGGAATCCCCGACCTTGACACAGATATCTACAGCGGCGGCTACATCAAGGAACATATCGTTCCGAATATACAGAAAGCCGTAAACGATATAAAAAAGGTCAATCCGGATTCAAAGGTCTATGTTCAGACTATTTTCCAGCCCCTACAGTTCGATAAGAGCTTCCTCGATCAGAAATATGCGGACAAAAAGGATACTGTAAGCGCCATAAACGTTCTGAGATTCCAGCTTGAAAATATAATGCAGTCCTATTCTGATCAGCTCAAGACCGTCAAGAATATCGATATTGTTGACGTAAGGTCTCAGTTTACTGCCCTCACCAGGACTCCATCAGCTGATAATCAAGGTTATTCCCACTATTTTATTGACGTTCAGACTGCAAAGACAACCGATCTTGACGTTCACCCAAATCAGCGCGGTCACGTTGCCATCGCAGCGGCTGTTCTTGATAAGATAGGCGACCTCCACACAGACAAAGGCCTGCTTACCAGGACATTCAACAGCCTGAGCGACAAGGAAAGCTACCCTGCCATTCCTCTCGAGACCTACGAGAGAGTTTCAGGCCACAGCGGCGACGAGACAAAGCTCGGCGACATAAACGGCGACAGCTTCGTTGACGCAGTTGACGCCTCCGGCGTTCTCAGAGAGTATGCCCGCAATTCAGTCGGAAAGGGCACATTCACAGACGCTCAGAAGAAGCTGGCTGACGTTGATACAAACGGTATCATAGATTCGGTAGATGCTTCAAAAATACTCAAATACTATGCATACCTTTCAAAAACAGAATCGGAGAAGAAGACATTTGAGGAATTCTTAAAAACAGCATGATGAATCATTCAGCGGACAGCGGGTATACTGTCCGCTGAGCCATATAATGACATAAGGAGATATAGGATGAAAAAGGCGTATTTCTTGGTCAACCTTGTTGCGGGCAAGGCTGTGATCAATAAAAAAATGGGGACTATAATCGATATTTTCATAAAAGACGGGTTCGAGACAACTGTGCATACCACTCAGAGCGGCAGCGATGCTGTGGAACAGGCGGTATATGCCTGTGAAAACGGCTACGACCTGCTCGTTGTGGCAGGGGGCGACGGCACTCTCAGTCAGTGCCTGCAGGGCGTTATGGGCTGCGAAAAAAGGATACCCATAGGCTATATCCCCGCAGGCTCCACAAACGACTTTGCAAAGAGTCTCGGCATTCCCTCGGACCAGATCAAGGCTGCGAGCTTCATCACACAAGGCGTGCCCGCCCTCTGTGACGTGGGAGGCTTCAACGGAGGATATTTCTCATACGTTGCGGCTTTCGGAGCCTTTACCAATATCACCTATGAGACATCGCAGAAGGCAAAGAACGTCTTCGGTCATATGGCATACATCGCAGAGGGAGCGATCCAGCTGGGCAGCATAAAGGCAAAGCCCATGCGTATAGAGTATGAGGACAGCGTCATCGAGGACGAATTCCTGTACGGAATGGTAACAAATACCGCTTCTGTGGCAGGTATGATAAATATGAAGAACTTTCTCCTCGACGACGGCCTTTTCGAGGTCACTCTCATAAAAAAGCCAAGAAACGCCGCAGAGCTGGGCAAAACTGCCATTGCTCTCTTTGAGAACGATATTACTGACAGGAATATCGTTTTCTTCCGCACAAACAATATCACCATAACCAATCTTTCCGATACTCCCTTTTCTTGGACAAGAGACGGCGAATACGGCGGCGAGGAGATCGTGAACCGAATCTGCTGCTACAAGAGAGCCGTCCCCTTTATAGTGTACGGAAAGGACGAACTCCCATTTGAAAAGAACTGACTATGAAGAAAATATACGGAAATCAACAGCTCATCGATACTCTTGAAAGAATGGCTTCAAGCGGCAGGACCGCCCATTCTCTCATAATATGCGGCGACAGGGGCAGCGGCAGAAAGCTGATTGCCAGGTACTACGCCCGCGCCCTTATGTGCGAAAGCCCCGTGAACGGCAAGCCCTGCGGCGTCTGCAGCGTCTGCCGGAATATCGATAAAGATATACACCCGGATGTGATTTTTCCGAAAAAGACGGGAAAACTCGGGAACTACAGCGTCGAAACAGCCCGCGAGGTCATCGCCGACGCTTATATCAAGCCCAACAACAGCAGCGGCTGCAAGGTGTATATCTTCGCGGACTGCCGCAATGTGGACGACAGGACGCAGAATACTCTCCTTAAGCTTATCGAGGAGCCTCCTGAGTACGCTTATTTCATATTCACCTGCGGCTCAAAATCAGAATTCCTCTCCACAATAATCTCACGCTGCGTTTGCTTTACCACCTCTCCATGCACTGAGGAGGAAGCTGCTGAGGCTCTTGCAGAGAGCGGATTCGGTCAGCAGGAGATACGCTCAGCCGTGAACTGCTTTCACGGCAATATCGGTATGTGCGAAAGCTATATAAACGATGAGGAGCTGAGAAAGCGGGTGGATTTGACAAAATCGCTCGCCGATAGTATAATAAGAAAAGATGAGTATGCTCTCAGCGTCGGGCTTTTCTCTGCGGGGCGCGAACGTGATGACGTAAGGGAAACGCTGTCCATGCTGGATATGCTTGCCCGTGATGCGGCTGTGCTGGCAAAGGACGGCAATGCCGAGACTATCGGCTGCTTCCGCGAGGGCGCCGTGGCTCTGTCGGGCATGCTGACCGCTTATCAGGCAGCAAAACTGCATTCGTGCATAGAGACCGCATGGAAGGCCGTTTGCAGAAACGTGAGCATACCGCTGGCGCTTACAGCGCTTGGCGCTGAGATAATGGAGATAGTCGGATAGACTTTCGGATAGGAGCTTCTATGAAAGAAATTGTCGGAGTACGCTTCAAAAGCGTAGGAAAAATATATTACTTCTCCCCCGGAGAAATAAAGGCTAACGTGGGCGACCACGCTATCGTTGAGACCATACGCGGCGTAGAGTGCGGCGAAGTGGTCATCGCCAACCGTCAGATACAGGACGAGCAGATAACCGCCCCTCTCAAGCCTATAATAAGGCTGGCTGACGCCAACGATATGAAGACCGTTGAGAAGAACAAGCAGCGCGAAAAGGATGCATTCAAGATATGCGAGGAGAAGATCGCCTTCCGCAAGCTCAGCATGAAGCTGGTAGACGTTGAGTGCACCTTTGACAACAACAAGCTGCTCTTTTACTTCACAGCCGAGAACAGAGTTGACTTCCGTGAGCTGGTAAAAGACCTTGCTGCTGTTTTCAGGACAAGGATAGAGCTGCGTCAGATAGGAGTACGTGACGAGGCTAAGATACTGGGCGGACTTGGCATCTGCGGACGTGAGTTCTGCTGCAAGGGCTATATGGGCGACTTCCAGCCCGTTTCCATAAAAATGGCAAAGGAACAGGGCCTTTCCCTCAATCCTACAAAGATATCCGGTACCTGCGGCAGACTTATGTGCTGCCTCAAAAACGAGCAGAACGCTTACGAGGCTCTGCTTAAGATAACCCCGAAGGTGGGAGCTATAGTCGTTACTCCCGACGGCGACAGGGGCAAGGTTGAGGACGTAAACCTCATCACCGGCAAGCTCCGCGTCAAGACCGACAAGTCCGAGGTGCCCGTAACTCTTGACAGGAGCGAGGTAAAGCTTCTCAAGGACGCCGAGATAAGGATAAACAAGGAGGAGCTCAAGGCGCTCAAGAACCTTGAGGACCAGTAATGGAGAACAGACCTAAAGTGAACTACGGTCTGCTGCTTGACAATAAGCTAAGGGAGCTTGAAAAAAGCGGCGAAAGGCCAAAGCTCCTGCTTCACGCATGCTGCGCTCCATGCAGCAGCCATACACTCACCGTACTGGATAGGTACTTCCGTATCGTGCTTTTTTTCTGCAACCCGAATATCGCTCCTGCAGAGGAGTTTGAGTTCAGGCTCACAGAACTGAAAAGACTTGTAAGGGAAATGGAGCTCGATATCCCCGTTATCGAGGAGGAGTACGACCCGCAGCCGTTTTACGAGCTTGCAAGAGGTCTCGAAGACCTGCCCGAACGGGGTGAGCGATGTCGGAGATGTATCGGTTTCCGCCTGAAAAAGGCAGGCGGAAAAGCTAAGGAGCTGGGCTGTGATATGTTCACCACTACGCTTACTATCAGCCCTCATAAGGACTGCGCATTTATAAACGAATGCGGAGGCCGTATACAGGAGGAGTGCGGTGTTCCCTACCTCTTTTCGGACTTCAAGAAACACGACGGCTATAAGCATTCCATCGAGCTGTCAAGGCAGTATGAATTATACAGGCAGAATTACTGCGGCTGCATTTACAGTAAAGCAAAAGCGGGCGGTAAAGAGGCTTTATCCTCTGCTCCGAAAGAATAAAGATGATAGAATATGTCTGCTTTTGCAGGCATATTTTTGTTTTGAAGCAAAATTAATTTCAAAAAAGCTTGACAAATGTAAATTCACCTGATATAATATAATCATACCAAACATATAGGCGATATAAACATTGCTCGGAGGTACATTATGGCCCTTTATATTTTTTTACGATGTTGACGCTTAATGCGTATACTATAGACCCGAAAGAATAAAATAAAAATGACAAAGGAGTTATTATTATGGCTATTTATAAGAAGATCACAGACCTCATCGGCGGAACTCCGCTCCTTGAGCTCACAAATACAGAAAAGCTCAGCGACCTCAATGCAACTGTTCTTGCAAAGCTGGAATACTTCAATCCCGCAGGCAGCGTCAAGGACAGGGTTGCAAAGGCTATGATAGACGACGCTGAGGCCAAGGGCATTCTCAAGGAGGGCAGCGTTATCATCGAGCCTACAAGTGGAAATACAGGTATAGGTCTCGCTGCTGTCGCAGCCGCAAGAGGCTACCGCCTTATAATCACTATGCCCGAGACCATGAGCATCGAGCGCCGCAACCTAATGAAGGCATACGGTGCAGAGCTCGTTCTCACAGACGGAACAAAGGGAATGAAAGGCGCTATTGCCAAGGCCGAGGAGCTCGCTCAGGAGATAAAGGGCAGCTTTATCCCCTCACAGTTCACTAATCCCGCCAACCCTGCTATCCATGAAAAGACCACAGGCGTTGAGATATGGGAAGATACCAACGGAAAGGTGGATATCTTCGTTGCAGGCGTAGGTACAGGCGGTACTGTCAGCGGTGTGGGAGCTTACCTCAAGTCAAAGAACCCGGATGTAAAAGTAGTTGCCGTTGAACCCAAGAACTCTCCCGTTCTCTCCGAGGGCAAGGCTGGTCCTCATAAGATACAGGGTATCGGTGCAGGCTTTGTTCCCGAAACACTCAATACCAAGATATATGACGAGATAATCACAGTTTCCAACGAGGACGCTTTTGAAACAGGCAAGGCTGTCGTAAGAAACGAGGGCGTGCTTGTGGGGATATCATCTGGTGCGGCAGTATGGGCTGCTATACAGCTTGCAAAGCGCCCCGAGAACAAGGGCAAGACTATAGTTGCCCTGCTTCCCGATACAGGAGAGCGTTACCTCTCGACACCTATGTTTGAATAATTCTGCTTTGCAGAAGCATTCAGCCTATCTTAACAGCTAAAGTAAAAAAGGAGTGATAAATAAATTTATCACTCCTTTTTATCATATGCAGTAGTCTCCTGCCATACTTGTTCCGTGTTCGATTATATCCTGCAGGGATATGCCGTCAAGGTAATCGTTGACAGCCTTGTACAGACCTTCCCACACGTAAAGAGTTGAGCACTCGCTCACTCTCGGGCACTCGTTGGGCTCAAAGTCAAGACAGGCTACGGGCGCAAGACTTCCTTCGGTAGCCCTCAGGATATCGCCTACCGAGATCTCGTCAGCCTTTCCGGCAAGCATGTATCCGCCCTTGTTGCCGCGGTTGGTCCTGAGAAGCCCCGTCTTGTTAAGCAGAGGTACTATCTGTTCGAGGTACTTCTTCGATATTCCCTGTCTGTCAGCTATATCCTTTAATGATACGTATCCGTCTTCGTGATGAAGTGCAAGATCGTAAAGCATTCTTAACGCATATCTTCCTTTAGTTGATATTTTCATTGATGTGTGACACTTCCTTTCTGCCGATGATATAAACTTATTATACCATAGGTTTAGTATGAATTGCAAGAGGGGAAAAGGATTTTTTTATCACCCATGTGCTTCGCATTCTTTTTCTCCTTGACATTTCATGCACATGTGTGATATACTATATGTGCTAAATTTAAATATTTACCGCTCTGCGGTTTCTGAATATAACGGAGGGAAAAACGATGAACAGAAAAAGACTGGCAGCTCTTTTAATGGCTGCTTCAATCACGGCTGCTGTTTCGGTCAGCTGTATGAACAATAATTCCAAAAAGGATAAAAAGGACAGCAGCTCTTCCGAGGATTTTCTGCCCACAGACAGCAACGAGCCTGTAGCTCCAAAGGATTCCACAGAGCTGAAAGGTGAGATCGGCAAGGAGATCTCCGCTAACTCTACTGATTTTACTCTCAAGTCAGTAGTCGTTCATACTGACAAGGAGGCAAAAGAAAGGTTCATATACTTCGATATCGATCTGAGAAACAGCACAAGTACTGAGTATACCCTCAGCACGCTGAACAACTTTTTCATAAAGCTCCCCGACAATAAAGAGGTATATTCCGACGTCCGCAGTCAGCTATATGCGGAAAGCAGCTTCAAAAAAGACAAATTCTTCCGCGATCCGTTTGATATCCCGTCAAACGGACAGTTCAGCGGTATCGTAGGCGGATTTATCCTCAATGACGACGTTGACGAGTTCACCGTATGCTTCTATCCTACAGGCAGCAATCCAAAGGATAAGGGTACTGTCATCAAATTCGCCATAACCGCAGATGACCTTAAGGAACTTGATTCCGATGTGCTTAAATAAACAAAAATGAAGTCCGCATATGCGGACTTCATTTTTTATCTATGGCTTGTCACAGCAGCTATTATTTTTTTGAAAGGAACTCCTCAAAGGTAAGCGTTCCGCCTGACGAAACAAAGGCATAGTACGCGAGCACGTTTGAAGCGTCGATAGCGTCTATCATTCCGTCGCCGTTTACATCGCTGACGTAAATATCTTCCTCAGTAGGAACTGCGATACCTGTGGAATATGTTGCATAATTTGAAAGCAGGCGTGATGCGTCAACTGCGTCGACTACTCCGTCACCGTTGAGATCGCCCTTTGGTGCTTTTTTCTCTACTACTTCTTCTGTTTCTTCAGCTTCTTCCACCTTGTCAATGACCCTGATATATCCCTGCTCTACGCCTCTCGTGAACAGCCAAGCCTCCATGAGTTTGCCAGATTTATCATCGAGACAGTTTGTAAATACGTCTTGTGTATTGATAGTAACATTTCTCTTGAAAAGCAGCTCTACAGGGTACTCGTCGCCGACCTTTGCATACTCGGGCAGTTTCACGCGGAATCTCCACATAACGCCGTCTCTGCCGTAGTTCTCCTTGGCGGATGTGGTGAGGAACATGCCGTGAAGAACACCTTCATCGTCGCAGAAATCGGGATACTGCGTGCCGCTCAGTCTCTTGAGAGCGGGGCCCTTTTCCGCATAGTCGCCGTCGTCCATCAGAAGCTCAAGTCTGTCGTCAAACTTTATATGCAGACCTGTTGGTGCATATTTTTCAGCCGCACCCTCTATTGTCATTTCCACTACCTGCTCATCGCTTATCTTGTCAATAGGTACCTCCAGACGGCTGAGAGACAATGAAGGCTTTACCTCCGCTCTTTCGACGTAAACATCACTGCCGACAGGATAGGTATCTCCTCCTGCGCGTCCTGCATAGACCCTTGATACGGACGGTGCCATTATCATCGCAATTGCTATACAGAATGTTATAAATCTTGTGATTCTGCCTTTCATTTTTCTCCCTCCCTTGTTCCTTTAGGGGAACTTCCTTTATGTTTATATTATAGCATAATCTATATATTATTGCAATACAGAGTCTTGTTTTTCGTATCAAATTACAATCATCAGCAGTATTTTTGTGGATTTTCACATAAGGCCAAGCGTCTTTACTGTATTTCCACAAATTTCCGTTCATCATATTGCTATCCGGCCCTTTTCACCACTGAAAGCACCCTCAGCAGGGCTATGTAAACGGCTCCGCCAGCCGCCGCAGATGCACCTATTACAGCCATATCCGGCATATTTTTCCACCTTGTGGCACAGGCAGCAAGATAGGCCGTGCCCCCGCATATGAGCCCTGAATAGATTACATTTACAAAACGTATAATATGTATTTTAATTTCCATTTCTTTAAAATACACACGCAACGATAGAACAAGTATCACCACATAGCACAGGGTTGTTGAAAGAGCAGCCCCATCCAGTCCCATGAAAGGGATAAGGGCGATATTTCCCAGTAATTTGAGTCCTGTGCCTGCAAGCATTATTTTCAGCGGAGCAGCAGGCTTGCCGGCTGCCTGTAACATGCTGAACAGCGGATAGGATACACAAAGGCAGACCATTCCCGCCATGAGGTACCTCAGCGGCATGACACAAAGAGCCGCTTCGTCCGGCTGTCTCGGGTAGAGAAAGTCCAGTATCTCAGGAGCAAGAACAAATACTCCAGCTGCCGCAGGCAGCGATATCACCGCAGAGGTCAGCAGAGCCTGTGCAGTTCCGCTTTCAAGAGCTGACCTGTCTCCGCTCTCACGGGCGGCTGCTATGCAGGTGAGAGCTCCCTTTCCAAGCATATTCGTCACCGACGGCACAAGGCTGAATACCGTAAGGGCTATGCCTGCAAATGAGCCGTATACGAACTGAGGCAGCTCAGCCGCAGATACTCCCGCAGGAGCCTTGATGCCGCAGCCAAAACGCGATACACAGCCTATCAGTGTCCACATATCCACAAGTGCCGTGAGATTTGTCACAAGGGCTCCGGCTCCCACAGGAAGAGCTGTGGCAAGGAGCTCCCTGTATATGCTGCCGCTGCTCATAAGATGAGCCTCACCGCCCTTGGGAGGACGGACAAATAGTCTCATGACTGCAAAAAACAAAGCCGCTCCTAAAGTCGAAAGAGTCACGCCGAGTATGCCTGCGGCGGCTGCGGCACTGCGTATATCCGCAACACCGTGAAAGAGCTTCGCAACTGTACCGGGACGTGAGGTCACGAAGCTGCACAGCATAAGTCCCGCGACTGCCTTGACTATGCCCTCTGCCGCCTGTGAAAAGGCTGTGGGGTACATATTGCTCATGCCCTCGTAGTAACCCCGCTCAACCGCTGTGATACAGCCGAAAAAAACAGCTGGAACTATCATAGCCACAGCCGCTGCGGCTTCTGTGCTGCCGATAAAATACAGGCTGAAGGGCTTGGAAAGCAGAAGTATGAGAAGGCTCCCCAGCCCTCCCGCACACGAGAAGAGCAGCATCGCTTTGCGGCGCACCCTTTCAGCGTTGGCATACATGCCGAGGGCTGCACTCTGAGCAGTCAGTCTCGCCACAGCAGAGCTCACTCCCGTTACCGTAAGGGCATACACGGGCATAAAAATGCTGTAGGCACAGCTGAAATAGCTCATACCTATACCGCCGAGCATATTGGTGAGCGGTATCTTGAAGACAGCTCCGAAGAGCTTTGCGGCAGCCGCCGATATCATCAGTATTATGGAGCCCTTGATAAAATTCTGCTTTTTCAGTCGAAAACGCCTCCTTTTCGGCTTATGGCATGTTAAAACGCCTTTTTCATCAAAATATATGCCGCAGACGCCCCGGTTATGTGTTATAGAGGCAGCCGCCGTACCTGCGTGTATGTACTGAAATAACAGATCAGTACGTTTTCGCGGCTCAGACAATTAATTTGCCTACTATTTTTCCGCGGCTGTTGCAATTTTTGTAATTATGTGGTATAATGTTATGAAAGACTGTGCAAAAGGAACGTATCATATTTACTTATGCTCAGAAAAGACGGAGCATAGACAGACTAATATACTATGAAACAGACGAAAGGCTGGTTTTTTATCATGGAATATAAATTCTCAGACAAGGTAAGCAAGCTCCACGCATCGGCTATAAGAGAAATACTGAAATTCACAGCCGATCCCGAGGTAATTTCCTTCGCAGCAGGCAATCCTGCTCCCGAAGCCTTCCCAAAGGAGCGCATCGCCGAGATCTCAGCAGAGCTCCTCAGCAAGGATCCTATCCTCGCTTTGCAGTACAGTGTTACCGAGGGATATACTCCCCTCCGTGACCTGCTCAAGGACTGGATGGCTGAAAAGAGCTGCTTCCACAAGGAATTTGACGACCTTATCATCACCTCAGGCGGTCAGCAGGCCAACGAGCTTGCCTGCAAGGTGCTTCTCAACGAGGGAGATACTCTTCTCTGCGAATCGCCCTGCTTTATCGGTTCGCTCAACGCTTTCCGCTCATACAACGTTCACCTTAAGGGCGTGGATATGGAGGACGACGGCATAGACCTCGAAAAGCTTGAAAACGCTGTCAGAACAGAGAAGAACGTCAAGCTCCTCTATGTGATCCCCAACTTCCAGAACCCTACGGGAAAGACTATGTCTCTTGCAAAGAGAAAGGCTGTTTACGAGCTTGCATGCAAGTATGACTTCATTATCCTTGAGGACGATCCATACGGCGAGCTCCGCTTCGCAGGCGAGACTATCCCCTGCATAAAGAGCTTCGATACAGAGGGCAGGGTCATCTACTCAAGCACATTCTCAAAGATAATCTCATCGGGATTCAGAACAGGCTACTGCTCTGCCCCGTCACCCATCATTCAGAAAATGGTGGTATGCAAGCAGGTAGCGGACGTTCACTCCAACATGTGGGCACAGGTAGTCTCTCACAGATTCATGTCCACTGTTGACAGAGAGGCTCATTTCAAGAAGCTCCGCGCTATATACAAGGAAAAATGCGACCTTATGTGCGGATACATCGACAACGAGTTCTCAAAGAAGATAAAGTACATCAAGCCTCAGGGCGGCCTCTTTGTATGGTGCGATCTCCCAGAGAGCTGCGATATGAACGATTTTTGCAGAAGAGCAGTACAGCAGTACAAGGTGGCTGTGGTCCCCGGAAACTCGTTCAGCATTGACGAGAGCGAGGTAAGCCACTCGTTCAGGCTCAATTACTCCACACCTACCAACGAGCAGATAAAGACGGGCATGGAGATACTTGCCCGCATGACAAAAGAAATGCTCGATTGATAATTAAGAAAAAGGATACTGCACATTTTTCAGCGACTGCGGCAGCCAATACCGGCCGGCACAGAATGCAAAGAGCAGTATCAAGAAATTACACTGAAAGGATAATCAATTATGCCAAACAGAATGACAGACAGATATAATGTCACACAGAAATACCTTATGACAAGAGGACAGGCTCTCAACTTCCCTGCCGAGTACTTCAACAATATCATCAAGCTCAAGAAAGACGATGTTTTCGGAGTTGTTATCGATATCCCGATGTCGGCTGACGTGCTCACAACTATGGTATGCTTCATCAACGGAGCCGCAAACGTTTACTTCAACAACGGCGGCGAGTACACAGGAGCTTCCCAGAGATACAGAAACCTCGTTCAGGCTGCTCATACTCTCGTTGCCAACGCATCCCAGATAATGCCGAAATGTCAGAAGACCAAGGCTTACGACCTTCCCAAGGGCAGAACGAACAACATCTTCCTGCTCACCAAGAACGGCGTATACAAGACCGAGCTGGCAGCAGGCGTTATCCCCGAAGAGGAAAAGGAGCTCCGCTCATTCTACGTTCTCTATCAGCGCGTTCTCACAGAGATCAGGAACTGCCAGCTCAAGGACGACGCTATCAGAAGAAAAGAAGCAAATCAGTAAGGAGTCACCAAGATGGACGATAAAAAGCTGATATTCAGCGGTATCCAGCCTACGGGCACCTTTACTCTCGGCAACTACATCGGCGCCGTAAGGAACTGGGGCGCTTTGCAGGAGCAGTACAACTGCATTTACTGCGTTGTAGATATGCACGCTATCACCGTAAAACAGGAGCCCGCAAAGCTCCGTCAGAATACTCTCAATTCATACGCCCTGCTCATGGCGTGCGGCGTTGACCCGCAGAGATCAATACTCTTCATACAAAGCCATGCTCCCACGCATGCGGAGCTCAACTGGATACTGGGCTGCAATACCCAGTTCGGCGAGCTCTCAAGAATGACGCAGTTCAAGGACAAGAGCCAGAAGCACCCCGACGATATCAATGCGGGACTTTTCACCTATCCTACGCTTATGGCTGCGGATATCCTCGCCTACAACGCGGACCTCGTTCCCGTCGGCGTGGACCAGAAGCAGCACCTCGAACTTGCAAGAAATATCGCTCAGCGCTTCAATCAGCGCTATGGTGACTTCTTCACCCTCCCCGAGCCCTACATCCCCGAGGTGGGCGCAAAGATAATGTCATTGCAGGAGCCTACCAAAAAGATGTCGAAATCAGACGAAAATCCCAATGCCTGCATCCTTATCCTCGACGATAAGGACACTATTATACGCAAGTTCAAGAGAGCCGTTACCGACAGCGAGGCAGAAGTATGCTGCCGCGAGGGCAAGGACGGCATAAATAACCTTATGACTATTTATTCCTGCGTTACAGGCAAGGACTTCAAGGCTATAGAGTCCGAATTCGCAGGAAAGGGCTACGGTGACTTCAAGCTCGCTGTGGGCGAGGCTGTTGCCGATCACCTTGAGCCTGTGCGTACCGAGTTCGCAAAACTCAGCGCAGACAGGACCTATCTCAAGGAGTGCTACACCGAGGGCGCACAGAAGGCTCTCAGGTACTCGGGAAGGATAGTTTCAAAGGCTTATCATAAGGTCGGATTCGTTGACAGATAGTGCATTTATCAGGTTTTTTATGTTTTCATATATATAACTAACTGTAATTATATAGCAAAAATATACAAACCATCACATGGTAAATCCCTATATTCCATAATATTGACGAAATTGTAAAAAATAGGTTGCAATTTGACAAATTTTAGGGTATTATATTACATAGCCCGTCTTTAAGGAAGTGTTTTCCTATGGTTGAATATCAGCAGAAGGATCATTACTCGATCAGAGATCTGCTCGATATAGTAAGGCTTTTGAGAAGCGAGGGCGGCTGCCCCTGGGACAGGGAGCAGACCCATACTTCTATCAAAAGCGATCTCATAGAAGAGACCTGCGAGGTCATCGAGGCTATCGACCTTGACGACAAGGCGCTTCTTCGTGAAGAGCTTGGCGACGTTCTGCTTCAGGTAGTTTTCCATTGCAGGATCGAGGAAGAAACGAATACGTTTACTTTCGATGATGTGTGCGACGAGATCTGCAAAAAGCTCATAATCCGCCACCCCCACGTTTTCGGAGACGTTACGGCAGACACCACCGATCAGGTGCTGAAAAACTGGGACGCCATAAAAATGGAAACAAAGGGTCAGGAACGCTATACCGATACGCTCACAAGCGTTGCAAAATCCCTTCCCGCTCTTATGAGAGCCCAGAAGGTAGGCAAGCGTGCAATGCGTGCAGGTATGGATTTCCGTTGTGCTGAGGACGCTGTAGCTTGTATCGGAAATGAAAAGGCCGAACTGGACGCTGCTATCGCCAACGGCGATAAGGCTAATATCGAAGAGGAAATCGGCGATCTGCTGTTTTCGTGTGTGAATGCAGCCCGCCACCTCGGCGTTGACGCCGAGCTTGCACTTAAGTCCGCTACGGAAAAGTTCATCAAGCGCTTTTCCGTCACCGAAGACCTTACTGCCGAGGACAAACTCGATATGAAGGATCTTCCTATTGAAGAGCTTGACATTTATTGGAACAAGGCAAAATCAATTATCAGTAAAATGGAGGAACGTAAAAATGACTAAGACCGAACTCATCAATTCAATCGCTGAAAAGGCAAGCTGCACCAAGAAGGACGCAGCAGCAGCTCTCGAAGCTACACTCTCATCGATCCAGGAAACACTCGTAAAGGGTGACAAGGTTTCTATCACAGGCTTCGGTACATTCGAGGTTCGTGAGAGAGGCGAGAAGACATGCATCAACCCCAAGACAAAGGCTAAGATGGTTTGCCCTCCCTGCAAGGCTCCCGCTTTCAAGGCAGGCAGAGGTCTTAAGGAAGCTGTTAATGCTGCTAAGCCCGCAAAGAAAAAGAAGAAGTAATGATAATAACGGGGACAGGCTTCTGTCCCCGTTTGTTTTACATGAAAGGATATATATGAGACTGGATAAATACCTCAAGGTAACACGCCTTATAAAGCGCCGCACCGTTGCAAACGAAGCCTGCGACGCTGAGAAGATAGTTGTCAACGGCAAGGCTGCACGTGCCTCCTACGACGTTAAGGTGGGCGATATCATCGAGATCAATATGGGTACCCGCCCACTTAAGGTAAAGGTCCTGAGCGTTACAGAACACGCTACAAAGGAGAATGCAGCGGATAACTATACTGTTATCGAGTAAACCCTTCAGCCATCAGGAAGCGTCTCTGACGCTTGTACGGGACGATGATGTATCGTCCCCTTTTAATATCTGCCCCTAAGCCAGCGCCAAAAAAGGACGGATCAACTGATCCGTCCTTTTTTTACTTGGTATTATGTATATCCCACCGGAAATTTATATACTTTGCCGCACGTGTACAATCGAGCATGTTGTTGTTTTCAAGCTTGTTGACGTCAACGTAGCGGTAATTCTGCTTTTCCTCCTTGCTTGCACCGAATATGCCCTTAAGCTTGGACATTGCGCTTGCAGGCGACTTCTGTACAACAGCTCCGAGGCGATGATGCTCACGCATGAAGCTAATGATATCAGCCGCAGATGTAAGGAGCTTGTCTCCTACATTGTAAACTCCCGAACACTTTGGGGAATCTGCATTTTTGATGTAGCAAAGGATAAAATCCACTAAATTGTGTACGCAGCAGAACTGGAAGCCGTACTGTCCCTGACCGAACACAAATAGGGAACCATCCTTCTGATCTGTGATCTTTGTGAGAAGGTTGTCGTTGAAATTGAAGGTATAAACAGGCGCAAAGCGTATTATACATCCAATTATGTCCTTGTGGTGCTGCATTTCAGTTACCATCATCTTTTCAGAGGCATACTTCATTACAGCATAGTTTGTGATAGGCTTAAGGTCACTATCCTCGCGTATCGGTTCACGCGTCTTCGGGAACTGATATATCTGAGAGGTGCTGAGCATAACGACCTTCTTTATCGTAGATGTTACCGCATAGTGATAGATGAACTTGTCTGCGGCGGCACACTGCTTCATCTCATTCTCCGTTATGACAGGCGGAAAATCATTATCGACCGTAAATGCGGCATGTACAATTGCGAAGAATTCATGTTGTTCAAAAAGCTCTGCGATGGTGTTCTTGTCGGTAGGGTCACACTCAACGAAAGTATAATTCGGCTTTCCGTCGTTGTACCCAGTCTCTTCTCTGTCAACAGCTATGACCTCATATCCCTTTTTCAGCAATCCTGAACATATATGCTGACCTATAAGTCCGCATCCCCCTGTAACAAGCACTTTCTCCATGATCATAGCCTCCTTTCCAAGCTAAATTAACAAGATCATTTCGATTATTAATTATAGCGTATTCAATTCCTCAATACAATATTACAACTAAAAAAACTTTGCTTCATGGGTCTAATTCGGTATCCGCTTACTCAGATTCGGCGTTTACCTTGTCAAGATACTTTTCTACTGTTGCATATATAGACTCATATGTCTCGTTCCACGGTGTTCCTCTTGCAGCCTTTCTCAGACTGTCGTCAAGAAGCTCGCCGCAGTCATCGGAGATACCCTTGGATATATCGATAACAGGATCGGCTTCCGCAAGCTCCTGCATACTCTTCTTCATATCCAGCATTTCCTGTGACCAGCCATAGTCGTCTATAAATTGCTTATCGGCAAGAGCCTTTGTGTCCTCGTCAAGATGTGTGAAGCGCTTGCAGTCGAGATACTTTGCCACGCCTTCTGGATTTGAACCTCCGCTGACGAACATATAGGCTTCAAAGCCTGTGGGGATATAATATTCGTCTGCTTTGGGATCCTTTGGCATAGGAACGAAGAATGCGTCGTTTCCGAAGGTCTTGCTCCACTGCGACTTCTCCTTGTAGAACTCATACAAGCCCGCAGGATAGAACAGTGTCTTGCCCTCTCCGATATACGCAGGGTGCTCGGTCCAGCCGAGGTCTTCTCCGCCTATGGCAACGTAACCCTTCTGATTAAGCTCATACATCCAGTTCTGAACACGCTCCATTGAAGGATCGCCGATATTGCTTATCAATTTTCCGTCAACGAGACTAACGGGAGGCATTCCTATGGTGTTCATGAGTCCGAATTCGAACCACCAGCCGTCTATGCCGTATCTCTGCTTTGACGGATCAACATACTGTTCGAGCATATTCTCGAACGCGTCCCAGTCCCATTCGCCCTTTGCGAACAGGTCCGCAGGATCCTCAAGACCTGCTTCCGCAACGGTCTTTCTGTTGTATATAACTCCGACCTTGTCTCCTGTAGCCTGAACGCCCGCCATATAATGCTTTCCGTTCCACATAAAGCTGTCATTGATATCCTTTACGTCCTCCCAGAGGGGCGAATCGAAGTCGATATAATCGTCAACAGGGGTAAATATATTTTTTACTGCACCGTTCGGGAAAGCGTCGAGGTTGCCTCCGTAGAAGAAGTCTATTCCCTCGTCGGAGTTTATATACTCCGCAAGCTTGTCGTAACGGTTCTCATATGTACATTTATAGTATTTTACAGTGCCGCCGTAGCGCTCCTGGAATACTGCAAGATCGGTAGGAACGTTCTTGCCTGTTCCGTCTGGGTTGATATCCCAGTCCGAGAGCCACTTTATAACGCCGTTTTCAAGTTTATCACCTGTAAGAAGCTCAGACTCAGCGGCATTCTTGCGTATCTCGTCTCTGACGGCAGTATCGAGCTGCTTGCTGTACTTGGGCTGCTCGTCCTTGCTGCTGCACGAAAGAAGCGATACGGACATTGCTGCTATAAGCAATGCAGAAATGAAATACCTTGCTTTTCTCATCATCTAACTCCCTTTATGATCGCGCTTATTTAGTTTAAAATTATCCATATTTGCGCATTTTTCAATTATTGCGTTTTTCTTAATTATATCACTTTGTTACTCATTATGTCAATATCTAATTTACATAGATTTTAGTGCATTTTATAGTAACAATATCACATATTTCTGATTAAATAAGTATTAGAAAACGCCTGTGTTACGTACTATTTTTTACGAATTATATCCTAAACTCATTAATCAGAGCAGAGATTCATTGTGCACATCGCACATCAGCGCCCGTACAATGCTGTGTTAAGCCGTTAAAGCGGAACACGCCCTGCAAAAACACAATATTTCATGATTTTTATTTCGCTTAAACATTTACCAATATCAATCTATTGACCAGTCTATTTCTTCCATTCCGTTAGCGCGGAGGAAGCTGTTAGCCTTTGAAAAATGTCTGCACCCGAAGAAACCGTTATACGCAGACAGAGGGCTCGGATGTGCAGCTTTCAGCACTAAATGCCCTGGGTTTGTGATAAACTGTTGCTTTGCCTTTGCATCGCCGCCCCACAGCATGAATACCATGGGTTTCTCACGCTTGTTGAGTAGCTGTATAACATCGGTGGTGAAGTTTTCCCAGCCTATGCCGTGGTGACTCCTTGCCTGATTCGCTCTTACGGTAAGGACGGAATTGAGGAGGAGCACGCCCTCCTTCGCCCATTTTGTCAGTTCGCCGTGCTTGCCGAGGTTGTCAGTGCCAACATCATCGCGTATCTCCTTGAATATATTTATCAGGGATGGCGGTGGAGCGATTCCCTTACGCACAGAGAAGCTCAGTCCGTGAGCCTGTCCTTCGCCGTGATAGGGGTCCTGACCTATGATAACGCACTTTACATCATTGTAAGAGGTGTATTTCATTGCGTTGAAGATATCATACATACCGGGATATATCCGCTGGGTCCTGTATTCGGTTATGAGTGTCTGACGGAGCTCAAGGTAGTATTCCTTGTCGAACTCACCTTTCAGGAGCTCGTCCCAGTCATTATTGAAGTTTACCATTATTTCACGTCCATTTCAGTTTGTAGGTTGTATGTATATGTCGGGGATAAGTTCTGACAAAGTATTTCTCTGGCTCTTATTTAATTTTTCGCCCGCAGAACGCCAACTGTAATACGGGGTTCTGCGGGCGGAAATCCAGCTGAAAGTCTTTGAAAGGTGGTCGGGAGACTCCCTGCAGTACAGGAAGATTTACGCAGGAAGCAGGAATGCTCCTCTCTCAGAGGGGAGCATTCCTCAGAAAGGCTTTCCCCGATAAATGCGTATAAACCGATCAATTATACACAGTATCCTCGTAATACTTGAACTTTACGAGGGTATTGCGGCGGTATGTAAGGGAGCCCTGCTGATTGAAGGGAACCTTGTCGTAAGCCTCGGCAGAGCACTCTATCTTGAGCTTCTGTCCCTTTCTCGTTACAAATATAAGCTCATAATACTCGTCCACAAGCTTTACCTGACCTGTACTTTCGATTATCCTCAGGCGGTCGTCGCTCTTTCTCACAAGGGTAGCCATTTCCACGATAGGCTCTGAGGTGCGCTTCTGCTGAGCGAACTCATTGTCAGCACCGGCTTTGCGCTGAACCGGTGCATGGTCTGCAGGCTCGCTTCTGCGCGGCGCAGGACCTCCCATATCCTCAACGGGCTGCTCCTCAAGGAAAAGCGAGAGCAGTCTCCTGAAACGGCTCTTGCCGCTGAAAAGGATTATGATAAGTATGAGTATTACAACGATAGCTCCGAGAAGAATAAGCAGATTTTTCATGGGCTCTGTCATCAATGCAAGCATCTGTATTGTCATTTCTTTCTATCTGCGCCGCAGCGCAGCTCCTTTCTGTTATCGAAAAACCGATATTTCTGTTTATACATTATCTATTATAATATATTTTTCCATACAATGCAAGTTTTATTTGTATTTTTTTGGATTTCCGCCGCTGCCGTGTTGCCTTTTTCCTGAATTTGTGGTATAATCTATTGAAATCACATTTCGGAGGCAGTTATGCAGAAAATTCTCGGTTATATGCGGAAAGCAATACAGGAATACGGGCTCATCAGCAACGGTGACCACATTCTCGTAGGCATATCAGGAGGCAAGGACAGCCTTGTGCTGCTGCAGGGGCTTGTGCTCCTCAGACGCTTTATAGGCATCGATTATCAGGTCACCGGAGTTACCCTTGATATGGGGTTCAAAGACAGAAAACCCGACTTCTCACCCGTTTCTGAGCTTTGTGAGAGAAACGGCGTGGAGTATCACATTATCCCCACTCAGATAGGCGAGATAGTATTCGACGTGCGCAAGGAGCCCAGTCCATGCAGTCTCTGTGCCCGCATGCGCAGGGGTGCCCTCCACGACGCGGCTAATGCCATTGGCTGCAATAAAGTGGCTTTAGGACACAATTACGACGACGCTGTTGAGACCTTTGTCATGAACCTCTTTATCGAGGGTCGTATCGGCTGCTTTTCGCCAAGTACATACCTGACTCATAAGCAGGTAACGGTCATACGACCTCTTGTGCTTGCTCCCGAAAAAGAGATACGCAGAGCAGCCCGCAGGAATGGGCTCCCAGTAGTTAAGTCCGTATGCCCTGCCGACGGACACACCAACAGGCAGAAGACCAAGGACTTCCTTGCTGACATGGAACGCAGCGATCACGGCTTCAAGGACAGGCTCTTCGGAGCAATGAGACGTGCCAACGTTGACGGCTGGGGAGGTATTAACTACACTCCTCCCGCTGAAAAAGACTAAAAAAAGGCTCTCCGAATGGAGAGCCTTTGATTATTCAGTATTAAAAGCGACTAACTAATTAGTCTTCCTTCTTTCTGCATGCAAATGCAGTACCTACAGCGATTGCAAGACCTGCAACTGCAAGACCCATACCGCCAACACCTGTGTTAGCAGCATTCTTACCAGCAGCAGCTGTTGTCTTAGGCTTTGTAGTAGTAGTTGAAGTTGTTGTAGCCTTAGATGTAGATGTAGTTGTAGCTGCCTTAGAAGTTGTAGATGTTGTAGCAGGCTTTGTTGTAGTAGATGTTGTAGCAGGCTTTGTTGTAGATGTTGTAGCCTGAGTTGTTGTAGTAGTTGTTGTAGCAGGAGCTGTTGTAGTAGTTGTTGTAATAGTACCTACCTGAACACCACCCTGTACGATACCGTTTGTGAATACCCATGCCTGCATGAGCTGACCAGCTTCGTCCTGATTGCAGTTTGTGAAGAGGTCCTTAGCATTGTCAGAAGACTTATATGCGATCTCAACAGGGTAGAAATCACCGCTCTTTGCATCAGCAGGTACTGTGAAGTCCATAGCCCAGAGAACACCGTCTCTACCAACATCGTCTGATGCCATTGTTGTTAAGAATACGCCGTTATCACCGTCAAGCTCGAAATCAAAGCTGAGCTTCTTACCAGCATCCATCTTCTCAGCAGGATCGCCGTCTCTCTTAACGAGTGTGAGTCTCTTATCCCACTGTACGTGTAAACCTGTAGGGCCATATTTCTCAGCAGCGTCCTTTACAGAGATTGTAATTGTAACATTTGAACCAGCCTTGCTTGCATCAATCTTCTCTGTTGAAACAGTAAGTGTAGGCTTGATAGTAGCCTTAGTAGGATCGTACTTAGATGTATCATACTTATCTGAGCCAACTGCGCCGCCTGCTAAAGCAATCATAGCTGTACTTGAAAGTGTTACAGCTGAAACACCGAGTGCTGCGATTGCACTCTTTAATGCATTCTTCTTCATTGTCATTATTTCCTTTCAGATATAATTTATATATGTTCTCTGCCGCCGCTAACGGCGGCAGATTAAACATTCATTTGAGTATTATGGCTTCTCAGCTCTTTGAAGAATCAGAAGTCTTTTCAGAAGTTTTTATAGTATCTACGATTGTCCAGAGCTCCTTGTCTGTCTTATCCTTGTAATCTGAAGAAGATCTCTTTGTGTAGAACTTAAGGATTCTTGAAGCGTCAACAGCATCGCAGGTTCTGTCGCCCTTTACTGCATATCTGTCAACAGTCTCTTCAGCAGTTGAAGTAACATCGCTGAGGAATGCTGTGAGGTTCTCGAACGGGCTCTTAGGATTGCCGTTTACCTTAGCGCTCTGTGAAAGCGGAACTGTATCGGGCTTGCCGCCTGTAGAAAGCTTAGCATAGTACTTAAGTACCTGTGAAGCGTCAACTGCGTCTGCAATACCATCGAGGTTTGTATCGCCCTTTACGCCAATGTATACCTTAACAACGAAAGGAATATCAAATTCGTCTGTGAGCTGTACATCACCGTAGTAAACAGGGATGTCATAGCTGAACTTTGCGTTGTCCTTGGAGTATGTATTAGCAGGTGTTGCCTTACCGAAGTTGATCTTGCTCATATCGGGTGTTTCGCCGTCCTTGGTTCCTTCGCCCTTGATCACGAGCTGACCGTCAACGGTGTAGCCTTCCTGATATCTTGTAAAGAGCTTAACATTAGAGATCATGTTCTTGTCGAACTCTTCCTCTATGTTGAAGTAGTAGCCTGTCTTGACATCAGCTGTCATGTAAGCGCTGAGTATCTTGGTTGTTACCTTAGGCTCTGTTGTAGTTGTTGTAGTTGTTGTGGTTGTAGTAGATGTTGTTGTAGGAGCTGTAGTTGTTGTGTTTGTAAAAAGAACTCTCTCGATCTGGAGGTCAGCCTTACCGAAATTCTCGGTATTTGCCTTTGTCATATCACCCTCAAGAGTGAGCTTCTTGTATGAAGAAACATATTCATAGCCAAGACCCTTTAAATATGTCTTGAGTTCTGAGATCTCTCTCTCGCTTTCTGCGAACTTGGCAACAGCTGTACCCTTTAAGCCTTCGCCCTTGTTATCAAGAACGATTTCATAGAGGCTGTCAGCGAACTTACCAATATCCTCTGCAGAGATGTCTATTCTCTCGCCGGCCTTGTTAAGAGCCTTCTGATAGTATTTAAGAACTGTGCTGTTAGCTGCTATATCAGTAGCTGAAGCAGGGAGCTCCTTATCTAAGTTGTGCTTCTTGAGCCACTCGTTAGCCTTTTTGATAACGTTAGCTGTTGTACCGGGTTCCTTGTGGTGAGCCTGAGTACCGCCCTGCTCAATAAAAGCATCTGCTCTGTTGGCATACTTTAAGAACTTGTCGATCTTCTCATCGAACTTACTCTGAAGTGTATCAGCAAGTGACTTCTGATCCTTGAAGTTCTCCTGAATGCCCTTGTCGCCTGCTTCCTTGATAGCCTTAAGGCTATCCTTAGCGAAAGCGGGGAGCTGTCCGAGGTAATATGTCTTACCATCGTTGCACTCATACTTGAATAATCCTCTTACAGTTGTACCTGCCTTGAGGTCTGATCCCTTGAGAACAAATGTGAACTTACCACCTATTTTTGTTCCTGAGAAATCTATATCACTGAACTTGATAGCAACAACTTCCTGAGCGATATCCTTGACTGTATCATCACTGATCTCCTTTTCCTTAAGGCTTGTGAGATCCTTGATAGTCTTAACGTCATCGCTTGCAAGCTCGGGGATATCGTACTTCTTAGCGAGATCCTGACGAGTCTCCTTCGGAATAGTTGTTAGATCAAATGTCTTGAGTTCTTCAATATCGATCCCCTCGGGAAGCATTGAAGCATCAAACTTGGCAGGAGCATTTGAACGGCCCTCTGTGCTCTTGGGAGCCTTGCTTGAATCCAGCTGGCTCTTGATGATCTCGTTGAAATCAGGTTCATCGACCTCACCTGTGAGTGTAAAGTCATTGCCGCTGATCTCATACTTGACATTCTTGAGAAGATCGATTACTTCCTGAGCAACGTCAGCATAATTGCCTGCTCTCTTAGTGATCTCTTCTCCAAGAACCGGAACATTGATCTCGCCGCTCTTAGCTATACCAGCTAATCCCATTGTAAGAGCTGTGTTCCATGAGCCCTTTTCCTTTTCAGGAGCTACATAAAGGAGATCCTCAAGTGTGAGCTTCTGCTTGGCTTCTGCCTGTACCTGTGCGGTTCCCTGTACCGCATTTGTTGTTGCAGCGTTTGTGAATGTAGGACACTGTGTGAGAGCCATCGGAACAGCTGCTGCTGCTGCTATCACTCTCTTGAATAATGAATTCTTCATTGTTCTATACCTCTCTAACATGTTTATTCCCCTTTTGCCCGAGACACGTCTTGGTCGCAAGCGGCCCCGTGCATTAGGCTAAATTTCGGGACTAAAATCTGCATTTGAATACAACTCGCCCCAAAATTCATAACTACATTTTATCACACAAACAACAATAAGTCAAGCAAAACAGAGCATTTTTTCAAAAAATTATTGACGATTAATATTCTTCATTTTTGTGCTTATTTCACAATATAAGCCATTATGAACAGTAATATTTTCGGTCAATTGAACTTTCCGTAATATTTTGCGATAAATCGGTATATAATTTTGCTTTTCAGCATACCTATTATATCATTCTGCGCGAAATATGTCAATCGGTAATTTATGTAAAAAAAAGCAGGTCTTTCGACCTGCTTTTTATTTAGGTTTTACTCATGAGATCACGAACCACTGCTGTATCTCTTGGATCCAAGTACTATATCCCAAATATCGGAATTAGACTTGTTAGCATAGTTCTGTGAAGATCTCTTAGCATAGAAGCCGAGGATATTGGATGCATCAACAGCGTTGATCATTCTTTCGCTCTTCTTCATTGACCAGTTTGTTTCGGCCCACTCGTTCTCTGTTACGTCTGCAAGGAATGCAGCGAACTGATCGAGAACGCCTGTTGGTCCATCAACCTTTAAGCCCGAATCTGTGCTCTGGCATACTGTATTGGATACTGTGCCGCCTGTTGAAAGGTGAGCATAGTACTTGATAGTTGCTGAAGCATCGACTGAGTTTACATAATTGTCAAGAGTGATATCACCCTTTACACCGATATAAGCAGTGATCGTTACCGGAGCACCGCTTACATCTGTAAGCTGTAATGCACCGTAGAATACGTTTATATCATAAGCAAAATCGCTGATCTGAGCATTGCCCGGAATATGCATTCTGCCGTTATAAGCGCTCTCAGGTGTTACATTATTGAAGTTGATGAGGTTTGTATCGATTGTCTGCTCCTCTGTATGACCGTCCTCATAGAGATCGTAGATATGAGATATCTTTATCTGCTCTCTTCTGAAGCCGCCGACTGTAGTATTACCGCGCATGCCGTTATCGTGGCTGAAGTAGAAGCCTACCTCTGTCTCGAAAGTTGCATATGATCTTACAAAGCCCTGCTTTGTTGAAACCATCGGAGTTGTAGTAGTCGTGTCTGTTGTAACAGGAGCCGTTGTTGACGGTGCTGTTGTGTCAGTAGAAACAGGAGCCGTTGATGACGGTACTGTTGTACTTGTTGTTACAGGAGCCGTTGTTGACGGTGCTGTTGTGTCAGTAGAAACAGGAGCCGTTGATGACGGAGTTGTTGTACTTGTTGTAACAGGAGCCGTTGATGACGGAGCTGTTGTACTTGTTGTAACAGGAGCCGTTGATGACGGTACTGTTGTACTTGTTGTAACAGGA
>JAEEGL016528982.1_pt1 | contig 25586 bp, 22 predicted proteins | sample 9134231 | NCBI WGS metagenome assembly JAEEGL01 (sample SAMN16246548, study PRJNA631951) | gut metagenome | biome: gut microbiome; feature: rumen; material: fiber-attached | host: Bos | place: Iran: Karaj | collected 2018-10
ATATTTTTTCTTGTCTTAATATCAATATCTTTTATTGAAGAAATATCAACTTTACCGTTCGGTGCACCTTCAATAAAAATTTTATCTATATCAAAAATAGAATTAATGTAACTTATAATCGAATATATATTGTTTTGTGCATAAGGCTGGCAATGTATATCATATATCAATATGAAATCGGGTTTTTCTTCATTTCTTAAATTTGTTTCATGAATTTTTCCGTATCGTTTAGGTATATTTTCTAAAACTTCCAAACTTTCATTTTTTATATTTTGAAAACAATCGAAAACATCGGTAGCAGTAATTCCTTTAGGAACTACCGCTACCATAAAAAAACAAACGGCTAAAAATGAAGATAAAAATTTTTGAAACACTGTTTATTCTAATGCAATATTACAGGATTACATTTTTGTACTTTATAGTGGTCGTCAACATTAAGAAAGTCCGTCATTGTTTGTATATCTTTGTCAAACAATTTAGATTTATCGTAAGTTGTTCTAAACAAAAAGTCTATACCTGAATTTTTAATTAAATTTATACTTTGTTTTATAGCAAAGATATCAACAGGCACACAGCATACTAAATTGTATTTATCAAAAGGAGCTTTTATATCCATAGCAATAAAATCTACTAATTTTTGATTTATAATATCTTCCAATACCTGCGGGTTTGAACCGTTGGTATCAAGTTTTACCAGAAACCCCATATTTTTAACTTTTTTTATAAACTCAATTAAATCTTGTTGTAATGTAGGTTCGCCGCCGGTTATAACAACGGCATCCAACTGATTTTTTCTGCTTTCAAGGAAAGCAAAAACTTGTTCTTCCGGCATTGGAACCTGAAACATATTATAATAAACAAGTTCGGGATTATGACAGTATTCACATCTGAAATTACAGCCTTGCGTAAAAATAATTGCAGCCGTTTTGTTTGGATAATCTATAAAAGAAAATTTTTGTAATCCGCCTATTCTCATAAAAATACTCCATCTTTACGACAATGTATAATGTAAAATGTATAATTTATAATTAATGATTAAAAATAAAATTTTGTTTTTTTTAATCTTTGAAAATTGCCAAAGGCAATTTTACATATTTGCTACTTTTCTTATTTTATATTCTTCCTGTTTCCCGTCGTTCCATTGAGAAACCGGTCTTAAATATCCTACAACTCTTGAATATACTTCACATGTTGCCCCGCAGGTTGGGCAAACTTTCACTTCACCGTTTTGGTAACCGTCGTTAGGACAAACACTAAATGTAGGAGTAATAGACATATACGGCAACTTATAATTTGTAAATGCTTTCTTAATAAAATTTTTCATGGACTGCGTATTTGTAATTTGTTCGCCTATAAACATGTGTTGTACCGTTCCGCCCGTATATAACGATTGTATTTCATGTTGTAATTCCAAAACTTCAAACAAATCATCGGTATAATTTACAGGTAACTGTGTGGAGTTTGTATAAAACGGCGGATGATTTTGTTTTACTGCATCCATATTTGCAAAAATTATATCGGAATATTTTTTTCTGTCTATCTTGGCAAGTCTGTAAGAAGTACCTTCGGCAGGTGTTGCCTCCAAATTATAAATATTGCCGGTTTCTTCCTGATATTTTTGTAATGTTGTCCTCATATATGTTAAAACTTTTATTGCAAAATCTTTACCTTTTTGGCTTGCGATAGTTTCTTTCAAGAAATTCAAACAACATTCGTTCATACCTACAACGCCGATAGTTGAAAAATGGTTCTTCCAGTAGCAACCGAATCTTTGTTTAATATTTCTTAAATAGAAACTCATATACGGATAAAGATTTTGGTCGGTAAGTTTTTCCAATACTTTTCTTTTTGTTTCCAAGCTGTTTTTTGCTATTTCCATTAACTTATCAAGCTTTTGAAAAAATTCTTCTTCGTTTTTTGATTCGTATCCGAGTCTTGGCATATTTAATGTAACAACACCTATTGAACCTGTTAAAGGTGACGCACCGAAAAGGCCGCCCCCTCTTCTTCTGAGTTCTCTGTTATCTATTCTAAGTCTGCAACACATACTTCTTGCATCATCCGGATCCATATCCGAATTAACAAAGTTTGCAAAGTAAGGAATACCATATTTTGCTGTTATATCCCACAACAATTTAAGTTCGGGATTGTCCCAATCAAAATCTTTGCTTATGTTGTAAGTGGGTATAGGGAAACTGAAAACTCTTCCCTTGGCATCACCTTCAAGCATTACTTCCAAAAATGCTTTGTTTAACATATCCATTTCTTTTTGGAATTGTCCGTAAGTTTTATCTTGAGGTTTACCACCTATAATCACGGCTTCGTCTTTATAATGTTTCGGAACCTTTAAATCAAAAGTTAAGTTTGTAAACGGAGATTGAAACCCTACTCTTGTAGGAACATTTAAGTTAAACAAAAATTCCTGAAGAGCTTGTTTTACTTCTTTGAAAGACAAGTTGTCGTAAGCAATAAACGGTGCAAGAAGAGTATCAAAACTTGAAAATGCTTGAGCACCGGCTGCCTCACCCTGCAGAGTAAAAAAGAAATTAACTATTTGTCCTAATGCACTTTTAAAATGTTTTGCCGGATAAGATTCGATTTTTCCGGCAACACCTTTAAATCCCGTAACCAACAAATCGTGCAAATCCCAACCGACACAATATACACCGAGTATTCCCAAATCGTGTATATGCAAATCTCCTTCGGTGTGAGCCTTTTTTATATCGTCCGTATAAATTTTGTTTAACCAATATGCTTTACTTACTTCCGAAGATATATAATTATTTAATCCCTGCAAAGAATAAGACATATTACTGTTTTCTTTTACTTGCCAATCTTTTTTGGATAAATACTGGTCAACCAAATCTACGTTAAATTTTGAAATAACATCTCTTATTTTTGAATGTTGATCTCTGTATATAATATATGCTTTTGCGGATGCTTTATAAGGAGAATTTAATAAAACTTCTTCGACAATATCTTGTATTTGTTCTACGGTAGGTTTTCCGTTACTTACGGTTTCTTGAGCAATACTTAAAACTTTTACTGTTAAATTTAAAGAAATTTGTTCTGCAAATTCGCCTGTTGCTTTTCCTGCTTTTAAAATTGCTTGTTGAATTTTTTGTGAATTGAATTTTTCTTGTTTTCCGTCTCTTTTTACAATACAATCAAAAACCGAAAGGGTTTGTTCCATTTGTGTTTCTCCTATGTATTAAATTTTTTTGTTTTTACATAAATATGGAAATGCACCCTGGTTTTCTTGTTTCCATGTGAATTATAAAAAGTTATTCCGCGACAACTTTTATAAATTTTATGTATTTATCGGCAGGTCTTCTGGCTTAAGGGTAATAACCTACTAAACTTTATCTTCCCGCTTAAAAGCAGTGACTTATTTTTTAATTAAAAGTTTTTCGTCCCCTATTACAGCACCGGGAGTGCTTCCGATTCTAACGGAATTTCCTATCAAGTTTATAAAAACACCGATAAAAATATTTCAAAAATCGCAACTTGATTATATGTTTTAATTTTCAATTTGTCAATCAAAAAACACAATATATTGTTTTTATATATGGGTTTTATATCTATATATTGTGTGTTTCTTAATATTGGTTTTTGGAATAAATATAACGAAAATTTAAAAAATTTGTCCCGGAAGTTTTAATTTTTCTTTCGGGGGGAACTGTTTATCGAATTCTTCCGCTTCTTTTTCGTCAACAAAGTATCCTTTCGGTGTAGCATATTCACCTGTAATACCGGTAAGATATCCTGGAATTAATTCTTTACATAAAAAGAACGAAGAGTCTGCACCTTCAGGTAAGCCGTGGTATCTTATTCCGAACTTACTTGCAAAAGTAAATCCGCTTTTGCCGTAAAAATCTATATTACCTTCAAAACAAAGAGCACCGCAACCAAGTTCTTTCGCTTTATCGAGAGAATAATCAAGTAACATCTTTCCATACCCTTTTCTTTTTAGTTCGTTAGCAATACAAATAGGTCCCATAGTCATTATAGGAATGTCTTTTCCGGTATCAGCTTTAATAACAGCCTTCATAAACATATTTTGTCCTATTAATTTACCGTCTTTTTCCATAACAAAATCAAGTTTTGGAACAAAATCTTTATCGTTTCTTAATTGATTAAGAACATAATGTTCCAAACACCCCGGACGATACACATTCCAAAAACTTTCTCTGACAAGATTTTCTACTTCTCGATACTCTTCTTTTCTTTCCAAACGTATTATTATATTGCTGTTCATTTATTCCTCTTTTTTTATTTATTTTTTCTTCTTTGGTGCAGGTAATTCTTTATACATTACATTAAATAATTCTATAAGAAAATATTTATTATCTACTTCATCTACAAGTAACATTTCTTTAGCACCTTTATATGGTATTTCCATGGTTGCGTTCGACATCATAGCTATAGCAGATTTTGTAGGCTTTACAAGAAATCTGTCATCGTAAATCCCACCGACTATTTTCCCGTTATAATAAATTATATACTCACCCATCATTGCACGATACGTAACATTTTCTAAATTGGATAGTTGTTCTAATATAAAATCTAAATATTCTTTACTGGAAGGCACTATATTCTCCGATTAGTTTATTATCTTGTTAATTTATATCTTGGTCCTTCTTTACCGGTTTCCCCTGTATAAACAAAACCACATTTTTCAAGAACTTTTCTCGAAGCGATATTTTTGTTGTCAATTTCCGCTTCTATAACAGAAACTTTCGGTTCTTGAAAAGCCCAATTTGAAATTGCTTTAACGGCTTCGGTTGCATATCCTTTACCTTGATATTTTTCTAAAATACCATAACCGATTTCCGCCATCCCGTTTGAATTAAGACCTTTGAAACATAATTCACCTACATGTGTTCCGTCTTTAAGTTCTATCATCCAAATTGCATACCATTTCCATTGTTCGGGATTTTCAAGGCATCCGTTTAACATTTGCGTATAAGCAGCTTTTAAAACATCATTTGTTTGTGATTCAATGAAGTTTTCCATTTCATTTTGTGAAGCTGCATATATTTTTAAATTTTTTGTTTCGATCATCATTTTTTCAAATTTTTGAGTGCTTCCGCGTTGTTTCCGATAACCATTGCAACTTTTTTACAACCTTTCATCTCGTTACAATCGCCACATGTCTCATACTTTTTGCTAATAGCACATTGCCTTATAGGGCAAAGTTTATCACAATATACTGTTTTCTTACCGTCTATTCTGCAACCTTCGCAATTAATCATTTCCGGAGTAATGGTAACATTGTTTAGTTTGCTCCATTTGTCTGCAACCTTTTTTCTTAAGTCATTATCGTTATTTATCGTTGCTAACCTTGCTTCACACTTTTCACAATCTAAACCGCAATATGCAATAAAATTTTTCATTTGTTACTCCCTTATATTTTACAATTATTAATATTTCCCCATTTTCTGTTTTCACACCAATACACTGTTTTTTCGGTTACATCGTATACCATAGATACAACAGTAGGACATACTTCTTGTGAAACTGCCTGCAAAATTTCAAAACAATCTTTTACATCAAAATCATCGGTAGCATTTTTTAACATTGATTCCGCTTTTTTATATCTGTCCCAACCCATCCACGGATGTTGTTCTTTATTTTGTTTGAAAGGGGAAAAATTCGTCATGATTTTATATTGTGGTTTTTCAAAAGACATTGTTCCTTGCCCCGGAACAATATACAAAACATTTCCGTCTTTATCGGATAATGCAGACATAAATGTAACACCGGGAACACTGAAAATCGGTTCTTTTTCCGCAATGGATTTAATTTCCTGAAAAGTTTTCCTTTGAAGAAGTAAGTCAATATCAAGCATAATAATATTGTTACCTTTACCGTTTGGATTGCTTCTTTCATCAAAAGGCCAACATGTAGGCATACCCACAAAATCGCCTCTTGAATTTGCACCGAACAATGGAAGCCATCCTTCTTTTGAATCGTTTATTTCAATAAAAACTCCGTTATCGCAAGGTCTAACTCTGTATTCCATATCTAAAATATCGAGGTTCCACCCGACAATAGTTTTCTTCTTATTTACAACAATACTTGTACACATTATTTTATCCTTTATTGATAATTATGCTTGTATAGATTATATAAAATAAAGAATAGTTTTTGTTTTGTTGTTTTTGTCGTTGCAGTTGCTTGGCAATTCAAGACTTTTCAAGTTTTGAATTAGAACAAAGTATTTAGTAACTGTAGTGTACTGAAATGTAAGCGGTAGCGGATGGTACATAAAGGAGCGAAATGCAAAGTTATAATTCAAAAATAAAAGTTGCTTAGCTAAAAAATGTATTTTTATATTTTTTCTAAAAGCACTACCGTTTCAATGTGATAAGTTTGCGGGAACATATCTACCGGACAAACTTTTTCAACTTTGTATTTGTTATCCTTAGTAATAAGTTTTAAATCTCGTGCAAGTGTTGACGGATTACACGAAACATAAACTATTTTTTTAGGGTTTAAGAATAAAAGATGTTCTATAACATTTTCAAAAAGCCCAGCTCTTGGCGGATCTATAATGACACAATCAAACTTTTTATCGTTTTGTTTAACCCAGGTCTGTGCGGGTTGCGCGAAAAATTCAATGTTGTTAATATTATTTATGTTTGCATTATGTTTAGCACTTTCAATCGATTCCTCCACCTGTTCCACACCGACAACAGATTTTACGTGCGGTGATAAACAAATTCCTATAGCACCGGTTCCGCAATACATATCAAGCAACGTATCTTGTTTGTCGGGTTGTAATAATTCTATTACAGTGTTGTACAAAACTTCGGTTGCTTTTGTATTAGTTTGAAAAAACGAAAACGGAGCAACTGAAAAATTAAATTTTTGTTTTGCAACTGTTAAAGTTTCTGTAATATTTTCATTACCATACAACAATGTTATACTTTCGGCATTAACAGCATCCGAAAATTTTGAATTTTGTGTCCAATATATACTTGAACAAAAATAAGATAACTGTTTTACAACGGAATCAAAAAAGTTTTTGTTTATATCTTCTTGTTTGTTGGTAACTATGTTTACAAGCAAATCACCCGTATTAATGCCTTTTCTTAGAACCAAGTGTCTGAAAAAACCTTCATGAGTTTTATTATTATATGCTTTTAAGCCGGTATTTATTGCAAACTCTTTTACAATTTCGCAAGCTTTTATAATATCTTCATGTGCAATATAACATGGCGGAACTTTGGAATATTTATAAAAACTCCCTTTACAATGTAATCCAAGAGAAAGAGTTGAGGAGTTGTCGTTATAGAAGCTAAACTCCATTTTGTTCCTGTAGTTCCATTGGGCAGGGCTTTGTTTTGCCTGCGGTATTTCTATATCTACAAAATTTAATAATTCTTTTACACAATCGGTTTTAAATTTTATTTGATTTTCATAAGAAGTATGTTCAAATGAACATCCTCCGCATTTACCGAACGAAGGACATTTCGGTTCAATTCTTAAAGGTGATGGTGTTAGTATCTTTTCAAGTTTGGCTTCTCTGTAACTCTTCTTATCTTTTGTAACAAAAACTTCGGCTTCTTCACCGGGCAAAAGCCCTTCGGTAAAAAGTGCTACCCCATCTTCACATCTACATAATACATTTCCCGGGAAAACTATTTTTTCGGCTTTAACTTTTATTATTTTATGTTTTAACGATGGCATTTTGGTTCCTTTAAGCAATTTGTATAAAGTTATTTTATCATATTTGATTGCTCAAGTTCTAAAAGAAATTTTTTCTTATCAATTCCGGCTGCATAACCGGTAAGGTTGCCATTTTTTCCCAATACTCTGTGACAAGGAACAATTATTGATATAGGGTTATGACCTATTGCATTGCCTATGGACTGTGCAGACATTTTTGTTATTCCTTGTTGTTTGGCAATTTCTTTTGCAATATCGCCGTAAGTTCTAACTTTGCCGTAAGGTATTTTACATAGAATTTTCCAAACGGCTTTTTGAAATGTTGTTCCCATGAATCTAATAGGAATTTCTTTTATATTTGTTTTTTTGCCTTCAAAATATTTGCTTAACCCATTTTTTGTTTTTTTAAATATTTTAAGTTTGTCGTTGACTATAAATTTACCGTCAATATTATCGGCAAAATATTTTTGTCCTTCAAACCATAAACCGATAATGTTTTCATTTTCATCGCAACAAATGATAATGTTTCCTATAGTAGATTTGTATTCGGTTTTATAATATATTTCCATATTAATTAAAATATAAAAAAATTAAGTAACAGGCAATATTGATACGACAATTTATAATTTATAATGTATAATTAAAGACAAAGAGAAAAATATGAGATTTTTATAATTATGAATAAAATACAAGAAGAAAGACTAAATTATTTAATAGAAGTCTTAAAAAGTGAAAATAATCAATATAAAAACTTGAAAATACCTGCAAGTATTGAAGATAAAAAGAATTTGTTGCGTTCTTTAATGAACATACGACCGCCAAAAGAAATCTCCGAAAAATTCTTAAAAGTTCAAGATGAGTATCTTATCGAAAGAGCAAAGGAAAAGGGTATAATTTATTTAAAAGATATTAGAACGGTTAAAGAAACTATCAATAGTAAAATTCTTTATTCACAAAAAATATCTGTTTGGCAGGGTGATATTACAAGACTATCTTGTGACGCAATAGTAAATGCGGCAAATGGCAGAATGCTGGGTTGTTTTGTTCCGATGCATATTTGTATAGATAATTGTATTCATACCTTTGCAGGTGTTCAACTGAGAAACGAATGTAACAGGATAATGATTGATTTTAGGAAAAAATACGGAACCGATTATGAACAACCTACATCTGTTCCTATCTTGACTAACGGATACAATTTGCCTGCAAAAAAAGTTATACATATTGTAGGACCTATTGTTACAACAAGGTTAACCGAAGAACTTGAACAAGATTTGGCAAACTGTTATGAAAATATTTTGGATATGTGTTTAGAAAACAATTTAAAATCCTTGGCTTTTTGTTGTATTTCCACAGGCGTTTTTAGTTTTCCTAATAAAAGAGCTGCTGAAATTGCAGTTGAAACCGTTATAAATTGGCTTAGACAGAACGAAAACAAAATGGATAGAATAATATTTAATGTTTTTAAAAATGAAGATAAGAAATATTATGAAGAATTTTTAATAAAGTAAGGAGCAAACATGAACGAAATAATAAAGGCGATGTTAGAAAGAAGAAGTATAAGAAAATTTAAATCCGATATGGTATTGAAAGAAGATATAAATAAAATAATAGAAGCCGGTCTTTATGCGGCAAACGGTATGGGAAAACAAGCCGTTATTACGGTTGCAGTTACCAACAAACAACTAAGAGATAAAATTGCAAAAGATAACTGTAAGATTGGCGGTTGGGATAAAGGCTTTGATCCGTTTTATAATGCTCCGGTTATTTTGATAGTTCTTGCCGAAAAGGATTGGCGAAACAGAGTTTATGACGGTAGCCTTGTTATAGGAAATATGATGCTTGCTGCTCATTCATTAGGTTTGGGAAGTATTTGGATACACAGAGCAAAAGAAGAATTTGAAACCAACGAATACAAAAAGTTGTTAAAAGATATAGGCATTGAAGGTGAGTGGGAAGGAATTGGTCATTGTGCGATAGGTTATATTGACGGAGATATTCCTAAACCTGCACCTAGAAAAGAAAACAGAGTTTATTTTATTGAATAAATTATAAGCTATTTTTGTAATCTTTTCCGTTTATTAACAGCTTTTTTGCTATTGGATGTTTGCCTTTTTTATAGGAATAAACTATTTCTACTATTTTTTTATCTTCCTCTTTTATATTACTTGATTCCATTAATATTTTATCTAAATATTTTGCGTGTTTTTCAGGGACATAAAAGCGTAGAGATTTTCTGTTTAGACTATCCGTGAAGTCTTGTTTTTTAAAAAGTTTATTTTCGAATTGTAATGAATCTGTTTTGTCCCAATCTATTCTGTATCTTATATAATGTCCGGACAACAAATCTCGTGGATCATAGCCTAAAATTCTTACCGTTATTTCCGTTCCGGAATCTTTGTCGTACCATAAAAAACAGTTCCATATAAACAAACATATAACCGGAAGTAATAATAAAGTTAAAATAAATTTATTTTTCAATTAGTTGCCTCTTTTTTCATGTATGCCAAAACTTTTCTTAAAATATATATTGAAACAAGCAACACTATTCCTCCAATAATGAAGCCTATGCCGGTAAGTAATAAGTTGCCGTAAGCACTTACAAACAAATAAATAATATATATTTCGGTTAATATTGCATAATTTCTAAATGCTTTTTCTTTTTTATATTTGAAAGATTTATATAGATTGTATGCCGCCAAACAAAAAATAAAAGTTATATCCACAAAATTTCTCTGAAAGGCTAATCCTAACACAATATAGTACGAGGTTAATTTTGCAAGAATTGAAAAAGCTTTTGCTATAATTATTTTTCTATCATATTTTGTATATAAATCTATTCCCAAAGAATATAAAAAATCAAGCAGACAATATACTAAAATTAAAAAAATTGAAATGTTATATGTTTTTGGAAACGGTAAAAGTTTATCTACAAAGAAAGAATAAATATCATGCATATATGTATAGAAACTTTCCGGAAAGCTGTTACATAATAGGAGTAACCATAAAATGTTTATTAAAAATGTTTTGCTTAAAAACACAAAAGGTATCGCTAAAAACATCCAAAATCTTGCAAAAGAAAGCCATCCGCCATCCAAATTATATACCTGAGCAATAAGACCTATGGTTCCTGCAACCATGAAGAAAGATATAACTAAAAAAACTTCCGTTAAATTTCTCTTACTGTTGATTATAAAATAATAATCGGCATATATCAAAGCTAAAAATAAAATAAAATCTATTAAAATTTTTACAAAATTAGGAATCGATGCCCAATTTGCACTTATTACTAAAATTATTCCCAAAGCAATAAGAAGAGCCGCTATAATAAACAATCTTTTCCACAACTTAGTATTATCGTTATTTTCTTGATAGTAGTTTATTATCTGTTCTACTTGTTCGGAAGTTATTAATCCTTCTTTATTTAGCTTTTCCAATTCTTTTTTTGATACTTTCATAAGACTGATTGTATCATTTTAAAAGTTTGTATGTAAATGTTTATTGAAATAAATTGGATTTGATATTTTGTGATTTTATTTGCAGGTTACATATTTTTTTAGATATAATGTAAAAAATTTTATTATACGGATTAACAAATGATATCTTTTATTTATTCAGCCGCTATTAGTGGTATAGAAGCTAATCTTATTGATGTTGAAATTGATATATCGTCAGGTCTTCCTATTTTTTCAATAGTAGGTCTTCCGGATACTGCAGTTAAAGAATCGAAGGATAGGGTGGTATCCGCAGTAAAAAATTCCGGTTTTGATTTCCCTACAAAAAAAATAACGGTAAATCTTGCTCCCGCAGATATAAAAAAAGAAGGCGGTTCTTTTGATTTACCTATAGCACTCGGCATATTGGCTGCAAGCGGTAACATTAAATTAAAGTCACATGATAAAATTTGTGCTATAGGAGAATTGTCATTAGACGGCAAAATAAGAGAAGTAAAAGGTATTTTGCCTATAGTTTTAAGTCTTAAAAAGTTTGGAATAAACAAAATTATTGTTCCGGAAAAAAATAAATTTGAAGCTTCTATAGCAAAAGATATAGAAATTTACCCTTTTTCTAAATTATCGGATGTGGTTAGATTTTTAAAAAACGAAATAAAAGTTGAACCGTTTATTCAAGATAGTAATATTATTTTTGAAAAAGAACAAAATTCCAATATAGATTTTTCCGACATAAAAGGACAGTTTTTTGCCAAAAGGGCTGCTGAAGTAGCTTGTGCCGGCGGACATAATATGATAATGGTAGGACCACCCGGCTCAGGTAAAACAATGATAGCAAAACGAATTTCTACAATTTTACCGCCTATGACATTTGAAGAATCGGTAGAAACTACAAAAATATGGTCTGTCTCCGGGCTGATGTCTTTTGGAGAAGCACTTGTAACACAAAGACCATTTAGAAGCCCGCATCATACGACTTCATCTGTTGCACTCATAGGCGGTGGCTCATACCCTAAACCGGGAGAAGTTAGTTTGGCACATAACGGTGTACTGTTTTTAGATGAATTAACCGAATTTAAAAGAGATGTTTTGGAAGTTTTAAGACAACCTTTGGAAGATAAAATAGTTACTGTTTCGAGAGCAAAAAACACATTAACATTTCCGGCTTCTTTTATGTTGATAGCATCGATGAATCCATGCCCTTGCGGAAATTACGGAAGTACGATAAAAGAATGTACATGTAATCCATATCAGGTTACAAAATACAGATCAAAAATTTCAGGTCCTCTAATGGATAGAATAGATATACAGGTGGAAGTTCCGGCTTTAAAAATAGAAGAAATAACGACAGATATGAATGTAGTTGAGGAAACATCTGCGATTATAAGACAAAGAGTGGTTGCTGCAAGAAATATTCAATTAAAAAGATTTAACGGTAAGAAAATATATTGCAATGCACAAATGGGACCTAAAGAAATAAAAAAATATTGCGTTTTAGACGATAAATCTAAGAATCTTCTAAAAACTGCCATTGAAAAATTAGGGTTTTCGGCAAGAGCTTATGACAGAATATTGAAAGTAGCAAGAACAATAGCAGATTTGGATAATTCACAAACTATATTAACTAAGCATATTTCGGAAGCAATAAAATACAGAAGTTTAGATAAGTAATAATAATTTTTAAAATAACGGTAATTTAATATATCAATATGTCTTGGACTAATGAAGATAAATATCTTTATAATAAGTTTTTAGAAAAATATAAAAATATTTTTTTTCTTTTTTTAATAGCATTTTCCCTTTTATCCGTGAGATTATTTTATTTACAAGTGATAAAAGGTAATTTCTATAAAGAAGTTGCGGAACATCAAAGAACTAATACTACAAATGAAAGAGCTTTTAGAGGATTAATTTATGACTGTAACAATAATTTGCTTGTTAAAAACCAAACAAATTATGTAGTTTTATTTTATCCCTTTGAACAGCAGCAAGAGCCGAGCAGTGAAACAATAGAACAAATAAGTAAATTGTTGAACAAAGATGTAAGACCTTCCATAGAAAAAAGTTGGAGATACGGTAGAGTTATAAAAATTGCCGAAAATTTGACTCTTGAAGAAGTTTTTAAAATTCAAGAAAGGAAATTGTTCCTTCCCGGGATATTTGTTGTTAGAGAACCTAAAAGAATATATATAAATCCTATAGAAAATGCACATGTTATAGGTTATGTAGGTGAAATAAGCGAAAAAGAGTTAGAAGCTTTAGAAGAAGATGATTATAAAGCCGGTGATTATATAGGTAAAGGCGGAATAGAAAAATATTACGATAAATATTTAAGAGGAATTGACGGTGGTCTTGAACTTGAAGTTAATGCAAGGGGGTATCAACAAAAAGCTTTTAATTATAATGAACCTAAAATGGGTAATTCTTTATATTTGACAATAGATGCCAAACTTCAAAAAGTTATTTATGATACATTGAAAAAGACAACAACGGGGAAAGGTGCAGCCGTTGTTATTGATGTGAAAGATGGTGCGGTAAAAGCTTTAGTTTCGTGTCCCAGTTATGATACAAATAATCTTTCTAAAAACTATAATAAATATATACAAAATAAAAAACTCCCGTTTTTTAACAGAACTATTCAAGCATTGTATCCTCCCGGTTCAATCTTTAAAATAATAACATTTGCTGCAGCGTTAGAACATTTAAATTTAGATCCGAGACATACCGAAGAATGTTTGGGCCTGTTTGAACTCGGAGACAGAAAATTTTCATGCATGGCAAGGTCTGGACACGGAAGAATAAATCTTATAAGAGCTATGGCAGTTTCGTGTAACATATATTTTTATCATTTAGGACTTGAGTTGGGATATAAAGTATTGGAAAAATATTCCAGAATGTTTCATTTGGAAGAACAAACCGGCATAGATATTCCTTCCGAAAAAAAAGGATTTTTTCCTACGCCGGAATGGAAAAAGTCGAGAACAAAAATGGTGTGGCTTCAAGGAGATACCGTGATACTTTCCATAGGACAGGGCGCATTAACCGTTACGCCGTTACAGATGGCGACGATTATGACAGCCGTTGCAAATAAAGGAATATATTATAAACCATATTTGGTAGAGAAAATCGTTGATACAGAAACACAAGATGTTGTTTATGAGCATATTCCTCAAACAAAGGAAAAAATTGATTTGAAAAATTCAACATGGAACCTTCTAAATAGAGCACTAATAGAAACCGTAGAGAACGGAACCGGCAAAAAAACAAAGTTTGCAAAAATGAAAGTTGCCGCAAAAACAGGAACTGCACAAAATTCGCATGGAGATGATCATGCATGGTGTGTGGCCTATGCTCCGACGGATAATCCGGAAATAGCTGTTGCCGTTATTGTTGAGAATGGTGGTGGTGGAGGAACTGTTTCCGTCCCTGTTGCAAGAGAAATATTTAAGTATTATTTTAATATCAAAGATGAAGAAGAAAATATAAATAATGAAAGGCAAGAATAAATGCAAAACAAATCGTTTCTAATTAATGTTTTAAAAAGTATTGATGTTCTATTTTGGATTTCACTATTATTTCTAATAACGATAGGTATGGTAGCGGTTTATTCTGCAAGTTTTAATTATTCAAATCCTTTGAAATATGTAACAACGCAAAGTATTGCCTTGATGATAGGATTTGTGTTGATGGTTCTTTTAGTCGGGTTTAACTATCAGTATTATAAGCATTTTAGATGGTCATTATATATATTCGGATGTCTGCTTTTGATTGCAGTATTATTTTTCGGCTCAACGATAAAGGGTACAAGAGGGTGGTTTAATTTCGGTTTTTTCTCCTTTCAGCCTGTAGAAATTACAAAAATAATTTTTATACTTGTTTTATCCGGTTATCTTGATAATAATAGAAAGGATGTGGAGAAAATTTCTTTGTTTTGTAAATGCTTACTTATAATGTTAGGGCATGTTTTTCTCATAATGTTACAACCGGATTTTTCATCAACATTATGCTATTTCCCGATAACTTTAGCATTACTTTATATAGCTTGTTCTAAAATTATCCATTTGGCAGCTGTAATTTTATATGGTTCTTTAGCATTAGGAATACCGCTTTTGGCAACATTCTTAAGATTAGATACTCAAGCAGTTCAAGAAAGTTCTTTTTTAATGTTTTTATTAAACGCAACAAGTAATTTAAAAATTGCATTATTAATTTTATTGGCATTAATTGCTATAGTCATAATAATAAAATGGTTTTTAAATAAATTAAAAATATCTATAGGTTGGACATATCCTGTAATATTTTTGTTAATAATAATTGCGGGTTCATTTTCTTCCGTTGTTGTGGATAAGTCTTTGAAAGATTATCAAAGAAAAAGACTTATAGTTTTTTTAAAGCCAACAATAGATTCAAGAGGTTCGGGATATAATATTATACAATCAAAAATTTCAATAGGTTCCGGTAGAATTAAGGGAAAAGGCTTTTTTAAAGGGACACAAACTCAACTTGGCTTTTTGCCGGAAAAAAGAACGGATTTTATTTTCTCCGTTATAGGTGAAGAAGGCGGATATATTTTGGCTCAATTAACAATATTGTTTTATTTTTTATTTATATGGAGGGCACTTGTAATAGCAAGAAGTTCAAGAGACAGATATGGTTCTTTTGTTGCAGTCGGTATTGCTGCGATGTTTGCTTTTTATGCTATTATAAACATAGGTATGGTTATGGGGTGTATGCCTATAACAGGGCTTCCTTTACCGCTCTTGTCCTATGGCGGTTCAAGCATGTTATCTTCGCTTGTTGCTATAGGAATATTGTTATCAATCCATATAAGATCTTATGTGCGATACTAAATAAGATATCAATAAAATAATTTTATTAAAAGTTCAATGTGGTGTGGATAACTAATATGTTGTTTAAAAAATATTTTTATGGTATAATAAGCAACGCTTTAAGCTATTGATTCGGGAAGTAGCGTAGATGGCTAACGCGCCTGCTTTGGGAGCAGGAGACCGTGGGTTCAAATCCCGCCTTCCCGATTTTCATAAGGGGGATAGCATAATGAGTAATCAGTTGTTGGTTCTTCCTATAGAATGTAAAGATAATATTAATAAAGAGCATAAGTTAATAATAGACAAAGTGATATCTGATTATGAAGTGTTTTATGTTGACAATAATTCATATGCTTCCTTTAAAAAATATTTATCGGAAAGACATTTTGACAATGTAGTTTATGCCTATCCCAACATAATAAGAGATTATAAAAATTTAAGAGCTATCAAATCTTTAAATATAAAATCAAAATTAATTCTTTTGTACCCTCAAATTTCAAATACTAAATTATTTAATTCAACTGAAAAAAACATATATGATTCTGTATATCAACTTTTGGAAAAATCATCGGATATGGAAATAAACTGTTGCCAACTTGCAGATGCCGTAATAATTCATTCTCAAGAAGATAAAGATTTACTGGTTAGCAAATTAAATAAAGATATCGTTATTGAAAAAGCAGAAGATGTTTTAAATAACGGAATTGCATTTAAGGAAAAATCAAAGTATTTGGTAAGTATAGTAATGTTAACATATAATCAGTTAGAAGATACGAAAATTTGTGTAGAATCTTTGTTTAAGCATACACAAGGAATAAGCTTTGAATTGATATTTGTAGATAACGGTTCTACAAAAGATAATACGAAAGAATATTTGGAATCATTAAAAACACAGTATTCAAATATAAAAACAATTTATAATGAAGGAAATCTCGGATTTGCTTGTGCAAACAATCAAGGTATAGAAATTTCAGAAGGAGATTATGTTCTTTTATTAAATAATGATGTTATACTTTCCGATGGTTGGCTTGATAAATTATTATTAGTTTTACAAAGTGATATTAAAGCCGGTTTAGTTGTACCGTGTACAAATCATGCTTCAGGAAGACAAAAAGTAGTATTTGAGGCAACAGCAGAAGATGATGATTTGATTCAAAAATATGCAAAAGATACCCTTTTTAAAAATGCAGGTTCTTGGATAAGCGTTGATAGGGTTATAGGATTTTGTATGTTAATAAAAAGAGAAGTTTTATTTAAAGTTGGTGTTTTAGATGAAATGTTTGGTCCCGGCGGATATGAGGATTATGATTATTGTATGAGAGTAAGACAAGCCGGATATAACATTGTAGTAGCGGAAGATACATTCATATTCCATATAGGGGGAAAAGGATACTCATCAAATAATATGGATTATATGGAATTAAGGAATAAAAATATAGAGCTTTTGATTGATAAATGGACAAGACAATCAATTAAAATAATGGAAAAATTACCAGACGGTATGTAATAAATGGGAATCAATCAGTTTGCTTCTTCGAAAATATTAAAACATATAGAAAGAATTAGTCAGTGGGAAAAAAACGGGATATCCAAACCAATAACTTATGAACTGGATATGACCAATGTTTGTAATTGTAAGTGCCATTTTTGTTTCGGTTTTTTTAATCAAAAAAAATATCAGGTAAGTATAAACATACAACAAGCTAAAAATATCTTAAAACAGATAAAGCAGTTTGGTGGTAAGGCTGTAACGTTTACCGGTGGTGGAGAACCTCTCTGTAATAAAGATACGCTGAAAGCTGTTGAATATGCAAAAAAAATAGGACTAGATATTGGTTTTATAACAAACGGAATTTTGTTAAATAAAGAAAACATTGGAATTATAGTAAAAAATTGTACATGGATAAGAGTAAGTTTAGATGCTGCTTCAAAAGAAATGTATTTAATCTCTCATGGAATGAATTCCGATACGTTTGATAATGTTTTAAAAAATATTAAATTATTAACAGATGAAAAAATAAGACAAAAGAGTCCAATAACAATAGGTATTGGCTTTTTAACCTATGACAAAACGAAAAAAGAAATTGTTGATTTTGCAAAATTAGCGAGAAAATTGAAGGTTGATTATGCTCAGTATAGACCTCTATTGAAAAGGTTTAATGAAAAAGAATTTAATGTTAAAAATCAAGATAATATTATAAACAGTATAAAAAAAGCACAAAAATATTCTACAGATAAGTTTTCCGTAGTTAGCTCTATACATAAATATGAAATAATATCAAGTAAAAATTATAAAAGACAGTATGATATATGTTACGGGCATAATTTTGCGACCGTAATAGCTGCAGATATGAAAATGTATTTATGTTGTCATATGCGAGGCAGGGCAAAGTATTGTATCGGCGATTTAAACAAAAATACTCTAAAAGGAATTTGGAATTCAAAACAAAGAAAAAAAGTTTATGAAAATATAGATTTTAAAGATTGTCCATTACTTTGCAGATGTGATAGTTTTAACACTATACTTTATAATGTAAAGAAAGATGTAACCCATGTGAATTTTTTATAGTTTACATTCTTATGGAAATAGAAACAAGACAAAAAATAAATTTTAATAGGTTATTAAATTCATTTGAAATAAAAAAAGGATTAAAAAGGTTGAGTTCTTATCCGAGATATGTTGGAATAGGAACTCATTTTTTTTGTAATGCAAAATGCATTTTTTGTTTAGGTGGCAAATATGAAAATTTTACTATTGAAAGATATAAAAGTTTTTTTGAAGATAAATTGAAAGATGTTTTATATAATGCTGAAATTGTCGATTTTCATGGTTATGGTGAGCTATTGTTAATGCCTAAGATAGATAAATTCATCAAGTATATTAACAGACGACTACCAGAACAAACGAAAACAATTTTTACAAACGGAATTGCATTGAAAAATAAACAATTTTTTGATGGTAAATATAATATAGTAATTTCTTTGCATGCATCTAATAAAAATTTACATAGACAGATTGTAGGTCTCGATTCATTTGATGAAATTATTTCAAATATTGTTAATTTAAAAAAACAAAAAAATGTAAAAATAACAATATGTAGCATTTTAAATAAATTAAATATAAATGATACTGAAAATTTGGTCAGGCTTTGCGATAAATTAAGAGTAAAAAATCTTATGTTTAAGTATATGACTATTTTTGATTATAAGCATTTTGATTTAAGTGTTTTTATGAATAAAAACGATTCCAATGATAATGTTTTAAAAGCATCAGAATTGGCAAAGAAGTATGGGATTTATATTAATTGTCCACCATTATTTTTTAATAAAAATAAATCAAATAATATTTGCATGCAACCTTGGAATAATATTTATATTGAGAACCAAGGAACTGTAAATCCTTGTTGTTTTACCGGAACTCATATAGGGAATTTGGAAAATACCGAGTTTGACAAATTATGGAATAATAATAAATACCAAAAATTAAGATATTCAATGTTGCACAATACTCCAAATGAGTATTGTAAGAAATGTATAAATTATAATGCTAATAATATAAATAAATTATCATCTCATATAACTTTCAGGAAAAAAACATATAATAAATTACTGGGATATATAATAAAAAATAAAAAAAGATTTTCTTTGTCCATAAATGATATAATATAAGAAGCATGAAGAAAATTCTTATAATATCACCATATTTCCCTTTCCCTCCGAGAGATGGCGGGAAAGTAAGGTTGTATAATCTTATAAAACATTTATCTTTATCAAATGATGTTTATTTACTTGCTTATATCGAACCTGGTGCAAGAACTGATTCCGTTGATATGGCAAGAAAATATTGTAAAGATGTATTTCCGGTTTTAAGACAAGAAGATAAAAGAATTATAAGAGAAGATATTCCAAGATGTGTGAGTTTTTTTTATACACAGGCTATGATAGATGAATTACAAATAGTTTTAGATAAAATAAAACCGGATATAGTTCAATTGGATTTTTTGATAATGACACAGTATGTTTATCATATAAAAAATGTACCGGTCGTTTATACGGAACATGATATGAGTATACTAGATTTTAATCAATCTTTTCATGATAGAGATTTACCGGATAATGAAAGGTTTATTCATTGGAATAAGTTAGTAGATTATGAAAAAAAAATATTAAACAAGTTTAATTCTATTATAGTTTTGACAAAAAGAGATAAAAAGTTAATAGAAGAATTTAATAAAAATGTAAAAGCAAATATTATTCCCACAGGTGTTGATATTAATTTTTTTAAACCGCAAAATAATAATCAAGAACAGTCATTAGTTTTTGTAGGACATTATAAACATTATCCAAACGCCGATGCAATAATTTATTTTGTTAATGAAATTTATAATGATATATTAAAAATATTGCCGGATTTAAAATTATATATTGTGGGATCCGGAGTCACAAAAGATGTGTTAAATCTTGCTAAAAACAATAAAAATATAGTTATAACAGGTGAAGTTAAAGATGTTGGTTTATATTTGCAAAAACCTAATATATTTATTGCACCTGTTAGATTAGGTGGAGGTATAAAAGGTAAGGTTTTAGAAGCCATGGCATGTGGAATTCCCGTAGTTGCTACAAAAGAGGCAGTAGATGGTATAGATTATGATGTAAAAGATTGTTCTTTAATTTGTAATAACAAACAAGAATTTGTAAAAAATATAGTGAAATTAAGTAAAGACAAATCTTTATATATAAAATTATCTTGTAATTCAAGAAAACTTGTAGAAACTTATTATGATTGGCATAAAATAGCAGATATTTTAAACAATTTTTATTCAAGGGTGTAGCCGGATAATGAAATCTATAGCCTGGGATATATGGCTTTATTGTAATTATGATTGTAATTTTTGTAACTCAAAAACTACGATTTTTCCAAGAGGATTAAAAACTGCTAAAGAGTTGGTTGATGTATGGGAAAAAGTTTATAAAAAATATGGAAGGTGTAGAATCTATATTACCGGTGGCGAGCCGTTTTTATATCCGGATTTTATTAATATTATTATTAAGTTATCGGAATTTCACGATTTGCATATCACAACAAATTTATCACTCAATATTGAAGAACTTGTAAACTTGAATATAAAGAAAGATTGTTTATTGATAAATGCAACATTTCATCCTTTTTATCAAGAAATATATAAGTTTGTAAATAAAGTGTGTATTTTAAAAGAAAATGGTTATAAAATATCAGCAACATACATGAGTGATAATTTACAAATGACAGAACTTTTGAATTATAAGAATATATTTTTAAAAAATAATATAAAATTTTCACCTGTTGAAGTAAATTGTAATGAAATAAAAAATAATATTGTTAGAGATTTTTTAACAAAAGGTTTCATAAAAGAAAAAGATAATTCTATAAAAAAAGATGAGAATTCCTTATGTAATGCCGGTTATGAATATTTGGTTGTAAATAGCATAGGTGATATTTTTATATGTAGTAGAAACGAAAATAAAATAGGAAATATTTTTATTGATGGATTAGAATTTTTATCTAAAAAAAACTATTGTAATAAAGAATGTATATTGTCAGAAAAAAAATATTATTGAGGTAAAAATAATGAAGAATATTCTTATTGTAAGTCAAAAAGAAATTACTGAAAATCCTGTGTTTAAGCAGGAAAAAAATTTAAACTATATTGTTGATATGTTGAACAGTGATAATAAAGTCGATTTACTTTATTTGCATAAAAACATAAATATTGCTAACTCAGAAAGTATTAGTAACAATGAGCAAGAGCAAAAATATATGAATATCAACAAGATTTGTATAAGAGATTTAATGTCTAGAAATATGCTACAGCAAAATTTAAAGGAATTAATTAAGAACAATAAATACGAGGAAATAATCTTTATGTCGTATAGTTTAGCACAGTTTGTTATGCCGTACATTGAAGAAGAATTAAATAGTATGGTTGTCATTATAGATTATAGATTATCAAATTTGAGTTATTTGTTACAACAATATAAAGAAGAAAGTCAGAGATTATATTGTGATTTCCAAAATATATATAAACAATTTAGATTAAATTTTTTACAATCTATACTTATATTTCAAAAAGGAGATTATTTTATATTTGATAAAGATAATTCAGATGTTTGCTTGCTAGAAGAAGAAAATATAAAAAATATTATATCTGTTGACGATATTAAGAATATATCTATAAAAAAGGAAACAAATAAAAATAACGAAGGAAACAAAATTTTTGAAATAGAAATTAATAGTGATAATTTCTCAGTTAAAACTCCGTTTAATGTAAATAAAAAAAGTGAAAGTAGTTGTATAGTGTATGATTCAAAATATTCAAATTCAATAGATATAATAAATAAAATTATAAATGACTCAAAATTCGAATATTTTTTTATACATAAAACAAGGCTTAATATTTTACCTCAGGTTGCACAAATGCTATCCCAGTACCTATCTTTTAACAAAAAGTTATGTGTTATTTCTCCAATCTCTGTTTATTCAAGAGATAATAGTACAATAACGCAACAACAATATTCATTCTATCTGCAAAGAAAAGGTAACTATTCAAACTGGGAAAAAACAGCTCCATTTCAACTTTCTGATTGCTTTATGATAAAAAAATCTTTTTTTAAAAAATATGGATATTTTGATACTAAATACAAAACAATAGATTATGCCTTATTCGATTTTGTTATGAGAGTATATCAAAAGAGAGATTATTATTGTACAGCCAAGGATGTCTCTATATTTAAGATGTCGAATTCAATTAAAAACTTGGAGGCATTCAAAGAAGATAAACAATATCTATGTAACAAATGGAGTAAGAACAATTTTCTATTTTAATTTGAGTGTTTTATTGTGCAAATATCGGAAAATATAGTTTTAAAATCAGGAATTATATCAAAAAATGAAGAATGGTTCGGGAATATTGTTATAAAGAATAATTTAATAATTCCGAAAGGTGTTGATGTTTTTGTTTTGCCCGGGACAATAATAAAATTTATCTCAGATGGAAATAAAGTTGAGTCATTAATAGAAAAAAAGTTAAGTATTATTTGTGATAGTTTTTCAGTTGATCGTAATAAATATATTTGCAGAAGTTCCATTGTTGTATATGGAAATTTGTATATATCTGGAACTGAAAATAATAGAGTTTTTGTAGGAAATTATAATTGGAATGGCTTTATATTTGTCGCCGGTTCCGGACAAATAAAGTTTGAATATGCGGATATAAAATATGGGTTTGGTATTATTTTCGATAATGGTGCGAGATTGTCGAAAATAAGCAATTGTTTAATAGAACAATGCTGTGTAGGTGTAACTTCTTTCTCTAAATTAATAATAAAAAATTCAGATGTAAGATATAATAGTATAGGCGTTGTTTTATTCAACAAAAGTATTTTAATATCAAATAATATCAACGATAATTTATTATATGGTATATATATCTTTTCGGAAAAAACATATGTTGTTAAAAATAATATTTCACTGAATTATACGGGTATTTTAATATTTTCTTCTTTCAGTATCAAAATAAGAAATAATAATATAAATAATAATATTGTCGCAATAATATTAAGAAATTCAAGCAATATTGTATTAGATAATATTGTTAATCATAATGACTATTCTATAAGTATTGAAGATGATTCAAGTAATATAGTTGTCTCTGGAATTTTGTTTAATTCTCAAAATGGTATTGATATTAATAATTTTTCTAATGTGAAAATCAAAGATGCAGAATTTGTGTTTATATATAAAGGAATATCCACAAATAATTGTTCCCAAATAGAAGTTATATCATCTGCTTTTATAAACAATATTTTTAATATTGTTGCAATAAATAGCTCAGGTATAAATATTTTAAATTCAAATTGTAATAGCGAAAATTTAAACTTATTATTATTAGATGAAATAAGTATTAATTTAAAAAACACGTTATTAAATGCAAACAATCAAAATATTTCTAATGCTGGTAATTGTTCAAAAATATATGTTGATAAATCAAGAATACTAACAAGTAATATGGTTTGTGTATCGGAATTATATTCAGAAATTTGTTTTAATAATAGTAATTTATTGGGTAATAAATTTGTTAGTTTATTTGGTAATTCCAAGTTGTATTTAAATAATACAAATTTAAACATTGTTGATGATATTGTAGATACCAAAGGCAATAATAGTATATGTATTTTAAATTGTGATGTTAAATCAAAAAAAGGTACATTTGCATTATTGAATAATAGTTCTAAATTGGAAGTCAAAGATAGTAGAATTTATAGCAAATTACAATTCTGTAAATTAAGAAATAATAGTTGTGTTGATATTACAAATTCCGATATTGCTAGTGATAATTCTTTGGCGGAATTAAAAGAAGAATCAAGCATCAATATATATAATACTAAATTGTTAAACAAAGATAATTTCCTTTTTAAAATTGGAAATAAATCGAGAGTTAAACTTTATAATTGCAATGTTTCATTAGTAAACTATTTTGTTAAGCAACAAAATAGTGCCTGTTTCATTTGTTCAAATTCAAATATAAGTGGAAGAATATTTTCAATGTTAGAAAATAATGTTTTGTTTGTTTTAAATAATAATGTTTTCGATTCTGAAAATTTTTTTATAAATTCTTTGGCTAACACACAAATATTTATTATAAGAAATAAGTTTTATATTAAAGATTTTAAAATAAAATTAAATAATAAAAGTGAATGCTTGTTTAAAAGTAATGATATAAATATTAAAAATCTAATTTTAATGAATATTAATAGGTCGTTATTGCTTTTTTATGAGAACAAAATTAGTTCTAATATGTTTAGAATAAAATCGATCAATTCAAATATAGATGTATATAATTCCAAAATATCAACGGATATTGATTTCCGTTCTGAAATTAGTTCTGTATTGTTTAATAAATGTTATTTCAATTCGTTATATAGCTGGGAAAAATTTACATTTGAAAACTCAAATTTAAGACTAAATAATAGTATCTTCAGTAATGTACAAATAGATTTAGTTGATGATAACTATACATATATATCAGGGAGTGAGATAGAAGGTGAGATAGAAGCATCAGGAGTAGGAAAGATAGACATAGAAGAGAGTAAAGTTGGGAGTGTAAGAGTTAGCGGGAATAATAGGGTGGTAATAAGAGATAGTGAAATAGAAGGAGAGAATGTAAGGGTAGAAGAAGAGGGTATATTGGAAGTATATGAAACAGATGTGAAGGTAGAAAGAGGTATAGAGATAGAAGGAGGAGGTAAAGTAAATATAAGTGATAGTGATATAGAGAGTGAAAAGGGTATAAATAAGAATGGAGAAGAAATAATAGATATAAAGACGAGTTTAATAAGTAGTAAAGGTGTAGGGATAAATATAGAAAGCGGAGAAGCGAATATAAGAGACAGTGAGATAAAAGGAGATATAGGGATAGAAATAAGAGGATTTGGGGATATAGGTATAGAAGGGGTAAAGGTAAAGAGTAGAGGAGAAGGATTAGTATATAGAGGATATAAGGAAGATATAGAGATAGCAGGTATAAAAATAGAGAGTGAAGGTAGAGCAATAGAAGCTAATAGTAGGAATATAGAGATATTAGGGAGTGAAATA
>JAEEGL017193469.1_pt1 | contig 25586 bp, 17 predicted proteins | sample 9134231 | NCBI WGS metagenome assembly JAEEGL01 (sample SAMN16246548, study PRJNA631951) | gut metagenome | biome: gut microbiome; feature: rumen; material: fiber-attached | host: Bos | place: Iran: Karaj | collected 2018-10
CAGGCCGGCTTCGCCGCCAAGAAGTTCACCGCAGGCAGTTCGCTGACCCTGAACGGCACAAGCGTCTACCAAGGAAATAACGGTGAAAAGACAACGCAGACCACCATCAAGAATGATACTGGCGGCTCGTTTCCCTCTACGCCAACACCCGACAACACATTGACCCTGACGCTCACCCCCGAGGATGGCTACAACTTCGTGCCCACGAAAGTCTCGTTCGAGGGCGCACGCTACGGCACCGACGGCGGCAAACTGACCGTCAGCGCCGAGGTGGGCAGCAACCAGGAGACGCTCTGCGAGAATGCCGACGTGAATCGTAGTGGCAAGAGCCTCGACATCGCCAAGTTCAGTTATGAGGTGAACAACCTCGTGGCCTCGTTCGATGAGCCGTTGAAACTCAACTTCTCGTTTATCGGCTTGGGCAAGACGAAGAGCATGGGTCTCTCGAACCTCGTCGTTGAGGGCCAGTTGGTGGGCAGCAGTTCCACCGCAACGAAATACACACTGAACACCATCGTTGAGCCCGCCGAGGCAGGCACCATCAGTCGTGAGCCCGACCTTGTGTCTTACAAGGAGGGTGCCGAGGTGGTGCTCACAGCCACCAAGAACTTCGGCTACCGCTTCGTGGAGTGGCAGGACGGCGAAGGACAGATGCTCTCGCAAGAGGCTACTATGGCCGTGACGATGGATGCTGAGAAGACCGTCAAGGCCGTGTTTCAGAGCGTGCCCGTTTACACCGTGACCACCCGCGTCACCAACGATGCCGACCGTACCTTGGGCAGCATCACCCTGACTCCCAACGATCATGGCAACCAGTATGAGGCCGGCACGGAGATTCCCGCCACCGCCAACGAGAGCAAGATCCTGAAGTTCCTGCAATGGACGGATCCCTCTGCCGCCACTGTGTCCGGCGGTTTTCCCGCCAGCTCCCCGACTCGCACGTTAACCGTCAACAGCGACCTGGAACTGGTGGCTAACTACGAGGTGCAGGACTTCATCGCCGTGTTCGACGCCTCGGCCAACAACTACTACGCCTATCCCACGACGTCGGGCTATCCCTTCCCCGCCGACCTCACCTGGGACAACGAGCGCAACGCCTCGTCGGCCGTGGTGAAAGTCAGCGACGGCTCATTGGCCTACACCAAGGACGGCGGCACGCCCGTGGTGCGCAACCGCGAGAGCGTGGTGCTCGCCGGCATCAACGGCCTCTACCAGAACGGCTACTCGACCACCGACGTGGCCTTCCAGTTCCAGTTCTCCACCAAGGGCTTCACGTCTGCCACCTTCACCGCCGACATGGCCGCCAAGAACATGGCCTCGAAGAACTGGAAAGCCCTCTACTCGCTCGACGGCAACAACTTCAGCCCCATCCCCACGGCCGCGTCCGACGGTTCCCCCGTCGGAACCACTTGGACGATGACGGCCAACGTCGTCATGCCGCTCTCCATCGACCTGCCCGCCTCGGCTATAGGTCAGGAGACCGTCTACGTGCGCATCATGGGCGACGGCGACGAGATGCTCTCATCGAGTTACGCCTTCGACCAGACCTTCGACGGCCTGCCCTACACCTCCCACTCTGAGAGTGGCGTGGGCAATGTCTACGTCCTGGGTACCGCCGAGGTGGTGGCCGATGACGTGGCTCCTGTGGTCATCGCCACCCTGCCCGCCGACGGTGCTGCCGACGTGAGTGCCACGGGCCGCATCACCATCAGTTACGATGAGCGCATACAGCCGGGCACTGTGTCCGGCGGTTCCCCCGCCGGGAGTGCTCCTACCCTCACCGCCGTGCTCGACGGTGTTGAAGGGGATTTGCAATCCCCGGTCGAGGACATCACCCCCACCTGGAGTAGCCGCTCGGTGAGTTTCCATTACCTGGGCCTCAAATACGGCACGCAGTACACCTTCACCCTGCCCGCCGGCTATGTGCAGGACCGTTCCGGCAACGCCGCCGAAGCCCTCACCCTGACCTTCACCACCATGGAGCGCCAGCAGCCCGTCGCCCGTCTCTATGATGCCGTCGTCGATGCCGCAGCCGTTTCGTCAGTTGGTGGCGATGGCATCGCCACATACCAGACGGTACAGGCAGCCATCGACGCCGCTCCCGCCGGCCGTGTAAAGCCTTGGCTCATCTTCGTCAAAAACGGACGCTACAAGGAGCATGTTGATATTCCCGCTACGAAGCCATTTATCCACCTCATTGGCCAGAACCGCGACAAGACTGTCATTCTCGACGACAGGCTCTGCGGAGGCGAAAATGCCGTGCATGTTAGTGTAGGTGCTACCGTTGTGGTCAATGCCAACGACTGTTTCTTCGAGAATATCACCATGGAGAACAGTTACGGCTATGAGAATCTGGCTGGCCCGCAGGCTCTGGCTCTGAACACCATGGGCGACCGCATCGCCATGAACGGCGTGGCCCTGCTATCCTATCAGGACACCTGGATTACTGCTAGTAACCAGAAAGCGCGTCACTACATCAAGAACTCGCTCATTGAGGGTGCTGTGGACTTTATCTACAACGGCGGTGATGTGTACCTTGATGGCGACACCATTCAGATTAACCGTCCCTCAGGCGGCTATATCGTGGCACCTAACCACACGGCTGAGACTAAGTGGGGCTACGTGTTCCAGAACAACATCATTCGTCCGCGTAAGGGCATCGACGTAAAGGATGTATGGCTTGGCCGCCCCTGGCATGGCACGCCGATGACTGTGTTTATCAACACGCAGACCTTTGTCAATATCCCCGCCAAGGGCTGGTACAATACCATGGGTGGACTGCCTGTGCTCTGGGCTGAGTACAACACCACCGATGCCAGTGGCAATCTTGTAGACCTCTCGCAGCGTGAGACCTACTATTACTACACCGACCGTGACACGGGCGAGAAGTACGAGGTCTTCGACGTTAAGAATACCCTCACTGCTGAGGAAGCAGCCCAGTACACTATCAAGAACGTGATGAGTGGCGACGACAACTGGCAGCCTGACCTGATGTGCGAGGCTTGCGAGACTCCCGTGGTGAAAAAAGCTGGCAATAACATCTCCTGGCAGGCCGTGCCCTACGCTATCTGCTATGTAGTGACCTGTGGCGACGAAGTTGTTGGTTTCACTACCGACACGGAGTATGATATTACCGACACTGATGCTGATGCCTACAAGGTGCAGGCCGTCAACGAATGGGGTGGACTTAGCAAGATGGGTGTCGTTGATGCAGCAACAGGTGTCAACATGCTCGATACTCAGCACCCGACATACGCCGGTCAGCAGGTTTACACCCTCGACGGCCGTCGGCAGAAAGGCTTGCAGCGTGGCCTGAACATTGTTCGGGACAGCAATGGCATGATCTACAAGGTGATGCGAAGTACGTATTAAACGACCACAGATTGCACATCCAAACTCAATTATTAGGCGAAATAGTTTGCTATTTCGCTTTTTTTTGCGTACCTTTGCGGCCAACAATGCGATTGTAACGTATTTCAACTAAGAATATGAAGAACTTTATAGTCAGAACAATAACGAGCGTGTTTTTCGTCGTAACCGTCGTGGTGAGTTTCCTTAATCCCCTGGCCATGGTGTTTCTGTTTGCACTGGTCACGGGCATGGCCATCTGGGAGTTTGTAGGGCTGATCAACGAGCGGCCCTTCGTACAGGTCAACCGGTTTATTTCCACCGTGGCGGGCGTGTATTTCTTCCTGGCCATGGCCGGGCACTGTAGCGGGCGGGTGACCAGCGACACCGTCTTTATACCTTATCTGATTACGATAATATACCTGCTGGTGGCCGAACTCTACCTGAAGGCGAAAGATCCTATCAACGACTGGGCCTACACCATGCTGCCACAACTCTATATCGCCCTGCCGTTCTCGATGATCAATGTGCTGGCTTTCCCCGCCGAGGGGCAGTTCTCATTTGTATTGCCGCTCAGCGTGTTCGTTTTCCTGTGGATGAACGATGCTGGTGCCTACTGCATCGGGTCGCTGCTGGGCCGCCACAAACTGTTCCCGCGCGTCTCGCCGGGCAAGTCGTGGGAAGGCAGCATCGGCGGCGCCGTGCTCGTGGTGCTGGTGGCCGTGCTCATCTGGTATCTGCTCGGCATCTATGCGCCCGACCAGCCCAGCCTCACTGCCTGGCAGTGGATAGGCCTGGGGCTCACGGTGGTGGTCTTCGGCACGTGGGGCGACCTGGTGGAGAGCCTGTTTAAGCGTACCCTTGGCATCAAGGACAGTGGCAACATTCTGCCCGGTCATGGTGGCATGATGGATCGTTTCGACTCCACGCTCTTGGCCATGCCCGCCGCCGTGGTCTATCTGTTTACGCTCACATTGCTTTAGGAGAGGTAAAGGAGTAAAGGAGGTAAATATTATATAATCGTAAAAAATAACTATGTATAATTGTACGCTTCGCGCCTTTTTGAAAAACAAAATAAAACAAAATAAAACAAGAAAAAACAATTGTAGTATTAACAAGAAAAAGTAATTGTTGTTTTCTTTTGTTTTATTTTGTTTTATTTTGTTTTTTATCAGGCCGCTTGCGGTAAGAACTTTTTTAATATGAAGAGACCGATAGTCCTGTGCGGAGCCCTACTGATGGCCGTGGCTCTGCATGCACAGCCGCAGAAAGCACTGCAGGTGAAGGAGTTGAAACTGAAGAACGGCATGACGGTGTGGCTCAACGAGGACCACTCGCAGCCAAAGGTCTATGGTGCCGTGGTGGTGAAAGCCGGCGCGAAGGACTGTCCTGGCACGGGCATCGCCCACTACTTCGAGCATATCATGTTCAAAGGTACCGATCGCATAGGAACTATCGACTACGAGGCTGAGCGGCCGTGGCTCGATAGCATCTCGGCGCAGTACGACCTGCTGAGCCAGACACAGGCCACGGTTTCAAACGGTTTGACACAGAAGGAAATCGATGCCCGTCGTGCCGCCATCCAGAAGCATATCAACGAACTGAGCGTGAAGGCTGCCGACTATGCCATACCCAACGAGTTCAATCGCCTGATCTCACGTTTCGGAGGCTCTGGACTGAATGCTGCCACGGGGGTTGACGTTACCTTCTACCACAACACGTTCCTGCCGCAGTATATCAACCAGTGGTGCTGGCTCAATAGCGAAAGGCTGCTGAAGCCCGTATTCCGACTGTTCCAGGCCGAACTGGAGAACGTCTACGAGGAGAAGAACCGCTCGGCAGACGAGATGGGCGACGCACTGGAGAAAGCCCTCGCCGCCATCTTCAAGGACCAGCCATACGGCCAGCCCATCCTCGGCACCACCGACAACTTGAAGAACCCGCGCCTCAGCGATATGGAGGCCTTCTACAAGAAATACTACGTGGCCCCGAACATGGGGCTTATCCTCTGTGGCGACATCCAGGCCGACAGCCTGCAGGCGTTGCTGGAGCAGACCTTCGGTCGCGTGCAGACAGGCCCTGTGCCCGAGCGGGTGAAGTCGCCCATGCCGCCAACAGGCCGTGGTCAGCAGGTGGGCATCAAACTGCCTATCCCCCTTATCAAGATTCTGGCTCAGGTGAGCAACGCTCCCACCGACTTCGATGCCGATGCCGATGCCCTAGATTTGGCCAACAGTCTGCTGACCAACGGCAAGGCCGGACTCTTAGACTCGCTGATGAACGAGCACCAGATGATGATGGGCATGGCCGCCCGTACCGCCTTCAACGATGCCGGCCTGCAGTTCCTGGCTGTCGTGCCCAACCTGCCTTTCGGCAAGAAGCAGAAGGCAGCCGACCTGTGCCGCCGGCAGATGGAGCGTGTGAAGCAGGGCGACTTCAGCGACGAGCGCTTAGAGGAACTAAAGCGCGAGATGCTATTAGAGGCCGAGCAGGCATTGGAGACCATCGACGGGCGTGCCGCGGTGATGCTCGATGCCATGTCGCAGGGACAGTCGTGGCAGGCGGTGCTCAGCAAGATTGACAACCTGAAGCGTATTGGCCGCGACGATGTTATCCGCGTGGCACGAAAATACTACACCGACGACTTCCTCACGCTGAAGAAGGAATTCGGCCTGGGCGACAAAGAAACGCTGAAACAGCCAGGCTATAAGCCCGTGGAGCCTAAGCAGACTGGGGCAAAGTCGGCATACGCCCGCGAACTGGAACAGATGCCCGTGGCTAACAGTGCTATCCGCACCATTGACTTCGACCGCGATGTCATCACCCAACACCTCTCTCCCACCACCACCCTCTACGCCAAGGCCAATCCCATGAACGATATCTTCACCTTCACCTTGCGCTATCTCGATGGCAAGCGTCATACGCCCGTGCTCGCCCAATTGGCCGACTATCTCTCTGACGTAGGCACCGACTCGCTGAAGAAGCAGCAGTTGGAGACCGCCTGGCTGCGCTTAGGCGTTACCATGGACGTGAAGGCTGCCGACGACTATTTCACTTTCACGCTGACTGGCCGCGACGCCCAACTAAAGCCCGCCCTGCAACTGCTGGCCCATTTCCTGGGACATGCCGCCGCCGACAAAGAGGCACTGAAAGAGATGCGACAGGCTGCTAAGGTGAACAACCGCTCGTTTGGCAAGCAGAAGGACGACGTGCTCCGAGCCATGCTGCAATGGAAACTCTACGGCCAGCAGAGCGACTACCTGCGCCAATTGTCGCTCAAAGAGGTGAAAGCCCTGACCTGCGACGACCTGCTGGCGCAACTGTGCAGCCTGCAGGACTACGCATGCGAACTGGACTACTGCGGCCGGCTGCCCATCAGCGAGGTGGCCGCCATGGCGCAGCAGGCACTGCCCCTGGCGCGCTGTAGCAAGCCCCAGATCGACACCTACCGGGCAATATCCGGGCTGTCCGGGACGTCCGGGACATCCGGGGTTTCCGGGATTTCCGGATCTTCCGAGGTCTACTTCTACCACGTAAAGAAATCCCGCCAGAACTATATCGTTAGCCTTGAGCAGATAGGCACCGCGCCCACCTGGAAAGAGCGCGTGGTGGCCTCGCTATGGGATCGCTACATGGGCGGCGGCATGTCGAGCGTGCTGTTCCAGAACGTGCGTGAGTTCCGCTCGCTGGCCTATAGCACGCAGGGCGTGATGCGACAGCCCGACATGGCACGCCATGCCAACGACCCGCTGGCCTACGTCACCGTTACCGGTACTCAGGCCGACAAGAGCCTCACGGCCATGCACACCGTAGACTCGCTGCTGCGCCAGATGCCCGTCAACGAGGAGAATATCGAGGCCGCGCGCCAGGAGATGCTCAGCGACGTACAGAACGATTATCCCACATTCCGTGAGGTGGCCCGACATATTGCCGACCAGCGGCGCAAGGGCTACGAGAGCAACCCCGACCTCCACACCGTTGAACTGGCACCCGCCGTCACCACCGCTGAGGTGGAGCAGTTCCACCGTCAGCATGTGGCTCAGAATAAGCGTGTATGGATAGTCATCGGCGACCGCAAACAGACCGATTTCAAGGCTCTGGAAGCCTACGGAAAGGTGACGGAGATAAAGAAAGAAGATGTCTTCAGATAGTTTTCTGCCGAAAAGTTTGCGTAAATGGAAAAAAATGTGTTACTTTGCACAACCAATAAAGGTAAAAAAAGTAAAAAGGTAAAAAAGTAATAAGCAATAATTATTAACTAATCATTTAATCGTTATGAAAAAGATTTTAGTTGCCATTATGGCCGTGCTCTTTGCAGCACCTTCGTTCGCACAGTCAAGCAGCGGCGGTTTCTCACTCAATGAGAGTTCTATTTACTATGGTGCTCGTTTAGGTATGAATATTTCAACCCTGACGGGTGATGTAGATGACCTTAATGCCAAGGTTGGCCTGAATCTGGGCGGTGTGATTGGCTTGCGTCTCAGCGAGGCTACACCCGTGTTCTTGGAGAGTGGACTTTACTTCACCATGAACGGTGCCAAGAAAGACAAGAACGAGGTGAACCTCAACTACCTGGAGATTCCCATCTTGATTAAGTACGGCATCCAGGCTACCGACGATATCCATATCCTTCCATATATCGGTCCGACGTTCGGCTATGGCCTCGGCGGCAAATGGAAGGGCGACGGCAGTTCAGAGTCTTCTTTTGGCAGCAACAAGTTCTCGCGTCCTGATGTGGGCATCAAACTGGGTTGCGGTTTCGACTACAACATGCTCTATCTCGAGGCTGGCTATAAGTTCGGCATCACCAACATTGCCGACTGGAAGGACGCCAATAACAATGACGCCTCCGTTCACAACGGTGCAGTCTTCATCAACGTTGGTGTGAACTTCTAATTGAATAGCACAAATTTACCGCAAGCGGCCTGATAAAAAACAAAATAAAACCAAATAAAACAAAATAAAACCACTATTGTTTTTTCTTGTTTTTTCTTGTTTTATTTTGTTTTTTAAAAGGCGCGAAGCGTATAATCATCAATCACACAGGATACTGCAAATCTTATCTTGATAGGCTCGGGCAACCGAGCCTTTTTGTATGCCCTGGTTCATGATAGCGAAGCACAGGCGGTGCCCGTTGGATGCTGTGCAGTAGCCTGCCAGCGAGATAACGCCTGTCAACGTGCCCGTCTTCGCCTGCACGTTGCCCTCGGCGCTCGTGCCTTTCATGCGGCGTTTCAGCGTGCCGTCCTCGCCGGCTATGGGCAGGGCGGGCAGCAGCGTGGCGTACACTTGCCGGTGTTGGTATGCATAGCGCAGGATGCGTACCTCCAATTCGGCCGAAAGGTAGTTGTATAGCGACAGTCCGCTGCCGTCGGCCAGCCGGTAGCGGCTGCTATCTAATCCCGTGCGTTCTATCAGCGCCTTCTCCAGCCGCTGTGCATGCAAAGCCTTTGCCGGACGGTTGCTCATGGCACCTATCTGGTAGTACATCGATTCTGCATACAGGTTGTCGCTATCCTTCATCATGCGCTCCAGTATCTGCCTGATGCTCCGCCGCCGTTCGCTCACCAGCACAGCATCGGCGGGCAGGCTACCCTCGACTACGGTCATGTTATAAAGTGTGATACCCTGGTCACACAGAATCCTGGCAATAGCATCGTCTGTGTCGGTCTGTGAACTGCGATGCTTGGATGCTGATCTGTCTGCGTGAGGCCAGTGTTCCTTGCGGTCTATGAGCAGTGGCGTTAGCGTGGGGTTATCGTCGTCCCAGCACCAGCCCTCGCCCCATTTCAGCGTATCTTTCATCGACGTGTCTACCACGATGGCACCGTCTATGGTATCGATGCCCAGTTGCTTCAGGCTCTCGGCAAACCCTTTCATGTCGTCGGTGCTGAAGGCCGGGTCCATGCCGCCTACGCAGTAGAGGTCGCCTTGCAGCGTGTGTCCGCTGACTATGCCTTTATAATATAAAGAGGTGGTAAACTGGTATTCGCTGCCCAGCACGTCAATGGCTGTGATGGCTGTGAGCAGTTTCATGGTCGAGGCCGGGCGCAGTAACTGCCGGTGGTTCATACAAAAAAGACAGTAGTCATCGGTCAAGTCCCACACCATGATACCCAGTTGCGTGTCGTCCAGCAGCGGGTCGCGCATCATGGCATCAAGGCGTGACTGCATGTTTAGCGGCCACGGCAGGTCTTGCTCTACAAGGTAGGTGGTCTGCATTTCGGTGCCTGTTCCTATTTCGCTGACAACCTGCGCCGGCACCGTTATCGACAGCAGTAGCAATAATCCTAAAATCAATCTTTTCATCATTGTTGCTTTTTTATAAAGGTTTACGGAAATTACAGCCTTCTTTCCAGCGGGAGCAGCCGTAGGCCGTCTTACCGCGTATGATGGTGCCCTTGCCGCAGACGGGGCAGGGCTGGCCTTCTATGGAGACGCGGCGGTTGCTCTGGTCGCTGATGACCTGGAGGACGATGTCGCTGACCTGCGCCTTCAACTCGTTGATAAACTGCAGCGGGTCGTATTTCTGTGCCTCGATGTCGCGCAGTTTCTTTTCCCAGATGCCAGTCAGTTCGGCGCTCTTCAGCAGTTCCTCGCGTATTAGGTCTATGAGTTCGATGCCTGTGGGTGTGGCCACCAGGTTCTTGCGCTCCTTGCGGATATAGTGGCGTTTGAACAGCGTCTCGATGATGGCGGCTCGTGTCGACGGCCGCCCGATGCCGTTCTCCTTCATCACGCGGCGCAGTTCTTCGTCGTCCACCAGTTTGCCGGCGGTCTCCATGGCACGCAGCAGCGTGGCCTCGGTATAATGCTTCGGCGGCGTGGTCATCTTCTCGGTCAGGGTAGGGGTGTGGGGGCCGCTCTCGCCTTTCTTGAAGGCGGGCAGCGTGCGCTCCTCTTCGTCGGGCTTCTTCTCCTCATCGTCGGCCTGCGTGTCCTTGGCATAGACGGCACGCCACCCCGGGTCGAGGATGGTGCGCCCCGTAACCTTGAATTCTAGTTGAGAGTTAAGAGTTGAGGGTTGAGAGACTTCAGAACTAATGTCTCTCAACTCTAAACCCTCAACTCTCAACCCCACGGCCCCCAGCACCGTGGTCTGTGCAAACTGGCTGTCGGGATAGAAGACGGCGATGAAGCGGCGGGCAATAAGGTCGTACACCTTGCGCTGCACGTCGGTGAGGTTCTGCGGGATGATGCCGGTGGGAATGATGGCGTGGTGGTCGGTGACCTTCGACGAGTCAAACACCTTCTTCGATTTCAGCAGCGGCTTGCCGCCCAGCGGGCGCACCAGGTCTGCGTAGGGTGCCTTGCCAGCAAACTTCACCTGGAAGAGGCCGTTCATGGTCTGCGGACACTTGCCGTAGACATCGTCGGGCAGGAAGGTGGTGTCTACACGTGGATAGGTGGCCAGTTTCATCTCGTAGAGTTGCTGGATGATGTTCAGCGTCATCTCGGCCGAGAAACCGAACTTGCGGTTGCAGTCTACCTGCAGCGAGGTGAGGTCGTAGAGCGAGGGTGGGGCCTCCTTGCCGTTTTTCTTCTCTACCTTCGTCACCTCGAAGGGTTTGCCCTCAATGCTGGCAAAGGCCTTCTCGCCCTCTTCCTTTGATGTGAACTTGCCCGATGTGGCTGTAAACGTGGTGTCGCGATAGACGGTAGCCAGCACCCAGTAGGGCTCAGGCTTGAAGTTGTTGATCTCTTTCTGGCGGTTCACGATGAGGGCGATGGTAGGGGTCTGTACGCGGCCTATCGATAGGATCTGGCGGTTCTGACCGTATTTGATGGTGTAGAGGCGCGTGCAGTTGATGCCCAGGAGCCAGTCGCCGACGGCTCTCGACAGGCCGGCCAGATAAAGCGACTGATAGTGGCTCTGGTCTTTCAGGTTGGCAAAGCCCTCGCGGATGGCCTCGTCGGTCATCGACGAGATCCAGAGCCTTTGCACCGGACATTTGGCCTGCGCCTTCTGCATCACCCATCGCTGGATGAGTTCACCCTCCTGGCCGGCGTCGCCGCAGTTGATGATGCTGTCGGCCTTCTGCATGAGGCTCTCGATGACGGCAAACTGCTTCTTGATGCCTTCGTCGTCCTTCAGCCGGATGCCGAACCGCTGAGGTATCATGGGCAGTACCGACAGACTCCACGCCCGCCACATCGGGGTGTAGTCTTCCGGCATCTTCAGTTCACACAGATGACCGAATGTCCACGTCACTTGATAGCCATTGCCCTCCATATACCCGTCGCGGCTGCTTGTAGCGCCTATCACGCGTGCGATGTCCTTGGCCACGCTAGGTTTCTCTGCTATGCAGACAATCATTTATATTGAATCCTTTTTTATTTATGCTTCTTAATTTTCGTGCAAAGTTAGCAAGAAAAACTGAAAGCAGCAAGAAATGATAATATTTTTCCCTACGCGTGCAGGTTATTTGAAAAAAAATACTATCTTTGCACCAAAGATTCTAATAATAACGCTTATGAGCACTCAGATGAATCAACAAATTGCCGACTACTTCAAGACCCAGCCCATCGTGAAGGCATGGCTCTTCGGCTCCTTCGCCCGCGGCGAGGAAACGCCGCTGAGCGACGTCGACCTGCTCGTGGTCTATGACGACAAGGTGCGAGTGAGCCTGCTAAAACACGCCGCGATGATTTGCGAACTGGAGAAGATTCTCGACCGTCCCGTTGACATTGTCGAGGACGGGACACTGCGCCCACGGGTGAGAGAAAGTGTAAACCAAGACAGGAAACTGATATATGAGAGAGAACGTTAGAGATCGCGAGCGCCTGGAGCACATCTAGACGGCCATCGACAACATATTCCAGTACACCGATGGCAAGACCATGATTTGCATCCTCTCCAAGAGCAGGTCGCCCGCTATCTTGCAGAGGTGGACTGGGATGAGTGGGAGAAAAACGATGTGGCAGTTTCGGAAACTGCAGCCCACAAGACCCTTATCCAGACCGCCCTGCGGATGAAGAAAGACGGACTCCCCATCAAGCAGATTTCCCGATACACCGGCCTCACCGCCGAGGAAATCGATGGGCTGTAATAAACAACAGAATTTAGGAAATACCAGTAATTTTATGAAGAAATAAAGCGTGCAGCGAGTCTCACGACCCACTGCACGCATTTCTTGTTGTGTGCTCATCGCCTCCGGCCTCAAGGCCGCAGGGATTGCACACTAATTACTAATTAAATGATTAAAAACAAATAGAGTCTCACGACTCGATAGTATATCCCTTAATTTATTTCAACGCTATCTTCCTACCTCGTAGGGACATATTCTTGTATCTGTCCGCAAATGGCAGGCTTTCATGCAATCATGCGGGTGCGGACAAAAACAAGATTATGTCCCTACAAGTAGCAGCTGTCGGCCTCTGAATCCTAAGGATTAGTCCTCGTCGTCCCAACTGCCGCCGTCGCGGGTGAAGCCTACTGTGCTTGAACCTGCTTCTCCCTGCAAAGAGGCCATATTAAGCAGAGACTCGATTTTTACTAAAACCATTTTTGTTTCGGGCATTACATATATCTTTTTCATAACCGTTCTGTTTTTTTAATGTGGTAATAAATTAGTTTCTTGCAGATGGATTAAAATTATTTCATAATCAACTTCTTTCCATTAACAATATAGAGACCCTTGGCTGGATGAGCAACACGCTGACCAGCAAGATTGAAATACTGACCATCAGCCTTTGTGTCCTGATTCATAGTGTCAATGCCAGTTATGTCATCTTCGAAAGCATAGAAAGTACGGGCACCTGCAGGGTCAGAAATATGAAGATAAGCCGTGTTAGCCTGCATGTCATTACCCAGAGAGGAATTTACCTTATAAAAACCAACAATTTCACTCTCCTTTGCAAGGATATAGTTCGTATAGCCATCATTTGCAACTTGGTCAACGTGAGTGCCCGTGGTGGCCACCATGTCGTTGTCGCCGGAAACACCAGCTTCAGCAGACACTGGAATGCTTAGTGTAACATCTTTGTCAGCAGCACTTTCCAACAGGACGCCCTTACCTGCTGCCAATACAGTAGTGATAGGTGTCCCTTTAGTGATTATTCCTGTAGTAATATTCGCTGTCAGGGGATATGCTGTAATGCTTTTGGCAGCCAAGCCAGACAAGTCAAGGGCATCTGAGCAACCAAGTGTTGCGTATACGTTGGCTTTCGCAACGGTCTTAGAGATGTAGCAATCGGCAGAAACATCCCACTGGCCATAGTTAGCACTATTAGTAGTGTCAAACGGTTTGTAAACAGCGGTTATTATTACTTTTTCAAAAGTATAATTTGGCTTCTCAAGTTTCCAAGACCAACTGGTATTTCCATCGTTAAAATAAGCTGATGGAATAACATCATCTCCATACGTGACGATAAGATCCTGACCGTCTGGATATGCAGACTTGCCAAAAAGAGACGAATAAATTCTAAAAGATGTGTCTTTTGTAAATTTTGCAGGAGATAACTCGTAAGTCCATGTGCAATCACCGCTTTTTGTAAACATTGAACTTTCTTCGTAAGCCCAAGACCAGTTACCACTACCATTATTACCTAAATCCCATCTTAGCATTGGGGTTACAATTACTCTGATATTATGACTACTTGAGTCAAAATAAAATACAATTGTATAAGTTGCACTTTCTGTAAGATTGATTTTATAACTGCCATCGTAAGCGGAACTAGGATATTCATTTGTTCCATCAGTGATTTTAAAATAATAATCTGTATTTTTTGTTATTGATTTGTTCTCAACAGCCAAAACATAAGTGGTTCCAGAAACAAGTTTCATTTTGTTTGTAGCCGTGCTTGTGCCATTCCATCCGGCACCATTCACGATCGTTGCATCACCAGTAACATACCAGTCTGCACTCGCCGTGCTTACCATCCCCGCCAAGGCGAGGAGCAAAGTAATAATTTTTTTCATACGCATTTTAATAGTTTTGTTGTTAATAATATATTGTTTAGATGTTTGTTCGTTATTCGCATTCCGGTTTTCTTTCGGTAGTGGCGCTTGCGCCACAGCATCTCCTTTCAAAATATCAGTGGCGGTGGTGGTTGCGGACAAATACAAGAATATGTCCCTACGAAGGCGGCGGCTGCGCTGCGGGGACACGGACCTCATGATAATCATTCGTGGTCAATTCGTGGTCAATTCGTGGTCATTCGTGTTAAAGAAAACCTCGATGATCGTGGTCATGCGTGTTAAAGAAAAACACACAAAAAAAGCGCAGAAAAGCCGTACTTACTCTGTCCCATATACGAGGCTCTGGAATGCCCATCAACAAAGACATAGTGATACAACCATCCCACGCTATCGCGTGGAGAAGTCTTTTCACATCATCTTGTGTTGATTGAAATTTTCCAGATTTCGTATAACAAGACGAAGCGTTTGCTTCTACCAATATTTACCTAAAATGTCGCTGAAGCGGCCTGGCCTCACGGCCTCCCTGCCACGTCGGACGCTCTGTCTGGGCATGCCCTTTCCTTTGCGCCCGCACCCTCTCTGGGGGCAGTCTGCGCACTATGCGCAGAAACTTCGGCTGCAAAAATACACATTATTTATTATATCGCCAAAATATTTTACATCATTTTTTCCTTTAGCCTTAAATTCTTGATTTATGTTCATTTGGTTGAAAAGTTTTTGAAGACATGTAATTCAAGTTTCGGAAGTTCCATTCCCCTTTGTGCAAAGGCGTTTTCGCTCGTAGGGACATATGACGCAGGTGAGCACCATGCGTCATATGTCCCTACGGTATGCGGTTTCGCATGTATAATGTAGGCTAATAGGCGTGGTCGTCGGCCTTGATCTCGGCCAGGTCGATGGGCTTGCTGTCAATCTTGCGCCAGGCATAGACGATGTAAGCCAGGACGAAGGGCACGAGGAGCGATACCCAGAACATGGTGTTGAGGGTGAAATAACTGCTGCATGAGTTCTCAAGCGTCAACGATGACTGCAGGTCGGCGGTCGAGGGATAGTAGGCTGTGTTGTTCCAGGCCGACATGAGGAGCAGGGGCGTGACGGTGAGCACGGTGCCGATGCCGGCAAACCAGATGGATTTACTATTTGCGGTTTGGCTGCGCGACATGATGCCGGTGTAGATGCCCCAGAGCACGAGGACGACGCCGACGAGCATCACGAGGGTAAGATACCACATATCAATCATGTTGTGCAGATACTTGTTGGGCTCCATGAAGATGGTGCCGCTCTCGTCGTAGGCATAGCCGTCGGTCAGGAGCAGGTGAACCAGGAAGCCCACAAACAGAATGACGAAAGGCACGGCGTTGGCCAGCAGGCGTCCCGGACAGCGTGCGAGGATGCCCTCGTCGCTGATGTTGTTCATCGTATAGAGGATGCCGAGCACGCGGGCGAGGAACATTACGGCCAGTCCGAGCACCAGCACCCAGGGGTTGAGCAGGGCGTCGAGACCGTGGGAAGCATTGGCCCAGCGGGAGATGATGGGTGAGAGGTTAGAAGTGAGAGGTGAGAGGTAAGAGGTCACTAAATTCTCTTTCTCAACGATGAAGTTCGAGCCTTCGAAGAATGTGGCCACGGCACCGCCGAGCAGCAGCGGGCCGAGGATGCCGTTGAGCACGAGAAACCACTGGAAAGTCTTGGGACCGAGGAAGTTGCCCATCTTGTTCTGGAACTCGTAACTCACGGCCTGGAGCACGAAGGAGAAGAGGATGAGCATCCACAGCCAGTAGGCCCCGCCGAAACTCGTAGAGTAGAACAGGGGGAACGAGGCGAAGAAGGCACCGCCGAAAGTGACGAGCGTAGTAAACGTGAACTCCCACTTGCGGCCCGTGCTGTTGATGAGCATGCGGCGCTCATCGGCCGTGCGGCCCAGCGAGAATATCATGGAGTTGGCTCCCTGAACGAAGAGCAGGAAAACCAGCAGTGCTCCCAACAATGATACGATGAAGCACCAGTAGTGTTGCAAAAACGTGTATGTCATATACTTATACTTTTTTAGTAAACGTAAAAATCAACTATACGCTTCGCGCTTTTTTATCAGGCCGCTTGCGGTTTGGGCCCCTTCTTTATTTGCTTGAGCAGGATGCTGATTTCTACTGCCAGCATGGTGGTGAAGAGGATAAGGAAGAGGAAGAACGTGATCATGACGCTCGATGACTGCAGGTCGCTGACGGCAGCCCAGGTGGGCAGCATGTCCTGGATGGTCCAGGGCTGACGGCCAAACTCGGCCACGAACCAGCCGCTCTCAGAGCAGATATAGGCCAGGGGCACCATGACGATGGCTGTCCAGCAGAGCCAGCGCGGCATGACGGTGGCAAAGTCTACCTTGTCGCTCTGGCGTTCGTCTATCAGGCCGAAGGCAGAGAGCAGTCGACGTAGGATGAGCGACACATACGGAATGTCGAAGAACAGGATGCACACAATGCCGAAGAACAGGATGAAGAGGCATCCCAGGCCTACCATCGTGCGGAATGCCCAGAAGTTGATGGGCACCGACGGCACCAGGTCGCGCTTGTCCTTCACGTAGCCGTAGCCGAAGTAGGGCATGTTCTCCTCGAGTTGAGAGATAAGGGTTGAGAGTTGAGTGTTAAGAGTTGAGAGTTGAGAGACATTAGTCTGTGTGGCATCGTCGGCAGAACTAACGTCACTCAACTCTAAACCCTTAACTCTCAACTCTGATTTTAATTTGCGGTAGTCGGCCAGCGCCTGAATAGCCTTCTTGCCGCGTGCAATCTTCTCGTCGGCCGAGAGTTCCACGGTGCCGTCGGCCTTAGTATAGCCGTTGAGCAGGTCGTTGATGCCGGGCACATAGCCGTCGAGGGTGTTGGTGGCCATCATCGAGAGACCGTAGGGCATGGCCAGTTTCATGGCAGGCTCGGCCTCACGGGTATAGTCGGGCTGTTCGAGTGGGTTCACCCATGCTATCATGGTGAGGTCCATCTCGTTGCCGCCGTTGTAGAGTGCCTCCATGGCAGCCAGTTTCATGGGCTGCACCTGGGCAACGGTCTGGCCGCTCTTATGGCCCGTAGCACCAGCACCGAGGGCGGCCACAAGACCTACGATGGCAGCAATCTTGATGCTCTGTACGGCCATCTGCGTCTCGCGTTTCTGAAGCAGATACCAGGCGCATACGGCTACGACAAAGACGGCACCGATGATCCACGACGAGATAACGGTGTGACAGAACTTGTCGATGGCGAAGGGCGAGAGGGCTACTTCGGCAAACGATGTCATCTCGTTGCGCATGGTGTCGGGGTTGAACGTGCAGCCCACGGGGTACTGCATCCACGCATTGGCCACGAGAATCCACCAGGCTGAGATAGTGGCACCCAGGCCCGTGAGCCAGGTGGAGGCCAGATGGAAGCCTGCCGACACTTTCTTCCAGCCGAAGAACATGACGGCCACGAAGGTGCTCTCCATGAAGAAGGCCACGATGCCCTCGACGGCCAGCGGTGCGCCGAAGATGTCGCCTACGAACCACGAGTAGTTGCTCCAGTTGGTGCCGAACTCAAACTCGAGGATGATGCCCGTGGCTACGCCCATGGCGAAGTTAACACCAAAGAGACGCTGCCAGAACTGGGCCGTGTGCTTCCAGAAGTCGGTGCGTTTCTTGTAATAGATAGTCTCGGCAATGCCCATGATAACCGCCAAGCCGAGCGTCAGCGGCACGAAGAGCCAGTGGTAGATGGCTGTGAGGGCAAACTGCGCCCTCGACCAGTCAATGGTACCGGCATCGATGTTTAAGAGTAGGTTTGTCATATTGTTTTAGGTTTAAAGGGTTTTGAAGGGGAGTGAAAGGGGAGTGAAAGGGGAGTGAAAGGGGAGTGAAGGGGACGATAGTTATGGGCTGCGGCCGATGAGTTCGGTTGCTACGAAGTCGTGCTCGCTGCCTTCCTGGGCGTGCTCGCTGATGTAGTTGGGGAAAAAGAAAAACTTCAGGATGGCGAAGATGATGATGAGTTTGACTATGATGACAGCCCAAAGCGTCTTACCCAACGTCATGCTGCGGAAGCCGTTGTAGTAAAGGTCGAAGACCCTGTAGAAGAAATTGTTTTCCTTTATACGCATTGTCATCAAGGCTGGGTTAGGGGACGTATGACGTCTCTTTCCTGACTGTTTCAAGCCACAAAGATAGTAAAAAAAAATTAAAGTACCAAACTTTTCTTTGCCGTTTCACGTAAAAGGTGTAATTTTGCATGAAAATTGTAAAAAGAAAAAAGGTAAAAAGGTAAAAAAGAAAAAGTAAAATGAAAAAAGCATTGATAGCAGTGGCAACGGTTCTTATCCTGCTATTGGCCGCGCTGGTTGTCTATTTGCTGTTGGATAACCGGAGCCTGGAGCAGGATAACCTGGAACTGCAGGAACTACGTGAGTTGGCTGAACTGGACAAACAGGAAATGGAGAACGACTATGAGCGCATGTCGCTGCAGTACAGCGAGATGATGACGCAGATTAACAATGACTCCATCATCCAGCAGTTGACTCAGGAGCAGATGCGCACGCAGGAACTGCTGAAGGAACTGAAAAAGGTGAAGGCCACCGATGCGCGCGAGATTGCCCGCCTGAAGAAGGAACTGGCCACGGTGCGCGAGGTGCTGCGCTCGTATATCCGTCAGGTGGACTCGCTCAATCAGGTGAACCAGCAACTGATAGCCGAGAACGACCGTGTGAAAGGTGAACTGGCCCAGCAGAACCAGGCCAACGCCGGCCTGCGTCAGGAGAAGCAGAACCTGACAGAGAAGGTGGCCATTGCCGCCCAACTGGATGCCACGGGCATCACGATGACGCCGCTGAACAAGCGCAACAAGGCTTGCAAGAAGATGAAGGACTGCAAGACCATTCAGGTGAACTTCACCATTGCCCGCAATGTGACGGCTGCCAATGGCAACCGCACGCTCTATGTGCGCATCCAGACGCCTGCCGGTCAGACGCTGAGGGGCGGCACCTTCCCCTACGAGAACCGCCAATTGGAGTATTCTATGAAGAAGGTGGTGGAATATGCCGGTGAGGAAATGGGCGTGCAGACCTTCTGGCAGGTCAATGAGTTCCTGGACGGCGGCCAATATCGCGTGAGCATCTTTGCCGACGGCAATATGATTGGATCGAAAACATTCACTTTCGATTAACTATCTCATGTATGAAAACGACCACAGATTACACGGATTTGATTAGATGATATATTGTAAATGAATGCGAAAGGATTGGATATGGTAAAGGGTAGTGTAAAATGGTTTTTACCTTTTTACCTTTTTACCTTTTTACCTTTCACGGTCGGGGCTCAGACGCTGCTAAGTCTTGACAGTTGCCGGGCGATGGCCTTGCGCAACAACAAGCAGATGGGCGTGTCGCGGCTGAAGCAAGAGGTGGCCGCCAACCTGAAGAAGTCGGCCCGCACCAAGTATCTGCCTCATGTCAGTGCCATCGGCACCTATCAGTACACCAGTGAGGCGGTGTCGCTGCTGAATGATCAACGGAAGGCTACGCTACCCCAACTTGGCACGGCCACGGTGGCAAGTATGCAGCCGCTGGCTACGGGGCTGGAGAATTTTGTGGGTGGCGTCGGCAAGATTCTGGGACAGACAGGCATGCCGATGGATGGCTACACACAGTTGGCCGGCGGCTTGAAGGAGTCGATGCAGCAGACCACCACCGGCATGGCGGCTACGCTGAATGCTGTGGGGCAGGACCTGGTGGATGCGCTGAATACCGACACCCGACATATCTTTGCCGGCTCGGTCATGCTCACACAGCCTGTCTTTATGGGCGGCGGCATCGTGGCACTGAACAAACTGGCTGATATCAACGAGGAGTTTAACGCTAATTCGGCCGATATGCGTCGGCAGAATATTATCTATGCCACCGACCAGGCCTACTGGCAGGTGGTGTCGCTGAAGCATAAGAAGAGTCTGGCTGAGAGTTACTTGGCACTCGTGCAGAAGTTCGACCAAGACGTACAGAAAATGATTGAAGAGGGCGTGGCTACGCGCAGCGAGGGCCTGAGCGTCAGCGTGAAGGTGAACGAGGCCGAGATGACGCTGCAGAAGGTGGACGACGGTCTGGTGCTGTCGAAGATGCTGCTCTGTCAGATGGTGGGCCTGCCCATGAACGCGCAGATAACACTGGCCGACGAGGATACCGAAGACCTGGCGGTGGTGACTTTGCAGCCGCAGTTGGAGGTGGAGCATGCCTTGGAAAACCGCTCTGAACTGAAGATGCTCGACAATACGATAGGTATGTCGAAGCAGGTAACAAATATCCTGAAGGCAGCCAACCTGCCGCAGGTAGCCTTGACGGGTGGCTATGCCGTGAGCAATCCCAATGTGCTGAATGGCTTTGAGAAGAAATTTGCAGGCTTCTGGAACGTGGGCGTGCTGGTGCGCGTGCCGCTGTGGAACTGGGGCGACGTGGCCTATAAGGTGCGTGCGTCGAAGGGTGCCACGGCCATTGCCAACCTGGAACGTGAGGAGGCCCGTGAGAAGATAGAACTACAGGTGAACCAGAACACGTTCAGGGTGGAAGAGGCCAACAAACGCTTAGTGATGGCCCAGACAGGCATCGACCGTGCCAACGAAAACCTGCGCACGGCCAACCTCGGCTTTAAGGAAGGTGTTATCGCCCCCACCGTGGTGATGGAGGCGCAGACGGCCTGGCTGCAGGCGCAGGCACAACTGATTGATGCCCAGATAAACGTCCGCCTCTCGCAGGTTGACCTACAGAAGTCGTTGGGAACACTTTATTAGTTGAGAGTTGAGAGTTGAGGGTTGAGAGACTTTAGATAAAAATAAAATATATATGAGTAATCAAGCAAAAAAACAACATCATAACATACTGTATGCCATCATAGGCTTTGCAGCAGTGGTTATCATTGTGGCACTCATCGGCTTCTTTATCCTGGGCCGTGACCCCGAACTGATACAGGGACAGGTGGAAGTGTCGGAGTATCGTGTGTCGAGCAAGGTGCCGGGCCGTATACTGGAAATCAGGGTCAAGGAAGGTGACTATGTGCATGCCGGCGACACGCTGGCCATCCTTGATGCCCCCGAGGTACGTGCGAAGATGCAGCAGGCACAGGGTGCAGAAGACGGGGCCGCCGCCCTGGACCTGATGGCTAAGAACGGTGCCCGCAAGGAACAGGTGCAAGGTGCCTACCAACTGTATCAGCAGGCTTCCGCTGCCCTGGAGATTGCCGAGAAGTCGTACAACCGCGTGCAGCGACTCTACGACGAGGGCGTGATGAGTGCGCAGAAACGCGATGAGGCCTACGCTTATTACAAGGCATCGGAGGCTCAGGCCAAGGCTGCTAAGAGTCAGTATGACATGGCCGTCAACGGGGCGCGTGAAGAGGAAAAACTCGCTGCCAAGGCTCAGTTGAGCCGTGCCAAGGGCGCCGTTCAGGAGGTCAACGCCTATATCGGCGAGACGGTACAGACGGCGCAGATGGACGGCGAGGTGAGCAGCATCTACCCGAAGATTGGTGAGTTGGTAGGTACTGGCAGTCCTATCATGACCATCTCGATGATGAACGATATGTGGGGCACGTTCAATGTGCGCGAAGACCAGTTGAACGGCTTGCAGATAGGTTCTGAGTTTACTGCTTTCGTGCCTGCCTTCAACAAAGATATCAGGCTGAAGGTCTACCATCTCAAGGATCAGGGCACGTATGCCGTGTGGAAGGCCACGAAGGCCAACGGCCAGTATGACTTGAAGACCTTTGAGGTGAAGGCCCGTCCGGTAGAGACCATTGAGGGGCTACGACCGGGAATGTCGTTGATAATCAAGGAGTAAAGGAGGTAAAGGAGTAAAGGAGGTAAAGGAGTAAAGGAGTAAAGACGATTGAAGACGCTGCGAATAATATATGAGGTTGGTCTGCGGGAACTGCGGATAATCAGGCATAACCATATCTATGGGTTCTGCATGGTGGCCTTTCCGTTGCTGACGATGGTGTTTTTCACCTCGCTGATGAGCGACGGACTGCCCACGGAGATGCCCGTAGGTGTGGTAGACCTTGATAACACCTCTACGTCGCGGTCGCTGGTGCAGCGCCTTGATGCCTTCCAGATGTCGCATGTCGTGGCCCATTATCCGAGTGTGACCGAGGCGCGACGGGCTATTCAGGAAGACCAAATCTACGCATTCCTCTATATTCCCAAGGGCACGACGGAGGAACTGTTGGCCAGTCGGCAGCCGAAAATCTCATTTTATTATTCCTATACATCGCTGGCAGCGGGTGCCCTGTTGATGAAAGACCTGAAGACCATCTCCACCTTGGGCTCGGCTGCTGTGGGACAGGCCACGATGCGTGCCAAGGGCTTTACGGATGCACAGATACAGGCCTTCCTCCAGCCCGTCAGGATAGACCTGCACCAGATAGCCAACCCGTGGACCAGTTACAACTCCTACCTCTCCACCATGCTGGTGCCGGGCATGATTATGCTGTTCATCTTCCTGATTTCGGCCTATTCCTTAGGCACGGAACTGAAGTTCGGCACGTCGAAAGACTGGTTGGCCATGGCCGACAACCGCATGGTCATGGCCATATTAGGCAAGTTCATGCCTCAGACCATTATCTGGCTGGCCTTGGTCTATGGCTATGAGTATTATGTGTTTTATGTGCTCCACTTCCCCCATCTGGGCAGTCCGTGGATGCTTGTTCTCTTAGGACTCATGCAGGTGCTGGCCGCTCAGGGCTTCGGCATCTTTGCCTTCGGCCTGATGCCCTCGCTGCGTATGTCTATGAGCGTTTGCTCGCTGTGGGCAGTGCTCAGTTTCTCGATGGTTGGCTCGGCCTTCCCGGTGATGGGCATGGACGGCGCGTTGCAGTCGCTGTCATGGCTGTTCCCTCTGCGACATTACTATATGGTCTACCAGATTAGCGTGTTCAATGGCTATCCACTGCTTGAGGCGTGGTTCCATTTTGCTGCGATGGCAGCCTTTACGCTGCTGCCTTGGCTGGTGATCAGGAAGATAAAGAATGCTATGCTGACTTATGTCTATATTCCTTGAAGGAGGTAAAGGAGTTGAGGAGATGAGGAGAGAAGGAGTAAAGGAGGTAAAGGAGTAAAGTAGAATAGATATGTTTGAAAGACGGATAAAATGGATCAATGACTTGTTTTTCATCTGGCGACAGGAGATGGAACAGGTGTTCAAGGATGAGGGCGTGCTTATCTTCTTCGTCATCGTGCCCCTGATTTATCCGCTGCTCTATTCATGGATATACAACAACGAGACGGTGCATGAGGTGCCGGTGGCCATTGTAGACCAGTGCCATACCAGCCTGTCGCGCCAGTTCGTAAGGATGTGCGATGCCTCGCCCGACGTACATGTGGCCTACTACGCCCAGGATCTGGACGAGGCCAAATCGTTGGTAAGCCGTCAGTTGGTGACAGGCATCTACTTCATACCCAGTGATTTCGACGATAATGTCAACCGTATGCAACAGGCTACCGTCAGCGTGTATTGTGACATGAGCCTGATGCTGACCTATAAAGCCATCTTCCAGACGGCACAACTGGTGTCGATGAAGATGGGTGAAGAGATCCAGACCAAACTTGGCGGCCATTTTACGTCGCGCGAAGAGGCCATTGCCGCCCGTCCGCTGAACTATGCCGAGGTGGCCATCTTTAATCCGCAGGGCGGCTACGGCTCGTTTATCCTGCCAGGCGTGCTCATGCTCATCCTGCAGCAGACGCTGGTGCTGGGCATCGGCCTGTCGGCAGGCACGGCCCGTGAGACCAACCGCTATCATCAACTTATCCCTATCAGCCGGCCCTATCAGAACATCTTCCGCATTGTTTTCGGTAAGTCGCTCTGCTATTTTATGATCTATGCGCTGATGGGCGTTTGGCTCGTAGTGGTCGTTCCCCGCCTGTTCCATTTCCCGCAACTGGCTACGTGGCGGCCGCTGCTATTGCTCATGCTGCCTTATTTGCTGGCATGTATCTTCTTCGGCATGGTGGTGTCGTGTCTGGTGAGGTATCGCGAGAATGTGATGCTGCTCATGGTATTCGTATCGGTGCCCCTGCTGTTCATGTCGGGTGTCAGTTGGCCCGGCAACAACATCCCCGGCTTCTGGCAGGGGGTGTCGTGGGTGTTCCCGTCAACCTTTGGCATTAAGGGTTACGTGCGCCTGAACTCCATGGGTGCCTCGCTCAGCGATATATCCACCGAACTGCATGTACTATGGCTGCATGCCTTCCTGTATTTCTGGCTGGCCTGCGTAGTCTATGGCTATCAGATATACCTGACTCGCCAGGATGCTATTTGGCGCATCTATGAGATGAAGAAACGAAAGAAGCACGCCGCCGGTTGACCACCGTTACGTAGCGCTGGAAGAAGTACGCCGATTGACCACTGTAACTACGGCTTGTGCCAGATTGATAAAGGCCTGACCTGTCATAGTGTCAACACGGGTGGCGGCGGGCTCGCCGCTGTCTCCGCTCTCGCAGATGCTCTGCACCAGCGGTATCTGGGCTAAAAGGGGCACGTTCATCTCCTGTGCCAGTTGCTTGCAACCTTCCTTTCCGAAGATATAATAACGGTTCTCGGGCAGTTCGGCCGGCGTGAACCACGCCATGTTTTCTATCAGTCCGAGGATGGGCACGTTCACCTTCTCGTTGCGATACATGTCGATGCCTTTGCGGGCGTCGGCCAGTGCCACCTGCTGCGGCGTGCTGACGATGACGGCACCAGTGATGGTGAGCGTCTGCAGCAGCGTGAGGTGGATGTCGCTGGTACCCGGCGGTGTGTCGAGTATGAAGTAGTCCAGTTCGCCCCAGTCGGCATCGGCAATGAGTTGCTTCAGGGCGTTGGTGGCCATGCCGCCGCGCCAGAGCGTCGCCGTAGTGGGCGAGACGAAGAAGCCTATGGACAGCAGTTTCACGCCGTATTGCTCTACGGGCTCAATGAGGTCGCGGCCGTCCTTGTTGACGGCGTAGGGACGGGCATCCTCTACATGGAACATCTTGGGCACGGAAGGGCCGAAAATGTCGGTATCGAGCAGTCCCACCTTATAGCCCAGGCGTGCCAGGGCGATGGCCAGGTTGGCGGCAACGGTGCTCTTGCCCACGCCGCCCTTGCCGCTGCTCACGGCAATGATATGCTTCACGCCGGGGAGGAGGTTTTCGTTCGTGGGCCGTGGCTTCGACTTGAACTCGGTCTCGATGGTGACTTCGATGTTGGGTGTTGGGTGTTGGGTGTTGGGTGTTTGTGCCGCACAGTGGTATGTGATGGCGGCTTCGGCGGCCTTGTCGGTCGACTTGAGGAGGGG
>JAEEGL013979536.1_pt1 | contig 25585 bp, 22 predicted proteins | sample 9134231 | NCBI WGS metagenome assembly JAEEGL01 (sample SAMN16246548, study PRJNA631951) | gut metagenome | biome: gut microbiome; feature: rumen; material: fiber-attached | host: Bos | place: Iran: Karaj | collected 2018-10
CTTTATCAGCGTTATGGCTCAGAACTTATCCAAACCATCAGCAACGGGTTCAATGTTATCTCCCCCGATAAACTGTTGCTCATGCTCCTGGAAGAGGTTGTTGTAGCTTCCGATGGTGATTGCTGGTGGTGGGACAAGGCTGTGAAGCGTTCTGGCATCAGTCATGTCGATGGTCTGTGGACGGAGGCCAAGGCTACCTCGCTTATTGCCAAGATTGAGCAGGCGCTCAACGTGGCTCAGTCATCTGAGTGCCGTAATGTCCAGGCACACTATGACCTCGCATACGACCTGATGAAACACACTGAACCGATGCTGAGGTCCCTGAAGGCACTTACGGATGCCCACCCTGTATTACTTTCGCGTTATTCCACCATCGCAGAGGCAGTCGGTGAGTTTGTCCTCCACAACGAGATAGAGTACTACAACCATATCGGTTGGGTATCGGGTCTTATTGAACGCTCCCTTGAGCTTGAACGTTTCTGCTATCGTTATGCAGCTACTGTTCGCTTCAAGGACCGCTGCCGTCTCAACATTAACATCACCCTTGGACGTAAGGATGATGCGCCTCTTTTTCCTAATGGGATGCCCGATAAGCTTGTTTTCAAGAGCGATCGCAAGAAGCGTAATGCAGGCATTTGTGCCATCCTTTCTGTGCTTGAGAAGCGAAATACCGAAGATGAATAGCTGCAAACGTATAACCACCGATTAGAATGATGATTGATAAGAAGACGATGACCCTATTATTGGCTGTATTCCTATACGGATGCAGCCAACAGGAGTTAAATATTGTAAAAGGTGTTGTAACTGAGCATGATTTCTCCTTGGGTGTAGAATTGCGAACAACAACTTCAGACAGCGTGCAGTACTTTTTTGAGCAGGCTTGTCTTGGTATTGGCGATGCATACGTGAAGATGGCGCATTATTATCGTGACGGTACATTGGGCAAACCAGATATTCTGAAAGTGATGCAGATGGGGTTTATGGCAGAAGAATATATGGCCATACCTAATGTGGATGCCCTGTTTAAGGATGTTGCTGATAATGATTCTCTGAAGATTGTTTATCAGGCTCTTAATCTGCTTACTAAAGCTGAAAATCTAGACTCTTTATCGGATAAGGCTGAAGAACTTGTTGTGAGAGGTTTCCCAGTAGGTTACAGTATTCAGGCTATGATAGCTTACAAGAACAATGACCGGGATAAAGCAATTGCATTGTGTGAAAAAGGAATAGAGGGAGGTTGCACTTTTGCAGGGATTACTAAAGATATCATATTAAGTAGTGAAAACTATGGTGAAGACCTGAAGCCAGAGACCTTATTGAAGATAGCTAATGGTTATCCAATGGCCTATCGGATGTTAGGTGACTATTATGCTAAGATTCCCAATGACAGTATAAGTGACGTTCCTTTGGCAATGCATTATTATTTGAAAGCAAGTGAACATGCATGTCTTGGCAGAAAAGAAGCCTTGTGGATTTTGGAGGCTATTTATATCAAGGGCTTCCCTGCTGTAGATTCATTGGTAGATAAAAGGTTATGGTCATTAGGGAGAAATGAGATTAATGACAGCGTTATTTGGTTACCATAAATGATATGTAAAAGAGAACGATAATGATAGAAGCCTCCAAATTTATGAATCATTATTAGAAACGAGAAATTGTCATTTTTGTAAAAAAGAAAAATATGAAGAAATTAACACTACTCAAACTAAAATGGCGGCATTTATTATTGCTGCTTATTTGCCTTTCCCCAATGATTAAGGCTCATGCCCAGTATTATCACTTTCAGGCTGATAATGATGGAATAACAATTTATTACACAGCAAGAGGTACAAGTGCGACTGTTGTCAATGGGGATGTGAAGTATTCAGGTGAGGTAAACATCCCAGCAACAGTGTCTTATGATGGAAAGGACTTTTCTGTTGTAGCAATTGGAAACTTTGCTTTCAATGAATGTGCTGACTTGAATACAGTAACGCTTCCTTCCTCATTGTTGTCAATTGGGGATTACGCCTTTCATGGATGTACGTCTCTTAAATCTATAGTTGTGCCGAATTCGGTTACAGCAATAGGTTCAAATGCTTTTGATGGATGTACTAATATGGTCTCGGTTTCTTTGCCGAGTTCATTAAAATCCATAGAATATCATACCTTCTATAATTGCAGAAGTTTGCACACTATTGACATACCCAGTTCTGTTAGAAAGATTGGTGAAATGGCTTTTCAAAACTGCCGATCTCTTTCCAAATTGGTGATACCCAATTCTGTTAAGTCCATAGGATTATTTGCTTTTGAGGGGTGTAGTGGTATGGAAACGTTAACAATATCCAGTCAATTGACAGCTATTGAGCAGTACACGTTCTCTGGTTGCAGTCGATTAAAAATATTAGAAATACCCAGTTCTGTGACTTTCATTGATGAATGGGCATTCTATGGATGTAGTGGATTGGAGAAAATAACAATACCAAATTCAGTAAACTATATTGGTGAATGGGCTTTCACAAATTGTGACGCTATCACGGCCGTATTTTCTGAAATAGAGATTCCCTTTTCTATAGGGCAATATGTATTTGAGCGGGGTGTTAAGGCTAATGCCTGTCTTCATGTTCCCGCAGGTACAAAAGATGCTTATCAGGATGCATCTGGTTGGGATTTCAAAAACATTATAGAAGAAGCCCCAGAATTGTATAATCTTGTTATTTGGGCAAAAGATGGTTCCAAAATAGCCGAGTATGCTTTAACAGAAATACCCAAAGTAACATTTGAATCTGGTGCTTTTGTGATATCATCAGCTAGTACAGAAATAGAGTCTTATGAGCTGGATCGACTTGCCCGTTTTACCTATGAGAAGATAGAATCTACAGGCATCAAAGATATTGTGACAGATGATGTGTCCTTCAATATAAATGGTGAAACATTGATATTCTCTTCTCTCAAAGCAAATAGCTTAGTGTCGGTCTATGCCCTCAATGGTACTTCAGTATTCTCAAAGAGGATAGATCAGGCAGGTCAGTATGCCTTTCCTCTCACTAACCTTACACGGGGTATTTACTTGATTCATGTTAATGACTCAACCTATAAAATTGTAAAAAAATGAAAAAGTTATTATTTAGTCTGTTCGTAACTTTCCTGTGTGGAGTGTCTTATGCTCAGGATTCTGTTACTGTATATCAGGGCGCAAATACGTATAATTTCCTTTTGTCTGATATTGATAGCATTACCCACAGTCGAAATAACACAGTGAGTATTTACCATAACAGCCAGAAAAATGGATATTCGGTTATGAAGGTTGATAGTGTTTCATTTGTAAAAGCCCTTCTGACACCTAAAAAGGGAACTGCTGCTATTATCATGAACGCTCATGATCCTGAAATAGTACAAATAACAGCAGAGGATGGGAGTGTTTTTCATTTCTACGGTACAAAAGAAGGAAATGGTCTGCCAGATTCCATAACATATGCAGAAATAGTATCTCCAAACGGAGAACTGTCAATGATGCAATTTGGACCCGATGGGAGAATCTCTTCATTTACAGCATCAAACAATGTCGAGATATCTTTTGATTGGGTTGGTGCGGAAGAAGCTGTAGTTAAAGTATATAACCCCGAAGATAACACTTATATTGTTACTAATTGGAATTTGAATGGTATTCCTTCATCTGCGAGACGTTTGGCTTCGGGAATACAGATGACACGTACGGGAATTTCTGTTATGTCCCAGATACCGATGGTGTATAAAAGCGCAATGTTAAAAGCAGATGCAAATAATGGAAGTCGTGATTTTGACGTAAGGATTCGCAAATGTGACTCTCCCTCCAATGCAAAAGTCTTCTTGCGACTATTTGAAGGCGGAACAGCTTTTGATGGAGTATCTACAAAAGGGTATATTACAACAATTTACAATTACCAGTATGTTACCCAAGGTTGGTATTCTTTTAGAATTCCAGATATGGCTTTCTCCACATCAATGCCTAACAAGGAGATGATAGATCGCATAGACGAAAGATTGATGCCTATCCTGCAGGGAATAGGAATGTTTGCGGAAGGAGGCGCGATTACAACCACTTTGGTAGCAACGATTCTTGCTTTTGTCCCTGGCGGATTGCTCTCGGAACCAATCATGTTGGCTTTGATAGGTATGGAACATGGAGTTGCATTAACTGCAACATTCCTTTCTAACACGGGTTTAGGTTGGTTCGCTAGGACATTTGATCCAGAATGGTATTATAAAAAAGAGTACAATAGTATGTTCGTTGTACCATATGTCAATGGGAAACCATACCAAGAAGATGGGTGTACAATAGAATATGATTATGGTGATTGGGGTACAGTTGTTGAGTTGGATGGTACACCAGAGATCCGATCATTTGATTTGAGTCCAAAGTTCCCTTCTGCAGGTCAAGGCTATCGAGCATCTGTTTCCTATAGATGTATTCCCAAAGGTTCTAAGATTGTGATGGGCATTGTAGGAACTGATGGCTACAAAAACGAGACGACCCAAACAGCTGCTGCTGAAAGTGGATATGCAAACTTGGATGTGCCAGGCGCAGCAACAGGTGTTCATGATGTTTGTACCGTCACAATTTATGATACTTCAGGAAATCCTATTGCTTCTACGCAGGCATCGTTAACTTTTGGGAACTAATTACAAACAAAAAGACATCTACTATGCAGAGGAAATGTCTAAATCTACAGAGGTTTTGTGTGGCTTTGAGGTTACACATAGAACCTCTTTTGTTGGATAATCCTACAAAAAATGACCCTGAGAACGTAAAAAAGATATAAAATCTCCTTATTTTTGAACAAAACGAAAGGAATTTAAGTTTTTTTTTGTATCTTTGGAGCCAAATATAGGGGATAGATATGTTTCCTGTTAAAGACTAAGAACTATAATAAAGTAATTGTGATATGAAATTGTTTCTCGACCTATGTAAAAAGAAAATGTTGAATTACGTATGTGGCAGTTCATTAACGAACACAAAAATACGTAATTTGATAGCTCTTCAATTTATCAAGAGTATCATAAATAAATCCATAAATGGGAATAAAGAAACGAACATGTTGGCTTATGACACTATGTTTACTATATATATATCAAGTAACACATATGAAAGACTCAAGGGTGGACCACTTCTCATGATAGTCTATGCAACAGTTAAAGAGCTTGAGTATATATTAAAGAAGAAAGTCAATCCCCAAAAATACACCAATTACAATTTGCCTCATTCACCATACTGGCAGTTTGTCTTTCAAGATTGTACTATTGGTTCTAAAGTGAATAATACTGTTGTAACTGATGATTATTTTGACATAAAATCAGAAGAATTTCCAGCAGGACGTGATAAAAACACTGTTGATACAGGGGGACAATACGTTGTTAGTATTCGTTCTCAAAGATCAGCAGGTACAAATAATGCATATATTAATAAAGATGCCTTTGTAGGAGTAGAAGAAGTTTGTGCGGGGGAATTCGTTGTCCCATTTGGAATATCATATTCTCCAGTCAAACCATTGACTAATGGTAAAGTAACCTTTCTTACGTTGTCTATAAAGAATGGCTCGTTCATTGTTGATGGTAAGAAATCGAGCGAATTTAAGATGACGACAAGTGAGCTGTATATCGTTGGTAAAAATGCAAAAGATACTTACAAGGGTGCACCAGTTGTACGAATAGCAGATAACTATGTTATGACTCCTCAAGTTCATATTATGTACATAGCTGGTACCATAAAGGTTGATGGTGTCGGAGATGTTACCCATTTGAATAAAAAAGTAGGGAATTCTACTATTGATATAAGGAAAGGGGAAACTCTCATGATTAATAAGACAATTCAGATTAAAATAAGTTGAATTTATGCTTAAGGCATCAGTATATGGTAATACAGATACAGGGCTTGTAAGGACAAACAATGAAGATTCTTATATTGCCCAAGCAATATGGGACAACGACCATTGGCTACTTGTCGTCATTGATGGCCTAGGAGGATATGAAGGGGGCGAAGTTGCCGCATCAATTGCTAAAGCTACAGTACTTGAATCGATAGAAAAAAATACTGAGAGAGATTGTTTGGATATTATTATGCAGGCTGTAGCTGATGCAAACAACGCGATATACAACAAACGAATTAATACAAAAGAGTTAGGGGACATGGGCTGTGTGTTGACAGCTGCAATATTGGATTTAAGAAAAAAGCAATTAAATGTTGCACATGTCGGAGATACAAGATTATATAGATGTGATAATAGTGGACTGGAGAAATTGACTCATGATCATTCTTTTGTTGGGACTTTAGAGGATGAAGGTCGTATTTCTGAAGAAGATGCCATGAAGCATCCTAGGCGTAATCTCATTGACAGGATTGTCGGGGACGAGCAAAAAGACACTGAGACACCACAATTTATTGAAGCCGCTGTGTTTCCCGTGTTTAAAGGTGAACAATATCTTATGTGTTCCGATGGATTATCTGATATGCTTACCTCAACTGAGATATCAGATGTACTACAGATGACGATCACCACAAAGAAGAAAGTTCAGAAATTAATTGAATTGGCAAATAATCATGGGGGTAAAGATAATATAACGGCAATTGTCGCTGGTGTTTTTTCTGAAACGAATAATTTACACTTTATTCGGAAGAATGGTGTTGGGAAAGGAAAAGATAAGACAAGAACGAAAAACAGAAACGGGAGTTCTGTCGATGTAAAATCCTTTGATGAAGACGTTATATCGAGTGATACTGACAATCGTGAAATAAACTCTCTATATAGATTTTCTCTTTTGATTATCTTCATTATGACAATCGTTATAACAGCAATTGTATTAATACGTATACACTTATGAAGAAACCGATATTACCCATAGTCGTTATATCTGCATTATTTGTAGTTAGTATTTCTATCCTTTTCCAAAGACAGAAGGATAGACTTTTGGATAATAACGAAAACAGACTATGCCTAAATGCTGAGACAAACAAACAAGAATTTGAAAAAATACTTATCAACAACGCCTATGCTACCACAAAAGAGGATGCGACTCTCATTTCTGAATGGTTGATTGACAATCGTCTTATTCAAGAAGGCAAAACGCTTTCGAACTTGGCCAGTCTTAATAGCTGGGAATTTCAAATCCCGGATAGCCTGATAAAGAAGAAGGGAGGAACAGGATTAAAAGAACGCCTTTCCCTGTCTTACGCAGGTCTGGAGTGCAATAATCTTATAACGCTGAAGAATCAGAATTATCAAGGTTCTAAACTGAAAACAGATTCAAGATGTACAATAACTGTTTTTGTAAAAGACGATAAGAAACACTTCTTCTCCAGTGGAGGTGTTGAGGGCGTTTTTGTCCGGTTGAAGCAGTATCAGAAGTCTTATGATCCTTTAAACAAAAGAACCGTAGCGATGGATTCTGTTGTTGCATGTGCTGAAACGGATAAAGATGGTAAAGCCGTATTCGATGTCGACAAAAACGGTTTTTACAGTGTGTTGCCAGTACGAGAAGGCTTTCAGTACGGTTCTCCAAAAGGAACTACTAGTGGAGAGCCCATAGGCAAGATGAAAGGAAAATTCACTTTTATTCAGCGCGAACATAAAGTAAGAATGTTTGACAAGGCAACATTTGCAAGGATGAAAGCTGATAATGTATTCTGTGTTCGTACTATTAGTGATTATATAACGGAACTTGTCAGAATATCGTCATTCTTTCTTTTGGCTTGGTGGTGTACTTTCTTCTATGTAAGGTGGCAAGACAAGAGGATAATTTCAAGAAATCAGGCCGATTTTCAGCCTTCTGACACTGGAATAATATCAATATTGATGCTGCTTAATGCCATCTGTCTTTTTATGATGTTGGCAATTACTAATCCATTGACGGATAAGGACTATGCCAATGAGATGATTATTGGAACATTATTAGGTTGCTTGTTCCTGTGTATTTTCTCGTCCATAGACTTTGTTAAATATTACGCTGGACAGTATCGGTTTAAATTTGACGTTATTTCAAAAAGTCTGAAGTCGAATTCATGGATTCAAAAGAATAATTATTCCAATAAGATACCAGAAGGAATTGGTTTCATTTTTGGAGCATTATTTTTGGTACTGTTATTAGGTTTGTTTGGTACTGGTCCGGAAGGTAGCACCGCAAAGGTGAACTTGTTGGGCGTTCAGCCTAGTGAGGTATCAAAGTATCTGTTCGTTATGGCAATCGCCATTTTCTTTACCGAAAATTCATCTAGGATTCAGGCTTTTGCAGATGGCAGATATGGCTGGCACCAGATTAAGACTCTCGTGGGGATTATTATTGCAGTTCTCATCCTTCTGATTTTGTACGTCGGACTTATCAGTGATATGGGACCTGCTTTAGTTTTGGCTGTCACATTCATAATTATGTATTCGATATTACGGCAAGATCTTAAGCAGATGGTAATAGGGGTCTTTTCATACATTGCTGTTTTGTGCTTTGCTGATTATTTGACGAGCATAGATAAGTTCCATGCTGTCTCCAGTAATTCATTTGCTATTGTTTTCTATCTTTCTGTAATGTGGTTCGTCATTTGGTTTGTGGGTGGCTTATACTGGAAGAAGAAAATCTATGAAAGTGCTGGAGTCATGAACCTTCTCATTCTTCTGTTCACACATGGTGGTGAATTGCTGAATGCTATTGGTTTCTCTAATCAGGGAAAACGACTGATGGACAGAATAGCCGCATCAGGAGATGGCGTGTGGGACAATACCGTTAAAGGAGGAGATCAAGTCGCTCAAGGTATATGGGCTTTGGCAAGTGGCGGTTTCTGGGGACAGGGCTTAGGAAACGGAAACGCTAATTTGGTTCCTGCCTTCCATACTGATATGATATTTGAGAGTATCGGTGAAGTTATGGGATTTGTAACGCTTGTGGTAATCCTTTTCTGCTATGCAATGTTGATAAGGAAATGTCTGATTAGGGCAAAAGAGTCAGGCCATCCTTTCCTTTTCTATCTGATTTCAGGCATTGCCATTGTTACGGTTGTCCAGCTTTTTGTTATTGTTATGGGAAGTTTGGGCATTGTTCCATTGACAGGTGTCTCATTGCCTTTCTTAAGTTATGGAAAGGCAGGTCTAATAGTGAATTTGGCAGTGTTTGGTGCAATATTAAGCATGAGTCGTAATAAGCCGACGCTTCAGCAAAAGAGGGCAATCATTGGCTATAACAGTGTTATTAAAAGCGGGATAACTATTTTCGCTTTGCTTTTTGTCGTGGTAATTGCTTATGCATTTAATTATCAGGTTCTATCTCGTAATACCTATTTGACAAAACCTGCGTATATAACGAATCTTGCAGGAGAACATTTCCCTGAGCAAAACCCAAGGATAGGTATTCTTCTCCGTAAGATACATTCCGGCAATATCTACGATCGCAATGGATTGCTCCTTGCAACAAGTAGCCCCGATACACTTCTTCTATACAAGGATGCACTGGCTAATGCTGGTATTCCCAAAGAGAGGATTGACTCCTTATCCCATACCAGCAGGAGGAGATATTATCCTTTCGATGAGCATCTGTTCTTTATGCTTGGGGACATGAATACTCGAAATCTTTCTCATGGCGTATTCAGTAAGAACCCATATGGATATCTCGCAGAAGAGCGGCATATTGATTCTCTTAGAGGTTTGTCTATACCGTCACAAAAGGCATCTATTACGAGAATTAACAAGGTGTCACCATATTTGCCGGATTCTGTATATAAAGATGATTGGGATATTCCAATGTACGGAGAAAATGAAACTGTTGTACGTATGTTGAAAGACGGCGTTAATGGCAATCTTGTTAAGGAATGGAACGAGAAACGAGCTTCGCGTGATATAAAACTTACGATTGATGCTAAACTTCAGATGGGCCTTCAGAAAGCCTTAAGCAATAATTCCAAGTTGCTTAATGATAAGTTTTCTCGTGTTTCTCTTGTTCTACTTAATGCAGAAAGTGGCGATTTGTTGTGCTCAGCAAATTATCCGCTTCCCAATCAGAATCAAATTGTAACTCTCTTTGAAAGTAAGCAGTATGCTTATCGTCCAGACACTTTGTATGGTAGATATACAGAGCGCGACCTTGGTTTGACATTCCAAAGTGCTCCTGGTTCTACTGCAAAGATCTTTTCTGCATCTGCAGGATTAGAAAAGAAAGGCGAAGAGGCTATAAAGCCTATAGACATCAACAAAGATGAAATAATTCATGTGACTTATAAAAAAGATGGTACAATTTATGATGAATACTCTGAGCCCTATACAAAGCCGAATAAACTTGTAGATATGAAAAAAGCCATCGTTAAATCCTCTAACTGTTTCTTTATAAATCTTGTACACAAAGAAAGATTATATGATCAATTGGCACCTTTATATTTGAATACTGGTATTGGCGTCGGTTCTCATATACCTTATATTTTCAACATGTCTGAATTATCTGACTCTGCCAAGAAATCATTTATTCGGGGCATTGACAAAAACTCTTCAATAGCATACAAAATATATGATGACTATATAAGCAAACGTGGGAAAAATGGTTTTGGATATAAGAAAATGAATTTCTCGGAATGTGCAATGTCATGGGGACAAGGAATTATGATAGCTTCACCATTAAATATGGCTCGAATGGTTTCTATTGTAGCGAACAACGGCGTTTATTCACCTACTCGCTATCTTCTGGGTGATAAAAATGATACTATAAGGTTAATACAATCATCCAATTCAGAAATATTGAAGAACTTTATGTATGCAGAAACAGAGGGGCATCCTGCAACAAAAAAATATGCTCAGAATACTGGGATGGGTGGAAAGACAGGTACTCCCACTAGAATAATTTCTTCCCCCCAAAAAATCTTCACGATAGTTAAAGACAAAAAGAAAATCAAAACAAATAAGAAGGCAAGAAATGATGGTTGGTATATATGTTTCTTTAATTCAAAAGAAGGGGAATTGGCATTGGCTCTTAGAATTGAGCAATGTGGAAGTTCTTCTGTTGCAACTCAATGGATTAATGAGGTGATAATGCCAACTCTTAAAGATATTGGCTACATAAATTACTGAAGATTATGGAAGATATAAAGGCAATTATTAGCAAGAAGTATGAGATTCTCAAGTCAATAGACGGAGGTTTCGCTACTGTCTATATTGTGCGTCATAAAGAATTTGGTTATTATCGCGCAATAAAATCACTTCAAGTTTCCTCTAATGGACAAATCACATCGCAAGCTCAGCAAGACTTCAAAGAAGAGTGTACGAAGTTGATGCAATTAGGTAATGGCAACAATCCTAATATAGTAAAGATATACGACTGTGAAATAGAAAAGGAACCATACTATGTTGAGATGGATTTTGTGGAGGGAGAACTCCTGCATGATTATTCTGCAAAGAATTTTTTGTCCATGAAAGAAGTCTATAAATTTATAAAGGATATTGGCGGTGCATTAGCTTATTGCCATAATTTTAAAGATGATCAGGGTATAAAGAAGAGCGTAATACACAATGATCTACATTCTGGTAATATAATACGCCGTAAAGAGGACGGAGAGTACATCTTATTGGATTTTGGCTTATCTATGGAAAATGGAGAAATCATTAGAAGTAGTAAAACCAAGACAGGATGGTGTGAGTTTATGCCACCAGAAAGATGCGAGATGGAATGTGATTCTAGTAAAAAGTACGAGGCTATTCCACAATGGGATGTGTATTGTCTTGGTTGCTTAATATATATGGCACTTACCGGTCAGGCCCCCTTCCCAAAGAGAGAGGGTGAACGGAATTATACGGACATTGAAGTGATAACTTATCATCTGAGGGTCGATGAGTTAAAACCTTGGGGAAAAATAAGAGATAAAAGGAGAGCTCATTTTGATGTACTTTCTCCTAATCAGGAATATAAGGATGACTGTCCGGATTGGCTTATCAACATGATAGAAAAATGCATGGCACGAAAAGCAGAAGACAGGTATTGTGATGTTCAAGAGTTCATGGAACAATTTGATAGCGTCATATATGAGAAGGCTGTTCCGTATAAAGAATATGCTAGAGCTCTTGCTCAATATAAAAATTTGGAAGAAGAAAAGGCCACATTGCAAGAGGCTTATAACCAACTAGAAATAAAGAAAGCAGTTCGGTATCCTCTTCAACGTAATTGGATAATAGCCATTGTGATTGCTATCGCATTTGCATGTAATTGTATTCCATACATGGGAGATGCAAATCGAGGTAATGTATCTGTTGGAATAGCATGGATTATTATTTCCGTCTTGGTCTCTTTCGTAGTAATTGGTGTAGCAATATATGATACCTATACTTTAAAATCGGATGATTAAATGTCGAAAATTATGAATGCTCAAACTATTATAATTATTGATGACCTGATTCGCTCTGTTAGAAACGGCCTCGCCCCATTAAGTAATGTTCAGAATAAGCATACAGGCATTATTTTATGGTCATCAGATATAATTATTAACGCGATTATTCAGCAACAGACGTTCCTTGACCGCGTAAGTGCCGACTTAGCAAATAATAATCTTAAATCGTTTGCGAAGGACGTACGCTATTCTGTCCAGAAGCCAAATAGCCAAGTTCGTCAAATGGAACTTAACACAAATCATGGACTTTTGTATATTGGATTGTTGTCTCTTCTTCCCCACATAACTGTAAGAAGGGGAAGCTTAATGGAATCAGAATATGTTCTGGATTGGACACAACGTAATTGTTGGAATATTGGACGTGGAGAGCGACCTGCTGATCACTATGGAGTTGATATTGAAAATTATATCGTAATCAAAAATGATGAAAGTGACAATGAAAAACGCGATAATAATGAACGCGTAAGCAGTTTTCATGCAAAAATAATGTATGAAGATAATCTGTTCTATTTGCAAACAGAAAAAGGTGGTCGAGATTATACCCGTCTAAGGCAAGGTGAATCAGAACATACTCTAAGAACGGGGATAAAGATGCCATTACATGATGGTGACTTTATCAAATTGGGTAGTATTAATCATTATGTCCTTCTTCTATTTAAGTTAAGCTGATAGCAGATGAAGAATAGCAAAAATATATGGGAATCATTACTCAAGTTTTCGCTTGGGCTGATTCTTGTCATGTCTTTCTTACTTGTCAAGATGAAATACGGGTGGGATCCTCTTGATAGATGTAGCTTACCCCCTGACTCCATATTGATAGAGTCAATAACTCTATCAGATAGTGTTATGAATATAGAAGTCAACAATACACAGAATCTGTTAGCACAGATAGAGCCGGCTAATGCTACTAATAAGAATCTTAAATGGAGTAGTAGCGATACAACCGTCGCAATAGTGGATCCAACAACAGGACGGGTCACTGCCACAGGTAAAAGTGGTGACGAATGTATTGTAACGGCAACAGCAGCAGATGATAGCGGGAAATCTGCTGATATTATAATCAAGGTCAAAAAAGGGGAAAATAATCCAGATATATTAGTTGGTACTATCATTTTCCCAAACTCAAATGGGGAGATAACCTTGAATCCTGATTCAATATTCAAGATTGATGCAAAGGCCTTGCCAGAGGGCGCAACAAATAAGACTTTGAAATGGATGTCTGGCAATGTAGGTGTTGCTACTGTAGATAATAATGGAGTTGTTACAGGAAAAAGTGAAGGGAATTGTACGATAACAGCATTTTCTACCGATGGTAGTAATGTAGTCAAGTCGATAAAGGTTCATGTTCAAAAGATAGTCAAAAAAGTCACTTCTATCGATTTTGACAAATCAACGTTGACTATCAACATCGGAGATAAAAAGCAGATTGTTGCTAAAGTTCTTCCTGTAGAAGCCACAAATAAGACTTTGGCATGGAAGTCCAGTAATGAGGGTATAGCTACTGTAAACAATGGATTTGTTACAGGAAAAAGTAAAGGGAATTGTACGGTAACAGCATTGTCTACGGATGGGGGTAATGTAATTAAGTCGATAACGGTTCATGTTCAACAGATCGATAAGGAAATCAAGGTCACTTCAATCTCTTTAGATAAGTCAAATATAACTATTGGCATGGGAAGTCAAACACAAATTCATGCGACAGTTCATCCTTCTAATGCAACCAATAAGATATTGAAATGGGAGTCTTCCAACCCAAAGGTTGCTAACATTAATAATGGAAAGATTATACCTGTGAAATCTGGGGACTGTGTAATAACTGTATACTCAACAGATGGTAGCAATAAAACTGCAAAATGCTCAGTTCAAATAAAGAATATAGACGATGGTTTGTCAACAGATGCAAAAGTAAAGCGTTATTTGGATTCCTTTAAAAATAAGACTTTAGCAAGAGAGATTAAAACGCTATTTACGTCAAATGCAATTGTCAAGATAATGGATGATGGTACCATTGTGAACCGACGAAATGCCTCTGATTATATTGACATCGTTTCAAACAGTAGTATTATTCAGAAAATAAAATTTGTTGATATGAAAGTTAATTCAGACAACAAGATTACGGAACTAACAGTAGAGGAAGTATATAACAATTAAAATTAGTAAAAATATGAAATTAAGGTTTGTTATTTTTATTTTGTTTATTACTTTTATTTCCGCTGTCACTTATGCGCAGGGAAATTCAAGTCAGGTCTATAATGATTTAGATGATGCGACCTATAAAAAGATTTCCAAGAGAGCGCGTCAGGAAGTAAATCAATTTACAGATTATCTGTCACTTATTGTCACAAAACCCCAAAATACATATGATGTAGATGAGTGGAAAGAATTGGCGGGAAAAAGGAAAGAATGGAAAAGGGATGCTTTAAAACTATTTGTCGGTAGAGGAGAAATTTATTATACATATGTTCTTGATGATTATGATAATCCAATAGATACTATTAAGCATAATCCTGTGAATATGCAGGTTACATCGCTGCGTAACAAAAAACCAAGAAATCTTTTTTTAAAAGATTATTTGACTAATTTGATAGATCAAGCAAATAAAAGAAACTCAATACATGTAACAATCCAAACAACAAAATGGCAAAGCATGAAAGCTTCAGAAATTAGAAAACTTGAAGATGGTCATTATGTTCTCGATGTGTATTTTGAACAAGTATATATTCGGGATAAAGGAGATCGTTTAATATATGCAGACAAGACTACTAAAAGAGTTACTTGTTATATTGAGATTATTGAAACAGATTTAGGAACAGAATTTATAGTTAGATTAGGAGATATCCAAGCAACAGATACACAAGAATATGAAGCATAGAATTAGATTATTATTAGTTGTTATACTATCTGCCATTGGCAGTCCTAATGTTTTTGCTCAGATATTTGATAATCTGAATATGCCTATGTATAACGCACGGGTAAAACTTGTAGATGAGTTTTTTGCTCGATTTAATGGTGTAGAGAAACGAGAAAATGTTGGAGAGCAATACTCCGACAGAGAGTCTAATATTCTTATGCTCTTTAATCTCTCTCAATTTAAATCAAAGAATGATTCGTCATTTGTTAAAGCACAATCTTTTGCCCATATAGTAGCAGAGAATGGTTTGTTTCTTAACTATTCTGATACCTGTTGGTATGCCAAAGCAAAATGCCATGGCCAGTTAGCAAAGCAAAGTGTGGAATTTTTCATTTACCTTTTTGTTGAACAGAGAGGCGATAACATGTACAAATGGGTAATATCCGATGTAGAAGGAGGTATTTTTGACAATTCAAGAAGCCGAAAGCACAAAGAGCTTTACATAATGCCTAATGCGCATGAGCAAAGTTTTTCTTTACTGTCGAGAATAACGATTGAGACTAATCGCTATATTGACGACTACGTAATTAATAGTTACGATTCAAATGCTCTCTCGTCTTTTTTAACATTAGTCCGAAGTGGTCAGTTGATAATTGATTATGTAACTGATGTAGAGTTCTTCTTCTTCCAGATACCTAATTATGTTTTCACCGTAAAACATTTTGAACGAGAGAGCATGAATGTGGGCTGGCTAATTAGTTCTTTAAACGAACTGAATGAAAAAGATAAAGCAGAGCAATTGAGAGTTTTGCGGCATGAGCCTCAAATCTCCGATCAAAATAGTGATGTGTTAGACGATTCTCGCACAATGCGCAATGTCCAAATTTATGATAATTCAGTTGCATCTTTACTTCCAAATTCCGAGTTATCCTTGAATACCGCAGAATCCATTGTTAGAAGATTCGGTGAACTTATAGGCCTTTGGTGCGAAACTGGTGATCTCGATTATCAGAAAAAGGCTATTAAAGAATGTAATGGGAAAAAGGGGAAAGAATGCTTTGTAAAAGATGATTTAATGCTAGAATTTGCTAGCAAATCAAATCTCCCTAACGACAGTTTGTATTCTTTAAGCATGTACCTTAATAGCATTAAGCATTTACTAAAAGAAGGGGGTATTTCTTTTAGATTGTCTGATATAAAAGAAATTGGTGCAGAAGAAAATTTTTATATTATTTCTTGTGATATGACTATTTCTGGTATAATAGAATTGAAATCAAAAGAAAAGTTTTTCATTTCTAAGAATAATAACAAAATTTCTCTTATAACATCTTTAATAGAACAATAACTTAAAATATAATGATATGCGCAAAGGTGTTTTTCTTTATTTATTAGCGTTGCTATACGCAAACGCTATTATCGCACAGAACAGAGCCACGGAAGCCGTGACAAAGTTTGGTAATAACATTAGTAATTGGTGCCAGTACACCAAAACTGAGTACAAAAAGGCAGCTATAAGTAATTGTGCTGGAAGTAATGGTATGGAGTGTCTTGTATATGATGCTTTGATGTTGGAGTTTGAACGTAGAAAAAATAGAGAACCTGTTGATGACTATTTGTTGTCTGATTATATGTTAGGATTTGAGTCAGCAATGTACGAAGGTTCTGGAATTCGTGTAACGATATCTAACATCAAAGAAGAAACGAATGTGAGATTTGACAATGCTTCTATGTCAGATGAAAAAAGGCACAGCCTTTATTATGTTTCCTGCGATGTCAACGTGTCAGGCGCTATGAATTTCACATCAAAGGATTTATTTTGTATTAGAAAAGGAAGTGGATTGATTTCACAGATTGCCCCTTTTGTTGGAGTTCAAGAACAAGGAAGTACACGAGAGAAAGCACTTGTTAATACATCCAGAATAAAGGATTGGGATCATATTGCCGCAGGTGAATTTAATTCTATTGAGGCTTCATATGGCTATTCAAAGAACTTTCCTCTTAATGTTGGATTGGCAGCAAGTTTCTCGTATTTCAACATCGGTTTAGAATATGGTCAGAACTTTGACAAAGAACCAATAATCACCAAGCAACATACAAACTTTGCATCATCTCAAATAAATGGAAAGTATTTCTATCTTATGGCATCACCAGGTGTGTTTCTACGTTTTGCGACAATCAGTTACGGACTGGGAGCAACTATGATGAAGTATAATTATGAATCGGTTTATGATTCATATTCTGAGAATAAAACATTCTTTACGATGAAGCCTAAAGTGGCATTTAACCTTCCTCTTCCCGTTGACTTCAAGTCGCGTGATGAGAAGTGTTATCTCTGCCCGTATGTTGGTTATCTATTCGCACCTAAATTTTCAAAAATCAATAGTTTGGAATTTGGCGTTGGTGTAAGATTTCGATTTGCTAATTAATTAACAAAAGAGTATGAAAACGATATATAAATCATTTTGGCTTGGCATGATGCTGGTGGCCTTTTCAGGATTAAATTCTTGCTCTGATGATTATGAACTTCCTGAGCATAATCTTGATGTAGAGTTTAAGTATGAACTTACATGTTCTGATGTATTTCTAAAGTACGTAACGCCACAGGTTACTATAACTGACGGAAAGGGTAATGAGCGCACATTTACAATTGATGATGATATGTGGACAGGCGCAGAACATAAGACATGGACTCAAAATGTTCATTATGATAGCTTGAATGTGTCAAGCGTAATGACAGTAACGTATCTTCCCAAAGTCGGTGTCACTTATCAAGACGAACATGACTTTGATAATGTGCATTATTTGAGTTGCTTGATATCTGTAAAAGAGGATGGTGACGGTCGTCGCAATAATTATACAATTATTCCAGACTTTCCAGCAAAAGCCGATGTTACAGCATCCGCATTAAAGACCTATATTGAGGGATTAAGTAGTAAGAAAACGACACGTGGTGGAAAAGTGGATATAAAGGGAGAAATAACTAAAATAGAATCAGATTGAAAGATAATAGTTGAATATGAAAGCTGCAAAATCTCTTTTGTTTATGTGCGCAATTTGTCTAATTAGTAGCACATTTATGAGTTGCGAAGACGAAGATGTAAAGTCATGGGACTCTACAAGTATAAGTTATATGTTAACAATGTCTCCCGATTTACTTAAGTTTGTGTATCCAGAAGTAACTTATGTCGATTCTAAAGGCGAGATTCATACTATATCTGGCGTACATGAATTAGATAGCCTTGTCAATGTAACCTATACATATGTTCCAGGAAATGGCATCTGGACAATCCAGACAATTGAGGGAACTAATTATAAGGCTTGGACTCTCAATATGTCTTTTGAGTCTCCATTCTATTCATATTTTGGCGTTAAGTATAAAAAGTTGGATTTGGTTGAAGACACTAATGATAAAATATATGATTTCCATCATAGTGTTTTTACTACTACGGTATATGCCACTTCTCAGATTACAACGACCACCAAAGTAAACTGGTTAGGTAAGGTCTCAACCGAATTTACCTTTGGAAGTGGTGCGCTTGTTGAGAATCATATCTTTTTCACAAAGAATAGTACCTATACTGGCCAGGAAGTAGAGAGCTATATCAGCGATTTGATTAATACGCCTGATAAAGCAGGATACTTTATAAATGAAGGAGGAAAATTCACCAAAAATAATGATTTTGATTTTTAAATTAAATAGGGCTCCTGTCGTCATTTGGGAGAGCAATAGTTAGAACAGAAACAATAAAAAGTATTATGAATAAGTTGATATGTTTCCTTGGATTATTGGGCTGCACACTTGTTAGCTGTAATTGTGATGATGATAAAATAGAGACAGAAACAAGCATCAGTTATACGCTTACTATTTCACCTGATCTGTTGAAATTTGTAACTCCACAAGTAAGTTATATTGATGAGAATGGTATTCTTGTAACAATTACTGGCGTGGAAGATTTGGACGGCAAGATCATTGAAAATGGTGTCGAGGTAGAAAAAGGAGGTTCGCATGCCAGCGCTTGGTCATCTACTGTTATCACTGGTACTGGATATAAATGCTGGACGCTTAGAATGAAGTTCAAACGTCTTAATTTTCATTCATATATGGGAGTAAGATATTTACGAAACGATTTCATTGAAGACTCCTCTGGAAAAATGTATGATTTTCATCATAACATTAATACAAGTGTTAGTTCTGCAACGATTTCCGGTTCAGGTACAAATCAATATCAAGATACACATGTCTCTGTGTCTATAGGGGACTATCACTATGGTGATAATATAGAAACCTATTTAAATAATCTGTACAATAATCCAGACAAAGTTGGCTATTATGTTGACGGTGATGGTAATATAACGAGAAAGGATGATTTTGAATTGTAATTTAATATATCGTAGCGTCACTGTATAAATGGAGAAATATGGCTCATTATATCATAAATAGTTTGGAAGAGGGTGAACAAATTGTCTTCCAAGGACGATTACACTGGATTTCAATATATCAATATCTGCTATCTGGTTTTATCCTGATACTTGTAGCTGGAAGCCTTGTGGCTTCTGGCTACTTCCTCTCTCATTCAGAACTATTCATAATTGGTGCAGGGGTCCTTGTTTTAGCTATTGTTATACTTGTTATTGGACGTGTTATAAGAACACGAAGTGAATTTGCTGTAACAACGAGTCGTTTTATACAAAAGGATGGTATATTAAACATCAAAATGACAGAGATTCCTCTTTTCAAGATAGAAACGGTGAATTTTTATCAATCCTTATGGCAGAGGATGGTTGGAACCGGGAGCATTGAGCTTGTAGGAAGCGGTGGGACATTCCATCGTGTAGACTACATAGAGAAGCCTCTTATGGTTAGGAAGACTATCGTAAGTACAATAAACAAGAATCCGAATAAAGATTAGGTAAAAGAATATGACAGCATTAAAGTATGTGACGAAGTGGCTACCATTCTGCTTATTTGCATTAGTGGTTTTGTGTGGTTGTAAGAAGAGTGGTGTACCGTCTTCGACTGATGATAATGACGAAGAAGACGAAGTTGTCCATACAGAAATGCAGTATTTTGATTTTGATAAGATAAAAAATCTGTCGGCTTTCTTTGATTCAATTTGCAATGTTCATGGTATTCCTATCAGAGATTTAGGAGGTGAGGAACATGCAGAAAGAGATGTTTTTGAGTGTATTAAAAAAATCGAAGGGTATCGGAGGGGCATTATTAAGTTTTACCCAGATAGCATAGTGAAGGGATGTCTTAGTATGCTTGGCCATGAATGTGCATTTATTCATAATCATGGTCCAGGTGTTAACATGACATATGCTGAATGGTTTCTTATGTTGGTAGCTTTCTATAGCCCTGACATTACTTGCCTGGTGCAAATGCAAACCCCTAATCATCGAGCTGGAATATTGAATTTTGGTTCATCTTACAATTATAATCCTTGGTGGTCATATCTTTTTCTAAAGCGAGAGAAAGGGTTTGAAGTTCGAAGGATTAGGGGTGATGAAACAAAGATAGATAAAATCTTTCAGTTAGAAGATAATAAGCATCGATTATATTATCTGTGCTCAAATAACATATCTGATATTGAATTCTTGCAAGTTCTTTTTTGGGTGAAAGATGAATATGATGTTGTCTTGGTAGCGCAGTGTGAAGGTTTGCCAAATAAGGGCGATACAGATTACGATGAGATATATTTTAATCCTGAGCAAAAAGTCTGGCATTTTTGTGTTAAAGATAAAATATCTAACAACTTGATTCCTGTTTCTACGACTCCGGCTCTTATGCTGAAATTGGATGGTGAAAAATCGTGTTTTACTCAAAAATGAATGGAATGAAAAGATTTACTTATATAATATGGATGATTGTTTTGTCAGTGCTGTTAGTCTTGACTATTCCTTACCTGTGGTATATTATGAAGGTGATTTTCATACCTAAGCATGAGGAATTTTGGGGTCAAGAGAAGATCTATGCATGGATTTTTGCAGGTATCCTTGTTTCACTTTTTCTAAGAATGCTCGTAAGAAGTAAATCCAGTTTTTTGGAGACCTTCTCACATGAGTCAACCCATGCACTTGTCGCATTCCTTTTTGGAAGGCGGGTTCATTCCTTCCATGTTGAGGATTCAGGTTCTGGAATGATTTTCACAAGTGGGAATAATAATTATTCACTTATTCCTGTGGCATTAGCTCCGTATTGTCTACCCATATTCACTTATTTTCTCTTGGCTTTTAGATGTATAGTGGGTGAACATTTTTTGTGGATATGTGATTTGTGTATAGGTATGACACTTTGCTTTCATTATTATTGCTTTAAGACGCAAATAGGGAATCATCAAACGGACATTAACCAGTATCCTTTGTCTTTCTCATACTTCTATATATTGACAGCGTGGATCATTAATATCTGTATCATACTTGTGGCTCTTTTCCCTAATATGAATGAGAAAAAGGATATTATGGGATATGGTGTTTTTAGTTCAGTAATGAGGCTCGGTGTTGAATGGTGGAACAACCTTCTTCTATATATACATTGGTTTCAGTAATTATTATGTGGTATCTATCTGATAGAAATGGTAAAATTGAGTCTTCAATAAGGTATATCAAATATAACTTAATTAATTGATGATATGGCTAAAGAGTATAATGAAAAAGTATTAGATGTTTGCCCAAACATTAATGACCTGAAAAGATTGGCGTTGATGATGACCATAGATGAGTCATTGTTTGTGCTGGTCACACAAGAAATGGATGGTGATTCTGTTATATTGGGTGATATAGGTGGAATGACTGTATGTTCGATGATTGAAGAATCATCAGGACAAGTGTTTGGGATGCGTCCAAGACTCCGTCCCATTGGGGATGTTGTTGGTGAGATAACCTCATTATTGCGGAAGGTATTCAAAAAGAGAGATACAGAAAGCTTATCCAAGGTCTATTCGACTCTTATGGAATATCCCAAAGAAGATCTTGTAATGGGATTAATAGAAAGCTTGTCTAAACAAAGCCCTGAAAAACAAAGAGAAATATTGGAGCATGTTATAGGCTCTCCACGGAGATGGAAAAACAAAGTGGCTATAGAGGTGGTAAAGAGGGGAGCTGAACAACAAAAGAATAGGGATTCATATGACTATTATGTGTGTTTTAAGAATCTACGTAACGGAGAAAAGCGATATGTTACTTTCAATAATCATGCTTCTGCAGCTATATATGTTATGCATCTTGTCGACCGTGTTAAGAGGAAAGATAGTTGTACTCCTATAGATGTCATAAAGAATATAGATTCACTTCAGTCCATATACAAAAAGATGTTTACTGGAGATGATAAGATAAAGGGATTACAGGTTGAAAAAATAAAAGATTCTCATGGCAATTATGTGAATGAGAAATTACGATTGAGTCAATACTATTCCGATATTAACAAAGTAATTAATGAAAATCTTTCTGACTGGGATTTTGTTATGCCATATCGATGCGAGTCGGATTCTATCGTCTTGCTTACTCCTGACAGCATAATGATAGACAAAGAGATAATTCCAAAAGAATGGAATATGGTTGTTTGAAAATCATCCCTTTAAAACAGGCAGAATAGATGTATAATTCGATTAGCATAAATAGTAAAATGAAATCTGTAAACAACAAGATACAAGTTCTTATGGCCAAGTACATAGAGAACAAAACGTCAAATGAGGAAAGTATGGTAGTTCTAAAAGCACTGTCAACATCTGCTGAGTTAAGATGGATATTTTGTATGGCGGTAACAGGAATAACCGAGTTGCAAAGGACTGGCTGTTGTAGCCTTTAGCGAGATGAAATATTAACACACATTAACGCATTTATAATCCGATAACAGGCAGATTTTTAATGAGATAGAAATACTATTATTGTAATTTCCAGTCTTGGAGAATATATACTAAAATCCCCGTAAATTTGCAGCAGAATTACGGGGATTTTTCGTATATGCGAATACCCTTGTGATAAAGTCGAACAGTAAAAAATAGACATTATGAACAAGGCAGTAGACAACAAGACAAAGGAACAGTGGTTGAACTGGTTGAAGTGGTTCAGAAACCATCGTTATGAGCTTTCCAAAGAGGAGAGTCTCGCATTGCGTGACGCAATTATCGCCTTCTATTGTGTGGCAAAAGAGTTTTTCTATCATACACTGAAACCCATGAATCTGGGATTCGTGAATAAGATTGAATCGACTTATGGTATTACCTTGTCTGACACGGACATTGCTACCTGTGTCTATCGTGAGGCATACAATGAGGGTAAGTGGACTAGACTATCGTCATATGAAGGAAACTGCTCCCTGTTCGGTTGGGTTAGCGTGGCTGCTTCACAGGCGGTATTCAAGGAGTTAAAAGATCTTCATGTCATTCCGACCAATTCGGAGCTAACCAGCAAGAACACCTCCTTGACACTTCGTTCCATGAAGGAAAAGGAAGAAGTGGAGATGGTGGTGTCCCTCGTTGAACATCCCGTAATGCAGACCCTGTTGAGAAACCTGTATGTTGAGCGACTCTCAGATATGGTTACAATGGAAAAAATGGGGATGACTCCTATGCTCTTCAAAGAGACTCGGAAGGTCGCAGAAATCATTCTCAAAGAGAGTCTTATCCGTGAAGAAATCATGCTCTGGGAGCGTGAGAACGGCAAGATCGTTGACCTTGTGGAGCTGGCTTTAAGTAACGTGTCGAACGTTATCAACACCTCAAATTCTGAGGAGGCACTTCTTGCTGCTCTCAACATGTCTCAGGAAGATGAAGCATATCCCGAGGTGAAAGATGCCCTTGAGGAGTTCTATCCTGGACGCCCCTGGCGTGAGCAGTGGACAAATTTCATCATGGAACGTGCCAGCGAGATGGGATGGTCAGACGAAGACGATACCGTGTTTGTTGAGCGATTCTATAATAACACCGATCCTGTTAAACTGGCAGGACGGCTTGGTAGGGCTCGCACCTGGGTGGATAATAAGTATTCTCGCGAATTGAAAGCTCTGACCAAATATATTAAGAAATGGTGGGAACGCTTTCGTGCATGATGTTTGATAGTTTGGATATGAATCTGAACTCCCTATGATGTAGATGAGTAATATAATAGTAACAAATAAAAACTAATGTAAGATGAAAAAAGTATCAGTTGGCCTGTTTTTCGCAGTATTGTGGAAGGGCGTATGTCAGGTGCTTGGATGGTTCTTCGGACTGTTCGGCTACAAGAGAGATGGTAAGTTCGCCAAGTGTGTGTGGGGACTGTTTGCTGTAAGCGGTTCTTTGTTGACGGCATTCTTTGCATTGTTTATTATCTGCGCCATTTGTGAAACAGTGTATGAGAAGTGCTTTAAAGGGCATGATTGTGATTTAGATTATTGCTATCATTCAGAGTATATCAATCGCGACATTTACTTTCATAACACGGAAGATGGTAAAGGGTATATCTACAACAAGCGCACAGGTGAGAAGCTGATAAAGCATATAGCCTGGATTGCTAAACCCTTGGGTAAGGACACCCTTGTTTGCTTCAGCAATGGGAAGAAACGTGGATATTTCAGCAAGAATACAGGTAAAGTGATTATTAAGCCTAAATACGATCATGCGTGGGTGTTCTCCGATGGGCTGGCCAGTGTGGATGATAATGGTTATATCAAGTTCATTGATGGAACGGATAAGGTGGTCATTGACGAAAAGATGCCGTATATTCCGAATATGGAGGGTTATGTGTTCCATTCGGGCTATTGTGTTGTGGACACAGACGATGGGGAACTGTGCGGCCTGATAGATAAGGCGGGTAAGATTGTGCTGCCCAAAGAGTATAGCTCTATTAGCCCGACAAATGATCTTGAGATGTGGCGTATCACCAAAGGCAAGGAAAATGGCCTGCTTGACAAAGATTTGAAGCCTGTTATACCTTTGACAGAATGTTCTATGTGGATTTGTGACAATATGGTAGATATGACAATGCCCGATCATACAATGAGGAAATATACCCTGAAGGGTGAACTTATCAATGATTTTTATATTGCCAGCGTGCGGACATTAGAATACACGAAAGACGAGATTCTTTACCGTACAGACAAGACAACTGATGATGAAGGAAACGTTGTAGACACCACTATAGAAGGTTATCATCCTCAGGCTACAGCCCGAATGAGAGCATACGTTGCTGGAGAGGGATATGAGGGATTGATGAACGCCGATGGGCATATAGTGACGATGCCACTCTATAAGGACATATCTGCCATAGGTTATGACTTGTACCTCTGTATGGTTAGCAACAGCGACCATGTGATTATCAATGGAAAAGGTGAAATTATAAAATGATTGGTATATGATGAAGAGATTGTTTTTCTGGAATGTGTTGGCATTGGC